>ENA-ORUF01002424-ORUF01002424.1-human-gut-metagenome-genome-assembly--contig:-NODE-2424-length-16286-cov-3.901485_pt1 | contig 16286 bp, 10 predicted proteins | sample MGYA00242077_ERZ509203 | MGnify/ENA primary metagenome ERZ509203 (study PRJEB26280, sample SAMEA2338834) | human gut metagenome | biome: human gut; feature: human-associated habitat; material: faeces...
TAAAGGTGTAGCCTTTGCGCTCAGGTGTCTTGTCCAGCTTGACCACAGTGTTGCGCCGGTACTCCTCATCCCTATACTCGGTGCCGCCATTGGAGTCGTAGCAGAGGGTGTAGCGGACGCTGCTGCCGCCGCCGGAACTATTCTTATCCCACTTAGCGTAGATGGTCACAATACCTTGAACCTCCACATTGCCGACAATAGGCATGGTCAGATCCTTGTCGAGGTACCAGCCCGCGAAGGTATAGCCATCCCGTTCTGGAATCGGCAGCGCCTTATAATCTTTTATCCAGGAATCCTTCTTCGTCTCAGGTTGGATCATCTCATTGCTATTGGTCTCATACCTCAGTGTATGCTCTGTTGGATTGGGATCAACGTTACCGCCATTCTTGGTCTCCCAGACCAGTGCAAAAGGCGAAAATCCTTCCGGACCAACCTCAAAGACCACATGGGTATCTGTGACTTGCCGGATCTTCACAGTCTCCACCCTGCCCGTTTGAATGGCAGTTTGAATATCTGCATTGGACATATTGCGGTGGGCATCCGCAAAGTGCAGCAAGGTAAAGGAGGTGTTAGAATTTGTGCCCTTTGGCAGCGGCCAATAAGCGGTGATATTCTGATCCGCTTTGATCCATGCGTTGCCGTTGTCCCGGTCCACCAGATCCAGATACTTGAAATCATAGTGACGGTTGTTGCTGGTCTGACCAAGCACATCATCAGTTCGCTGCTGGATCAGATTAGTACGGTCATTGTTAGCCGCATTGGAGTTGATGATCTCGTCGAACAACAGGGAAATGCCGCTGGTATCCTCCACTTGTACATCGGAATTGTTAATGGTGAAAGTGGTTCCTGCATTCGCCACAAGACCAGGTTTTCCTGCATTGATGCTCTCCGCATCAGATGCCACTCCAGCATAGGCTACATCGCTGGTAGTACCCTCAACCATAAGAGTAGCGGTACCAGTTGCGATTTTGTATTCAGCACCCTCATAGACAAAGGATACCTTTCCTGCATCGATACCCTCACTGTAAATTTCAATGGTCAGAGACTGGTTCAAGTAACGTTTGCTGTCGAAGCTGTCGCTTGTGATCCGTTCACCGTCTGCATTGATGAATTCGATCCGTATATCCCGATCAGAGTTTCCGCCGGCAGGTACAATACGATAGATATTATGCTCGCCCTCACCATATTTGACGAATTTCCACTGTAGAGTGGCAGCATCGGTTTCTTCGTATTGCAGATATAGTTTCTCTACATCAATATTCTTAAGTTCTTCGGGGAAGGAAAATACGAAGCCAGGCTCCGGAAGGCCGTTGCCAGATACGGTATTTCCTTCTTCATCCACAGCACTGCTGTAACTGCTGCCACCAACATAGGAAATTATGTTGGCTGGTCTGACGGTAATCACAGGGGTCCACTTCGCCTTGAGTGTGATCGAGGGGATTGCTTCAAAGATGCCCTCAAATGCGAAATAACATCCCAGACCATATCCAAGTTTAGCGCCCGGGCCAAACAGATCTTCTATCTCCTCTTGGTATACTTCATCCAGCAGTTTCACCAAGGCGTCCATATTATAAAAGCCGCACTGCTCTAAAGTAATCCAATATGTGTCTTCCGTAATTTCGCCGGCAGCATACTGCTGTTCGGCCTTGGCACGCGCTGCCCGAATGTAAACTACTTCGGAACTGTTATCTTCTAGCTGTCCATTGGAAATCAAGTACTCCAGCAGGTCAAAATACCAATAGTCTAATATATATCCAGTACGAGTCGAATTGGGCCGCTCAAAATTCTGCAATTCTGTAATGAAAGCACGCTCATTTTTGAAATCCGATTCATCAAACTCAATATGCTTCTCTACAGGGGTGCCTCCATTGCTATCAAATAAAACAGAATATTTGGCTATCTCTCTCCACTTAGCCCGGTACACAACCAACTGATCGTTTGGAGTGTCAATACTGACATTATCATCGGAATATATGGTTTTATCCTCATATTCCGGATAAGGTACCGTTCCGGTGGTTACACGCTCCCAATCTTCGCAAAGATATCCATCCTTTTGAATGATGTCCTTCAGTGCATCCTTTTGACTGCGAATGCTGTCAATCTTGTCAAGTGACTGACTGCTAAACGGCAATTGGAAAGAAATTACATCAAAAGAACTCTTATCTTGCGGGTCCATTCCTCCATTGAAATCAAATAGAACCTGCATGGTTTTCTCGCGTGTCCAACGAGCCTTTAATATGTAATCATACTCTGTGCCCGAGTGATCCTCTACCATCCAGCCTGTAAAATAATAGCCTGCTTTTGTAGGGGTTCCGGCTGTAACATTCTCTGTCATTACAATATCCCAGGTATTTGCTGCGCTATTATATGTACCGGCAGGCTGTGAAGACAGCGTTCCTCCATCCAGTTGAAGAAGGACTTTAGAATTTTTTGCAAGCTCCTTCTTCTCCTCCGACATCTGATACTCATCCGTAGGATCCGCTTTATCATAGGTCAGTATATAAGTATTTACCACCTTATTCCCATGGGCAGCTTTGATTGCAGACGCATACTGCCACCGAGTACCGGTATACGGCTGAGCATAAATCTCTTGATCCGGAATACAAGCAGATACATCATTCCCTATCGTAGTAGAGGCATTCCATCGGGGATCGGCTGGGTCGAGAAAATATTCACTTTTACAGCCATCGATATACCATCCATCAATGGTATGTTGGCAGTCATCAGCCAGCTTCCAGTCACCTTCCGGAATTGGTCCCAATCTACTTAAGTCAAAACCCTTGTTTACCGGATAATATGGGCAGCTAACAGTAATATCGTCACCCAATTGGGTTGCTGTGTTGTTGCACAGCATGCCAGCAGTACGACTAAATTGTGAGGTAGTAAAAATACCGCCGCCCCGCACCGCAGTATTTCCGGTTATTTCACCGCCACTCATTGTAAATGTATCTTTTGAAGTTCCACTGCTCCCAACCTTCTGTTCAAAATAAATACCGCCACCTTCTGAGACGGCTTTATTCCCAACGATTCTACCGCCACAGATTTCGATCATTCCTCTGAGACCGTTAGAATCGTTCTCCTCTTGATAAACATAGATACCGCCGCCTTGGCCCGCATCATTTTCGCTTATCTCGCCGCCCGACATCTTGAAGTTAGCAGTGCCTGTGCAGTAAACGCCGCCACCGGATCCTTCATGGGTATTCTGGTAATAATTCAGAATTTTGTTTCCGGTTATTTTTGCATCGCCTGAGAGTTCCATATCTCCGCCGCAGAACACTCCAGCGCCCACCTCAGTCCAACCAAAGTCATAAATGATGTTGTTCGATATTTCGCCGCCGCTCATCGTAAATCTCGATGTAGCTATATTCATCGTGTCGTTCAGTCCTGATGTAGAGTCTATAACTACACCACAGCCGCTGTATGTACTGTACATACTTCGATTCTCAGTAATATACCCGCCGGTCATATTAAATTGGGCGCCATTTACAATGTATACACCTGCGCCACAAGCGTGTGTATAATCATAGTTGCCATTGCGCTCATTCGCTATTGTGTTATTTCGGATATATCCGCCATACATATTGAATATTCCGCCATAAACCATAACTCCGGCGCCGCCAGTAAGATGACTGATTCCGGATGCCAAGGTATTTTCGTCAATATATCCGCCGTACATATTAAATGTGGCATTTTTGTCAACAAAAACGCCAGAAGCACCACTGGCTCTTGTCACAAACGAATCTGCCGTCCCCTTAACGATTGCCCGATGATTCTTACTAATATGCCCGCTATACATGTTGAATTCTGCATTGGACGAAACAAAGATACCCCCGCCCAAGATAACATTATTACCAAGAAAAGGATGATCTGTGCCTGCATTTCCTGTAATGGCTCCCTTTGCATCTTGACTTGTATCATATAAGTTCAAGATACCCTTTACAGTAATTGCGCTTCGAAACTTTCCATATTCTTGCGTAGATATTATGTCATGACCATTCAGATCCAGGGTAATGATTTTATTACTCGGGATTTCGATCGTCCAATCGAAATCTTTGATATCACCAGCAAGCTGAATGGTTGTTTCTGTATGATCTTCAGCAGATTGAATTGCGTTGATCAAGCTTTCATAAGAGTTGACCTCTGCCTTTGGAGCTTTCAGGGACTCAGGAGCTGGAGCTTGCTCCGTGCCCTTGCATCGAGTCAAATTTGCTCCGTTCACACTGCAAACAGGGCAGTTTGAATTGGCATTGCCCTCGGTGCACTTGGTGCCACAGCTGCATTCCGTTTCGGAAATGACTGCCTCACCCACACACTTGCCAAGATCTGCTTCAGCTGCACCGCAAACGGGGCAGTCTGCCACCGCTCCCTCAGTGCACTTGGTAGTGCATGTGCATGTTATCGGATCTGCCGGGGATGTGTTCCCCAGATCCGCTGCATAGGCTGTCAGACAAGGCATACACATAGATATACACATAGCCAACACCATAGCAAACGACAAGAGTCTTCTTCGTTTCATGTGGTTCCCCTCCAGTTTTATTTTCTTAACAAACTTCCAATGGTCGTTTGTTGAAGACTATTTTTCATCACAGCGCTCAGTTCACTGTACACCTGCCGCACCGGACAAGTCTCGGCTGCATGTCTGGAACAAAAGGATTCGTTCACCAGACAGCCGTTGATTTCCAATGTCTGCTCTGTCAAAGACAGAATGTCGTACAAAGAAACTTCATCGGGAGTTCGACACAGCCGATAACCGCCGCCGTTTCCCTTTTCCGCCTGTAAAATACCTGCGCGTTTCAATCGTGCTGTCACCTTGTGCAGATAAGTGGCAGGGACACCCATCTGCCGCTGGATCTCCGCAGCAGTGCAGCATCGGTCCGGGTACATAGCCAGACAAAGCACAGTGCGGATAGCGTAATCGCTGGTAGTGTTAAATTGCATGCTTCCTCGATTCTCAAATTCAACCGACACGGTTGTATTTAGGCATAAAAAATAGGCCGTAGTTTTTGCAGAAATTCGTTTTCAATAGGATTGAAACGAGTCCTGCAATCTATCATCCTCATATCTCTATCTCAAAATGGACATTTTGCATTAGAGCTCAATCAGTGCATCCCGCAGAATCTATCTAATATATGGAAATTATAACACAGTATTCCGCAAAACGCAATTTAGATTCAGAGTTTTTTGCATGAAAAGTGTTTATTTTGTAGTATTATATTTGGTCTAATCGACCAATCATAGGTGGGAGGATTTTACCCATTCTTGCTTTTGCCTTTTCTAACTATTTTCGGCCTACATCTTTTACCTGCTCACCATTTCTGGTATTGCACTTCGACCATTGTCTGACATTGTGCACACGCTTCGAAGCCTCTCATTGGGCACAGATCATGTCCGGTAACAGACCGTCCCTGGCTCCCCTTTTGTATTCGAGGTATCCACCCTATCCACCGATGCTATCCGGGTCCACCGGTAGATATAAACGAGAGAGCCGTGGGCCGTTTTGTCCCCGGGGAATATAATTTCATACCCGTTCACCTTGAATGGCTGATCCACATCAGCCTTCTTCCCGTCCAGCATGGCGCGGGTGTAGCGTATGCGGTTGTCCAGTGTAACCAGCCACTCCTTTTTCTGCTTCACCTGATGCAATCATTCGCCAAGAAACAAAACACCCTGCTCCCATTTAGGAGCAGGGTGTTTCATCTCATAGGACAGAATCTTACTTGGCAGCTTTAGCAGCCTTGATGGCCTCGATCAGCATGGGGGTAACCTTGAACAGGTCGCCGCAGATGCCGTAGTCGGCAATCTCGAAGATGGGGGCAGTCTCGCTCTTGTTCACCGCAATGATGCACTCGGAATCCTGCATGCCAGCCTTGTGCTGGATGGCGCCGGAGATGCCCAGAGCAACATAGATCTTGGGGTGAACGGTCTTGCCGGTCTGACCGACCTGATGGTCGGCGGACAGCCAGCCAGAGTCGATGGTAGCACGGGAGCCACCGACAACACCGCCCAGCTCAGTAGCCAGCTCCTCAGCCAGCTTAATGCCGCCCTGAACATCCTTGGAGATACCACGGCCGACAGAAACAACCACATCGGCGCCGATCAGGTCAACCAGCTTCTTGGCAGCCTTAACGACCTCGACCACCTGGGTCTCCATGTCATCCTCAGTCAGAGCAATGGTGGGCTTGATCAGCTCGCAGGCGTCAGCCTTGGCCTGATCGAACTCAGCCTTCTTCATCACGCCGGGACGCACAGTGGCCATGGCGGGACGGAAGCGGGGGCAGATAATGGTAGCCATCAGGTGACCGCCGAAAGCAGGACGGGTCATCTTCAGGTTGCGGTCCTCCTCGGGGATCCCGTCGATCATTGCGGGGGCCAGAGTGGAGGACTCACGCAGGAACTGCTTGTACTTGGGCACATCGATGTCCAGGTGAGTACAGTCAGCGCACAGACCAGTGTGCAGACGGGCAGCACAACGGGGGCCCAGATCGCGGCCGATGTTGGTCGCGCCGATCAGCATAACCTCAGGCTTGTACTCCATAACGGTGTCGCAGATCACCTTGGTGTAACCGTCGGTGGTGTAGTTCTCCAGCAGGGGATGGTCGCAGACGTACACGCCGTCAGCACCGTAGCCGCCCAGCTCCTTGGCGATGCCCTCAATGTTGTGGCCCAGCAGGATACCATACAGCTTAGTCCCCAGCTCGTCGGCCAGCTTGCGGCCCTCGGAGATCAGCTCGAAGGAGGTGGGCATCATGGTGCCCTGACGCTGCTCGCAGAATACCCACACACCGCCGTTGAAGGCAGCGATATCAGCACTGTTAAAAGTAGACATATTCTTCCGTTCTCCCTTCTATCAGATCAAATGCTTGGCAGCCAGAATGCCGGCCAGCTTGTCGCAGGTGTCTTTGTCGGCGCCTTCCAGCATCATGCCGGCACCCTTCTGGGGAGGCGTGAAGGACTTAAAGATGTTGGTGGGGGAGCCCTTCAGACCAATGGTGGTGGAGTCGATCAGGGGATCGTCCTTCAGGGTGTTGTAATCAAAGACCTCATAGGGCTTCTCATAGCACTCGAAGATGCCGCCCACGCTCATGTAACGGGGAGCATTCAGCTCCTTGATGCAGGTGAGCAGGCAGGGGGTGTTGACCTTGATGGTCATGTAGCCGTCCTCCAGCATACGCTTGATGGTAAGGGTACGGCCTTCCTTGGTGATCTCAGCAGCATAGGAGACCTGGGGCAGACCCAGCTTCTCAGCGATCTGAGGACCAACCTGAGCGGTGTCGCCGTCGATAGCCTGACGGCCGCACATCACGATGTCCTCCTCGCCAACGCCGATCTTGTTGATGGCGGCAGCCAGGATCTGAGAGGTAGCATAGGTATCGGAACCGCCAAACTCACGGGCGGAGACCAGAACGGCACGGTCAGCACCGCGGGCAATGACCTCACGCAGCATACCCTCGGCAGGAGGGGGGCCCATGGAGACGACCACGACCTCGGCACCAGTCTGCTCCTTCAGGGTCAGAGCGGCCTCGACGGCATTCAGGTCATCGGGGTTGGTGATGGTAGCCATGGAGGCACGGTTCAGAGTACCATCGGGATTCACGGCCACCTTACCAGAGGTATCGGGGACCTGCTTGACACAAACAATGATTTTCATTTCCATCTGCCTCCTATCTTATTTCACACCCAGAGCACGGGAGATGACCATGCGCTGGACCTCGGAAGTACCCTCATAGATCTCGGTGATCTTGGCGTCACGCATCATGCGCTCCACGGGATACTCACGGGTGTAGCCGTAACCACCGAACAGCTGGACAGCGCGGCGGGTCACGTCAGAGGCGGACTCGGCAGCAAACAGCTTCGCCATAGCGGCATCCACACTGTAGGGCTCGTGCTTCTCCTTCTTCATGGCAGCAGCGTACACCAGGTACTGAGCAGCCTGCATCCGGGTGTGCATATCGGCCAGCTGGAACTGAGTGTTCTGGAACTGAGACAGACGCTTCTTGAACTGGATGCGCTCCTGGGTGTACTTGACAGCCTCATCAATGGCACCCTCGCCCAGGCCCAGAGCCTGTGCAGCGATGCCGATACGGCCGCCGTCCAGGGTCTGCATGGCGATCTTGAAACCCTGGCCTTCCTTGCCCAGCAGGTTCTCCTTGGGCACAACGCAATCCTCAAAGATCAGGTCGCAGGTGGAGGAGCCACGGATACCCATCTTCTTCTCCTTCTTACCCACGGAGAAGCCGGGGAAGGTGCTCTCCACGATGAAAGCAGAGATGCCGTGGTTGCCGGCCTTCTGATCGGTCATAGCGAAAACAACGATGGTGCCAGCCACAGTGCCGTTGGTGATGAAGCACTTAGAGCCGTTGAGCACATAGTCGCCGTTCTCATTCTTCACGGCGGTGGTCTGCTGGCCAGAAGCATCGGTACCGGCATTGGGCTCGGTCAGGCCGAAAGCGCCGATCTTCTTGCCGGACAGCAGGTCAGGCAGGTACTTCATTTTCTGCTCCTCGGTGCCGTGCTCGTAGATGGGGGCGCAGCACAGAGAGGTGTGAGCGGAGACAATAACGCCAGTGGTGCCGCACACCTTGGACAGCTCCTCAACGCACATAGCGTAGGACAGCACATCGCCGCCAGCTCCGCCGTACTTCTTGGGGAAGTAAATGCCCATCATGCCCAGCTTGCCCATCTTTTCGACGGTCTCCATGGGGAAGCGCTCTTCCTCATCGAGTTCCTCGGCCAGAGGCTTGACCTCATTTTCCGCAAACTCACGGTACATTTTGCGGACCATCTCTTGCTCTCTAGTCAGATGAAAATCCATTTTCCAGTCCTCCTAAAATTTTTACTTCTTGGAATAATCGTAAAACCCCTTGCCGGATTTGACGCCCAGCAGACCACCGCGGACCATCTTCTTCAGCAGCAGGGCAGGACGATACTTAGAGTCGCCTGTCTCATCGTACAGGGTGTTCATAATGGCCAGGCAGATGTCCAGGCCGATAAAATCTCCCAGAGCCAGGGGGCCCATGGGATGGTTGGCGCCCAGGCGCATAGACTTGTCGATGTCCTCTACTGAAGCGGTGCCAGACTCCACCAGGCCAATGGCATCATTGATCATGGGGATCAGCAGCTTGTTGACCACAAAGCCAGGGGCCTCAGCTACCTCGACAGGATCCTTACCGATATCCTGAGCCAGCTTGTACACGAAGTCGAAGGTCTCCTGGGGGGTGTTCACGCCACGGATGACCTCAATCAGCTTCATGCTGGGCACGGGGTTGAAGAAGTGCATCCCGATGAGGGGGTGCTTCAGACCGTGACCCATCTCGGTAATGGACAGGGAGGAAGTGTTGGAAGCAAAAACCGTTTCCGGCTTACACAGCTCATCCAAGCGGCGGAACAGTTCCTTCTTGGGACCCATCTCCTCCGCGATACACTCGACCACCAGGTCAGCGTCTGCGGCGGCAGATTCCTCTTCCACCAAAACATTGGCCATCAGGGCATCCTTAGTGCCCTGGGACATCTTACCCTTGGCGACCCGCTTCTGCAAAGACGCGTCCAGCTGCTCCTTATGCCGCTGGGCGGAGGCGACGCTGCTGGCGTACATCAAGGCAGTATGACCATTGGCGGCAAAAACCTGTGCGATACCGCGGCCCATGGTGCCGGCGCCGAAAATTGCAACCTTCATTGTGTTTCCTCCTAAAAAAACGATTTGGGAGCATCAAATCTCAACGATTTGACGGAACACAGCCGGTTTCGTTAGAAAATTAACAAAGGCTTGCCAGAAAAATCGCAACACAGGGGACGCCCCCTCTTGTTGCGGCGTATATTTTCCAAGCGAACTGGTCGTGTACCTCTCAAATTATATCGTTTTTCACAGCGAGAAGCAAGGGGTTGAGCACTGGCAAAATACACAGTTTTTGTATTTTTATTTTGTCTCATTTACCAAAATCACAGGATGTCTTCGGCAGAGAGAGAAACATTTTCCACAGCCGATGAGAAAATAGAATCTTTTTTAGAATGTCTTGGAATTTCAAGGCTTTCAGCCTTCGTCCACAGACTCAAAGACGAAAACTCCTATTCCGCAGCAACTCCTCCCAACGCATAGAACCCGGACCAGCCAGAGCCAGTCCGGGTTCTTCGTTGTTTCAGCTGCATAGAGGTTACTTTTTGGCCGTCAGATACTGGAACATCACATAGCCCTCGTCATAGACGCCGCCACCCGTGGCATACTTGATCTTACACCAACCGTTACCCGCATCCTCCAGAACGGTAACGATGGCCCCATCGGTGGTGCTGGCCTTAGGGCCATAACTGGTACCTGGGCCAGAGCGGATATTCAAGCCGCCGGAGGCCCCAGTGATCATGGCCTCTGTGTTGGGAGCCAGAGTCCCAGAGGCAGCGGCACCGGAAGACGAATTTCCGCCTTCGGGAGAGGTCACCCCAGTGGGGTCAATTTTTTCTCCGGTTCCATCCCCAGTACACCGGACGGTACAGGACGCGGTCAGACCGCCGGCGGAGGCGATGATGGTCACAGGGACTTCGTCATTACCCTTGTACACATTGGTAATGTTGCCGTACTGGTCCACGGTAGCAATCTGCTCGTTGCTGCTGGTCCACTCCACGGCGATCTGAGCGTCTGCCGGGTCGGTGATGACAGAGAGCTGGAAAGGCTCACCAGCCTGGAGGGAGAGTTCCGTGCGGCTGAGCGTCAGGCCGGTGATGGCGATCTCTTCCCCCTGGACGCTCTGGCTGGAGGATGGCTGACCGGAGTCTGAGCCATCTCCAGAGGGCTTCTTATGGAAGATCATAGGTGCCAAACTAGTAAATACAATGACCACAGCGGTGATGATCAGCGCCAGAGAGATCACTAGTCCGGCAATCTGCATGGGGTTTGGCCTATAACTCCGGCCGTTGCCAGAGACTCGCCTTCCTCCCACTGGGGTGCGGCCCCGGTTGCCGGGGCGTTCGTCACAAAATGGGCAGCGTTTATAGGTAGTAGAGTATTCCTCTCCACAGTTCTCACAACGAATCACGTCGGTATTCCGACGAGGCGGTGCTTTTTTGGTCGCCATAATTTGGATTCCCTCCTAAAACAGGAAAATGGTCGCAAAATCTATTTGATTTCAGCCTCCATTTTACAAGGAATCCGCCGCTCCGTCAACGGAAAAAGGCGAAATAACAGAAAGTTCACAATTTTATCTCTCCGTTCTCTCTTCCGCCCCGCTGTCATACCGCAGATCCCATCCATCAGAATGCCGCCTTGACCGAGACCAGAGTTTCTTTTATAATGAAATCGTCTGAACCGGCTGCACATTCTAATACTCCATAGCCGGAGAAAGAGAGGTCAGACCTATGAAGGAGTGTGTGACCGCCGCTGTAGCCCACCAGCAATATCAGGAGGCCATAAACGCCTTTCGCCGGTGGATCCCGGATCCTACCCTGCGCATGGCGTTCAGCCGCGAAGCAGACGGCTACTTCCGCCGCTGCGCCCTGGGAGTCTGGCAGGCTGATAATGCTTTGGGGATCACCCCCCAACATGTGGAATTTTACAACGCCATCTACTCTGGGAGCAACCCCGCCCCCTCTGCCCTCTACTGGGAGGTAGCCACTGGTGTAGCGGACTATGATCTGTTTCAGCCTCCCAACTTTTTTGCTGCTCTGCGAGACTACGACCGGCGCAAGAAAACTACGCTCGCCCGGCGTTTCACCGATCAGCTGACCTTACTACTCCTGCTCTTCGCCGCAGTAGACGGAGTGGTCAGCGAGGCGGAGGCAGGCTTTGTCAATACCTGTTCTGACACTTTGCTGGCCCTATGCACGCAAGACGGCCTCAGCGGAGACCGTCCAGCCCTAAAGGCTAACGAGTTCGTCACCCATGTCTCCGCCACCTCCCCACCCCCGGTAAAGGAAATCGCGGCAGGTGCAGAACAGGAGACTATCCCCGAAGCAGAGCCATCTCTGGAGGAACTGCTGGCCGAGTTGGATGAATTGTGCGGACTGGAACGGGTCAAGCAGGATGTGAAGAGTCTGATCAATCTGGTAAAGGTACGCCGCCTCAGGGAAGAGGCTGGCCTGCCTGTCCCACCTATGTCTCTGCATTTGGTGTTCTTAGGCAATCCAGGAACAGGAAAGACCACAGTGGCCCGTCTGCTGGCCAAGCTGTACCATGCTATTGGCGTTCTTCCCAAAGGTCAACTGATCGAGGTAGACCGCTCCGGCCTGGTTGCAGGCTTCGTGGGCCAGACTGCCCTGAAAACCCAGGAGGTCATCCAGAAGGCTATTGGCGGTGTCCTGTTCATCGACGAGGCCTACGCCCTGGTAAACCAAAACAACGGGAATGATTTTGGGCGTGAGGCCATCGAAGTCCTGCTGAAAAATATGGAGGACCATCGCAATGACCTGGTCGTCATCGTGGCGGGTTACTCTCAGCTGATGGAGAAATTCATCCACTCCAACCCCGGGCTGGAATCCCGTTTTAACAAATATTTTTACTTTGAGGACTATAACGGAGCGCAACTATTCGCCATTCTCCAGTCCATGTGTGCCAAAAACGGCTACGTTCTCACACCAGAAGGTGCATCTCTGGCACAGCGGGAATTGATGACACTCTACGAGACCCGAGATGAAAATTTCGGCAACGCCCGGGATGTGCGCAATCTGTTTGAGCAGGCGGTGGCCCGGCAATCTGACCGAGTCGCCCAGTTAGAGTCCCCCACCCGAGAGCAGCTGATGGAACTGCATCCAGAAGACCTGGAAGAATCGGGAAATTCCCCCTCCCCACAAGGATCGATAGAGGTTTGAGGTTAATTGTGTTATGAAGATCGCATTTTATACTTTGGGCTGTAAAGTAAACCAGTATGAAACTCAGGCCCTGGAACAGCTGGTTGTCCGACGGGGGCATACTCTGGTTCCCTTCGAAGGGGAAGCGGATGCCTACGTTATCAACACCTGTACCGTCACAGCAGTGAGCGATAAAAAATCCCGCCAGGTCATCCGGCGTGCCCGCAAAACTGCGCCCGATGGGATCATCGCTGTGTGTGGCTGTTATCCCCAGACTCACCCGGAGGATGTGGGCCGTCTGGGCGTGGATCTGATTGCTGGAACAGGCGACCGAACCGGCTTCGTAGACCTGCTGGAACGGACCTGGCGGGAACGTCAGCCCATTACCGCCCTGGACAACGCCTTTCACCGCCGAAACTTTGAGACTCTCCCCGCCGGCGGTCTGGAGGGCCGCACCCGTGCCATGCTGAAGATTGAAGACGGGTGTGTCAACTTTTGTTCCTACTGCATCATTCCTTACGCCCGTGGCCGGGTACGCTCTCTGCCTTTAGATCAATGCATCCACGAAGCCAGACTCCTGGCAGAAGCAGGTTATCAGGAAATCGTTCTCACCGGAATTGAGATCTCCTCCTGGGGACAGGACCTGGGAGATCACCAGACTCTCATCGATGCGATAGAAGCCATCTGCCAAGCGGTCCCCGACCATATCCGAGTGCGGCTTGGCAGTCTGGAGCCCCGCACCATCACCCCAGAGTTCTGCCGCCGGGCAGCTTCTCTTCCCAACCTGTGCCCTCACTTCCACCTGTCTATGCAGTCTGGGTGTGACACAGTATTGGTCCGTATGAACCGGAAATATGATTCCGAACGGTATTATGAGAGTGTTAAATTACTAAAAGAGGCATATGACTCCCCCGGTATCACCACTGATTTGATCGTGGGCTTCCCCGGAGAGACCGAGGAAGAGTTCCAGCAAACCTTGGCATTTATTCGCCGCTGTGCCTTCTCCGCCATGCACATTTTCCCCTACTCCAGACGTCCGGGAACCCCGGCAGACAGTATGCCCGGTCAGGTTCTTAACAGTGTGAAAGAGGATCGGGCCCACAGAGCCCAGCAAGCTGCCCTTGAGATGGAAGCAGCTTATCTGGAGCACTGGGTGGGACAGACTGTTCCTGTACTCTTTGAGGAGAAACGGGACGGCCTGTGGCGGGGCCATACCACACGGTACTGTGAGGTGGCAGCCCCATCTGCTGATAATCTACACAACCGGCTTCAGCTGGTGCACATCACCAAACGGGCCGGAAATATCCTCCACGGGATTTTATGTGAAGAACAGACGAAGGGAGGTGAAAATTTTGACCAAGCAGGAGTTTGACGCATTGTTTGAGCGGTGTAAGACTCGCTGTCTGCCCTCTAACCAGGAACAGATCCAGGAGAAGCTGGCTCGCTTCACGGATAAAAATGGGCAGGTATCAGCCCAGGCTCTGGCAGTGTTCACCTATGTAGAGACCATCCAATATACCAATGATCTGCTCTACTCCGTTCTTTCAGAGGCCCTGAATATTCAGGATTGAGTTCTCCCCCATCTGTGCCCCCGATCCAACTTCGGCATCCGGGGGCACACCGGGGAGAAATCGTGGAAATCTCTTGACTTCTCCATTAAAATCCGCTAAAATAGCAGAGCATCCTGTAAACAGAGATGCGCTGGTGTGGCTCAATGGCAGAGCACATCACTCGTAATGATGGGGTTGTGGGTTCGATTCCCACCACCAGCTCCAGCTCGTCGCAAGCGACTTGTCGCTTGCGACGAGTTTTTATATGATCAAACACCTTATTCTGACCTCTTCCAGTGTTTTGTCCGCCTGCATATCCACTCCCGCCGGACACACTATATCGACCACTACTGTCCCTGGGCCCCACCCAGCTGCCCGAATGGAGCTGATTTTTTTGTCTCTTGATCTGCAAGCGGTTTTCCTAAATCTGCTGGAACTGTTCCTTCTGATTGGAGCAGGCTATGGTGTGGTCCGCTGCGGCGCCCTCCCCGCTTCTGCTTCCAGTGCGTTCAGCAGTCTGCTGATGAATGTTACACTTCCTGCTACCATTCTCACCTCTTTGGTTCGACCATACGATGCAGCATTCATCCGTGACGGCGTCCTCACCGCCGTTCTGGGAGCGATCCTGATCTTGGGCTATGGCCTCTTCTGCATCCCCGCTCTGCGCGTCTTTCGGGTCCCAGAGGGACGCAAAGGCGTCTGGATCCTCTGCTGCGCCTTCTGTAACAACGGATTTATGGGCTTTCCCATCACCTTAGCCCTATTTGGAGAGGAAGGCCTGGCTCTGGCAGTCTTTTTGGCCATCCCGTTCAATCTACTGCTCTATACTGTTGGCCCCCGTCTTGTCTGTCTGGACCTTCAATCTTCTAAAAATCCCCACTCATTCTCCTGGAGGGACATCCTGTTTACCACGGCCAACCTGGCCACCCTGCTGGGCATCCTGCTCTACTCCCTCCGAATCCCCATCCCCGCTGTGCTGGCTTCTCCTCTAAGCTATCTCTCGGATATCACAACCCCATTGTCCATGATTGTCATTGGTATGAATCTGGTGGGACAACACCTATCTGACATTCTCCGGGATCGCGATGTTCTCTCAGCCTCTTTTCTGCGGCTCCTGATCCTTCCTATTTTGACCTGGATCCTTCTGGGCCTCCTGCCCATCTCCAATTCTCTGGTCGTGGGTGTGATCATTATCATCATGTCCATGCCCTGCGCTGCTGTTACTTCTATTTTGGCGGAAAGTTATGGTGGAAACACAGAGTTTTCCTCCAAGAGTGTCTTTCTCTCCAGTCTGCTCTGCCTGATCACCATCCCGTTGATCTCCCTACTGCTGTAAGAATCACCCAGGACATCAAAAAAGCAGGCCCCCGCCTGCTGCACAATCCTATTCAGAAAAAGAAATGACCCTTGACTGCCCGTTTCGTAATCCGTTGCAGTCAAGGGTCATTTCTGGTGGTCCTTGTTATCTAACATCATATGGTTACCTCTCTTTCTATTGACTTACCGCACTCACACAGTCCGCACACAAGGAACAGCTTCATCTGTTCAACGTCTTTCGATGCGCGCTCCGGCTGCATCCCTCATACATGAGGTTCTGTCCTGTTGCATGATCCCACTCGATTCCTTCGGCCTTCTGTGCTTTCGGTATACCCCAGATTTCAGCCTCTCCACTGACGTTTATTTGTTTGAAACAGGTTTCTTCAAGATTTCTCAAAATCCCTTTCAAGCGGTACTGCTGAGGTCTGCTCAGATCTATAAAGTTCTTGCTTACCCAGTGTTTCAAGTGAATCAGATCCTGAGGTTCTTCTGTTTCCGTTTTCCTTTCAGCGAATTTCTATACCGAATCTTTTCCTTTCTGATTTATTCTGTCAGTCTGAGGATTCTCTGGAAGTCTAGGTTATCTACCACATTGGTATCACCCTTTCTGGTTATAATATATCATCACTCTCCAGTTTTGTCAATATATTT
>ENA-ORUF01002442-ORUF01002442.1-human-gut-metagenome-genome-assembly--contig:-NODE-2442-length-16197-cov-3.044976_pt1 | contig 16197 bp, 17 predicted proteins | sample MGYA00242077_ERZ509203 | MGnify/ENA primary metagenome ERZ509203 (study PRJEB26280, sample SAMEA2338834) | human gut metagenome | biome: human gut; feature: human-associated habitat; material: faeces...
CAACCCCAGTCATTATCATAGAAGATCTTAATTACAGACTTTTCTTCACACACTCATTAAAATAAATAATCTCTTCATCATTTTCACGTCCAGACTTATCTCCGCAGAGAATTTGGCCTAGTTGTGCATGAATATCCTCGTCCTTAATCAAGCCATCTTTCCACATTAGAGATACTGTGCTGACCATACGGTGTTTGATGGTATCCCAGTTATCTACAACAATCTTAGATGCCTTCCGAACACAATTATAGGTCACTTCGTAGTCAGCCAGATTCATCAGAAGGCAGCCCGGCTTTAGCCACTCAGAGTGGATAATGGGATTATTGGCCAGCGTAGCGCACACAGTAATATCACTTTCCCGTACAGCTGCTTCTGGATCCTGCACAGGAGTTACATCGAGACCGACATATTTCTCCATAGCTTCCTGTGCAAACCGCTGGGAGCTTTCTAAGCGTATATCATAGACATACACTTTTTTAATAGTAGGACGAACAATAAGAGCTGCTTCCAATTGTGTTCGGCCTTGAGCGCCAGCACCACAGATAGTGAGGACGGAGGCATTCTCCTTGGCCAACAGCTTCATCGCAACACCGCCAGAAGCCCCAGTGCGTTTGGCACTGACTGTGGTACCATCAGCAATACAGACAGGAAGCTTTGTATCAGGATCATTAAGAATCATTGTGACGCTGGCACGGGGGAGGCCTTTTTTGTAGTTTTGTGGCCCGCTGCCGATCCACTTAATGCCAGCCATATTGTACTCGCCACCGATATAGCCCGGCATTGCATTAATACGGCCATAAATATTTTCATCTTCTGGAGTCTTACCCCAGCGCATTACGCACTTTCCTGGAACCAAGACATCACCCTTCTCGGTCAGAATATAGGCCTGCTCCACATCGTGCATAACAGCTTCCATATCGCCGCATCCGAGTGATTCCATTTCCTGATTATTTAGAAATAGAATATCAGCTTTGCTCATGTAGTACACTCCTCTCTATATCTATATATTATAAGGTTTATGGTCTTGGTGATTCTTGTCAGATACTTTTTTCACCAGTCTCAAAGAAATGAGCCACCTGTTCTTTACTCATACCGTCAAGTCCTATATTTTTAGCACAGCGGCCCTGAGTGCGGAAATCAGTACAATAAATGGTGCTGGTAAGTTGGATTACAGCATCGATATTCGGGGTTGGAACTTCAGCAATACGACCCAGTTCAGCAATTGGGACTAGGCTCATAGGGACATCTTCTGTAACATAAACGGGCATTGATGGTAGTGGGTGCTTTGATGTCCCCATAGGCATTGTTATGTTGGAGCAAATCATATAGATCATCGCCATAGGTGTCATAAGATTGGCGCAGCCATTCCTCTGCACTAAGGATATGTACCCCATAGGCCTCTGCCACAGCGATTCGTTCAGCATCAATTCCCTTAATTAGAGTAGCGACAGAGGGAGAGATTCCGTCCCAATAATAGCGGAAACCGTTTGGATCAGTCTCAATACGGCCAATATTCAACAGAACCGGGGTGGGATGGAATAGAGCACCGATATTGGACAGACTGGTTTGCAGACAATTTTTGGTTGCTTTGAACTGAGGATAGTATGGATGCAGAAGTTCAAGCACCTTGTTTGTTTTATTGGCAGGAAAAGCGCCCAGGTCAACCTCTTTTTTTACGCTGTAAATCTCAACAGAGGCAGCTCCTGTCTTACGACAGGCATAAATCAAGGTCTGAGTCTCAGCTACAGTGATATCTGCCTGGCATCCCTTGGAGCGAATTGTATTCAGAAATTCCAAGGCGCCACCGGTGCGTCCAGGATTCAAAACGACAACCTGTCCATCAGACAGTTTAGAATAGCAGGCCTCTGCAATCATCTTATGTGTGAAGGCTGGTGTGACAACCATAATTAATTGTACACCTTTAATTGCACTGGCCACATCGCCGGTCACGAGGTTCAGAGAATAGTGGCCGGTGGTTCCATTGTAGGTCAGTTCAATACCTCCTGCCGCCTGGATACCTTCTAGGTACTGTGGAAACAGATCACAGAGATTAACTTTCACTCCACAGCTTGCAAGATAACCGGCAATGGCGGTGCCGCCATTACCGGCACCAATAACTGCGACAGTTGTATTCATAAAAATGAAACCTCCAAAATAAAGCTATTTTAATATATATTTTAGAAAAAACTATCTTTTTAGCGCTGTTCCCGCTTGGCTGATTTATTCCAGCAGAAGATACGCAGCAGAATAAGAAAAGCGAGTGAAATACCACAGGTAAGCAGTCCAAATTTCAGGACTCCCATGCTGGATATAAGATTAGGCCACATGGAAGTTACCAGACCACCACCAATAAATGGACTCATAAGCGGACAGCCCAGTGCATAAATAGAACCAGCACGGGTTTCCATCTTGGGATCAGCTGTGCGCAACAGCATATAACCGACCGCAGCTACACCGGAGAAAGCACCAAAACGAATGATACCCTGCTCAAACCAGCACTCAGAGAAAATATTGGGACTGAGCCAGAAGAACCAGACTACCATCAGTGCCATTACAACAACAGAGCAGATTAGAATAGGAGCTAAGTATTCGATCACAACGGGTACTTTAATTGAGGACATGGCAGCAACAACCAGAATCTCCAGAGCCATACCCTGAATGCGCTGGAAAATATGACGATCAAACAAGTCCTTCAAAGCAGTGCGCTGTACGATCATATTGATCAGCCAGCCTCCAATCATGGCAAAGGGGAATAGTGGTAGACTTGTATAACCAGTTACGATGCCGAAACCATATACAATAGCACGACCAATGATGATAGATAAGCCAATGATGCCCAAATGGAATGAAATGGCTCAACAACATCCTGACTTACTGTCAGATAGGCAGCAGCTTCACGCTTTCCATCTGGATATATTTCCTGAACATTACCGGCAGAGGCAGGCTCACTTAGAACAGCAGTATACTTTTTGTGTACACCGTAGTTGATGATGATCATACCGCCGAAAATGCCACAGAGTAGACCAATTGTAGCCATAGTAGAAGCTAAGGAACCTCCGTCTGCCCAACCAAGGGCTTCAAAGGAAGCTGCCATGCCACCAGCTGTACCGTGCCCCCCGGCAAAACCAATTTCGGTAAGAGAGGCAAAGAGGGGATTAACTCCGAATACCGGAACGAGGATAAATGCACACAGAAGAGCGGGGATTCCGACCTGCATAAAGGAGCAGGACCATAGCCACCCCAAACCGGCAACAACATCTCGAGCCATAGTTTTATCTGACGCTTCCTTTTTGATCCCAAGCAGCATACATGCAAAGACAACTGTAATCATATGACCGGGTAGAGCGCCGATAGAGCTCATCATATCAGAAGGAATAATTTTTAGTGCGTGAGGACCCAAAGCAAGTCCAATTAGACCAGCAATCAATGAGGCGGGGATAAATGCCTTGCGAAGAAATGGAATCTTAAGTCGGATAATAGTTGCAATGACGAGTAGAATACCAATAATTGCAACATAGTACACCAGATTTCCGATAGATGATCCAGCAATTTTTTCAACAGGAATCATTTTTCAATCTCCCTTCACATGTTTTTATTTCAAATACAGAACAGAAGTGCTTTATAGATGTATATGCGGTCTCTCTGAGATTGCGGTTGGCCAATCCGTTTTCTAGAGAGGAAGCAACATCCTAGCTACCTCCACCTGTTATTTGATGAAAAATTTTTTATTCACATATAAAAAATAAATTATTTTTTTATTATGATAGCATATACGATTGTAGAATGCAATATAAAAGTAAAAATATTATATATATTACACAAAATAAGCTGTTGGATGAAACCGCAAAAAAATTGGAACTCAGTTTCAATTAGAAAAAACGGAAAGAACACTGAGAAAAGAAGTTGTTTATGCAAAAATGATAATTTTCTTTTTATTTATTAAGTTTTGTGATATAATACAAAACGTAAAATTACTGAGAGGATGAGCAGTGTGGAACTTCAAAATCTTCTTAACCGCATTCGTCGTGAACATTATGAATTCCCAGCGGCCCAACGACTGGTAGCGGCTTATGTTGTAGAGAATTATTCACAAATTCCATTTATGTCCATTACAGAATTGGCGAAGACAATTGGTGTAAGCGATAATACAGTTGTTAAATTTTGCAATAATCTCGGCTTTAATAAATTTGGAGAGTTCAAAAAAGCGATTTCAAACTATGTGCATTCTGAGTTGGTCATGCTGAATAAGTTTTGTGAAAGTCCGGATGAAAAAGCACATAATGACCATATTGCGCAGGCGATGGAAGAGGATATGAATGCCATTCAAAATACGCTGAATGACGTTGCCAACAAAGAAAATATTCCAAAAATTCTTAATATGATTGAGCAGGCAGAGCATATCTACATTACAGGAGGACGTTCGTCGGCCATGTTGGCTGGATTGTTTGCCAGTATGCTGCGTTATTTAGAGTTACCTGTATACGAACTGAACTGTGGTGTAGGTGATTACATAGATCGTCTATCTATGGTAAAAAAGCAGGATCTTGTCATTGCCATTACATTGCCACGCTATACTGTACAGATTGTTAAGGGAGTACAATATCTCCATGAGCATAGCGTTCCAGTAGCATTGATTACCGATACCGGACTTTGCCCAGCGCAACCCTATGCAGATCTGACTTTCCATTGCAACATTGCATCTGATTACTATTTCCCATGTCTTTCCGGATGTCTTTCCCTGATCGGACTGATTTGTAGAGCGGAGAGCGCCAAGAAGAAAGAGGGGGTTGCTGAACATATTCAGGAGTTGGAAAAACGGCTGTTGGATCAAGGGATATTTATATGATTACGGATATGGAGGAGGACACTATGATTAGAGGACAGGTTCGCAATCTATTTTTGTATCAAGCAGCCTGAAACAAACATAATAAACAAAAAGAATCTATGGACAAGTCAACGCCAAAATTCTATAAATTTTAAAGTGTGGTATGCTTTATGCTTGGAATACCACAAAATATCACAGACAGAAGGAGGAGAGAGGGGTGTGTCTGCTGGGGTGTTGTGGAAGTACTAACTCTGGTGAGATCATATTGGGGATAAGCCATAAAAGGCGGATATGTACTTCAATAATCAGGTCAACAAAATAAAAATTTTGTTGACCTGAGAGGAGGCTAAATTGCCGTCCTCCCCGAAAATCTGCCGTTTTGCCCCAAACACCGCCATGCCAGCGCCATGCCATTCAATATGGATTACCGTACTGATGCTCCACCAATTTTGCGGGATTTTCTTGTATACCATGAGACCATCCAGGGTCACTCCCGCCGCACGGTGGACGAATATTTTTTGGACTTGAGAAATTTTTTTCGCTTTCTCAAGCTGGACAAGGGCCGCGTTGCCCGTAATACACCGCTGGATCAGATCTCCATTGATGATGTAGATCTGGATTTGGTTCGTACTGTGACCCTCAGTGATGTTTATTCCTATATGAACTACCTGTCCCGGGATCGGGCTGTCCATCCCAACAGTCCGGATGCCCATTACGGCCTTTCTGCACCCGCCAGAGCCCGTAAGGTGGCCGCCATCCGATCTTTTTACAAATACCTCACCAATAAGGCCAAGCTGATTACTGAAAATCCTATGCAGGATCTGGACTCCCCCCATCTGAAAAAGTCTCTCCCGAGATACCTGAATTTGGAAGAAAGTGAGGAACTTCTGGACTCAGTGGACGGGATCAATCAAGCAAGGGATTACTGTATTTTGACCCTGTTTCTCAACTGTGGCCTTCGAATCTCAGAACTTATTGGCCTGAATGTAACTGATGTTCGGGGAAATCAGCTCCGGGTTCTGGGTAAGGGCAACAAGGAGCGGATGCTCTATCTCAACGATGCCTGTCTCAGTGCCCTATCAGACTGGATGACAGAGCGGGATATGCTTACCCTAGTAGACCAAAACGCACTATTCGTTACCCTTCAAAACCGCCGAAGGATCTCCCGGGCGGCTGTACATAAGCTGGTGAAAAAACATTTGGCTGCCGCAGGATTGGACAGTACGCAGTACTCATCACACAAACTACGCCATACTGCGGCCACCTTGATGCTTCAGAACGGTGTAGATGTGCGCACCCTCCAAGAGGTATTGGGCCATGATCATCTGAATACAACTCAGATTTATACCCATGTGGACAATGAGGATTTGCGTACCGCAGCCAGGGCAAACCCCTTGGGCAAAGTCAAAAAACGGGGCAAATCGCCGGATGGGCAAGATGGAGCAGAGTGATCCTCCTCTCCCCTTCCCTGTCCTGAATAGGATCGTCAGCGGCGTCCGGCTTGGTAGCCGGATGCCGTTTTTGATAAAAAATATCATAAAGAGTGAGAACGAGATGTAACGAATGGCAGCTCTAGAGCCACTAATCCTATGAAAGGAGGGGCAGCATGAAAGAGTTGCTTGCGGAACTGTTTAAACGCTATCATCATGATATCTATGCCTATCTGTATAGTATGTGCCATGATGCCTCTCTTGCGGAGGATTTGACCTCAGAAGTTTTCGTGGAAGTGGTGCGATCTATTGCCACTTTTCATGGGAAATCCGATATTAAGACCTGGATGTTTTCCATTGCAAGGCATCAGTGGTACCAGCATCTCCGCAGGCAGAAGCGTCAGATTCCAACGGAGAGCATCTATGACCTATATGATGCCAATTTCACTGGTTTGCAGGTTCCTGATTTGTCAGACGAGGTGGAGCTGGTGATCCACAATCTACTTGCTTCTGAATCCAAGTTGACCCGCAGGGTGTTCCGGATGCGCTTGGAGGGATATTCTTATTATGAGATCGCATCTGGGTCAGGCATCTCGGAGAGTTCTGCGCGTGTGATATTTTTCCGTATCAAGACGAAACTCAAACGATATTTTGAAAAGGAGGTCTGTTCGCCGTGATCCAAATCACCTGTGAGATATGTATGGATCTGATCCCCCTGGTTCAGGACGGTGTGGCAGCTGAGGACAGCGTCTTTGCGGTGGAGCAGCATATCAAAAACTGTCCCCAGTGCAGAGCAATATGGGAGGGGCAGATCCCACACCCTGCGGACAGCGGCCGGCTTCTGGAGAAGTTCCAGTACAGGACACGTGTTTTCATGGGGATGGTACTGATGTTCGGGGTATTCTTTGGCCTGAGTCTGACGGCCAGCAGCGGGCTGTTTCTGAACAGCCTGATCATGCCTGTGATCGGCTCTATCGGATACTTCCTGTTCCGCTGGAAGTCCCTGTATCTTACCCCATGTCTCCTCTTTGCCACCCATCTGGTCACAAATGTCCTTGGAATATTCCAGGATACGGAGCATTTGGACCTGGCCTCCCTCCTGCTGTGGTCCGCACTGTACGCAGTCTTTGCGGTCATTGGAACGGTGATCGCCGGTCTGCTGCACATCGTATTCCGAAAGGAGGATTAGCATGAAATGGAATCTGAAAAGGGGTCTGGCCCTGTCTGCCGCCCTGGTCCTCATCGGGGGGGTGGCCTGGTTTGCCAACGCGCTGAATGGAAATCCACTTTCCAAAATGCTGGCCAAAAGCACTGCGGAGCGGTATCTTGCCGAGAACTATGGGGACACGGATTACTATATCGACCGCGTCTCATACAATTTCAAGGACGGAAATTATCACGCCTTCGTCCGCTCACCCTCCAGTGTGGATACGACCTTCACCATCTCCCTCACCATGCTGGGCTCTCTGCAGGGAGATACCTATGACAATGTTTTGAGCGGATGGAACACCGCCCTCCGCCTTGATGAGGAATACCGCGCCCTGGCTGACCGGGTACTGGAGGATCCCGCCTTCCCCTATCAATGCCACATCGGGTACAGCCGTCTGGAGATCTATCCCGCAGAGCTGCTGAACAGCCCGGAAGCTGCTTCCGAGGCCCCAGGCTCGGGTTACGCTCTGAACCAGGACGAACTGATCCTGGACCATATCTATGACATTCCGGAGTTGGGCAGGCAGGCAGGGCATTTGATCCTCTATCTTGAGGAGGAGCCGGTGACCTTTGAGGCGGCTGCCGACATTATGCTGGATCTGAAGGCACGCTTCGATGAGGCGGGGGTCCCATTCGCGGCGATGGATCTTATTCTGCTTCCGCCCCGCTCAGAGGATGGGCAGCATCCGGATGGGGAGATCCGTGTAGAGAGCTTCCCCTGTGACGCGATCATACCGGACGGTCTTGCGAACCGCATCCGGGAGGCGGATCAGGAATTGAAGGACTATTACGCCAAGGAAGATGCGGAGCGGAAACTTCAGGAGTCTGTCCTATCCCAATAGATTTCGGAGTGCAGAAAAACAACTGATGATGATAAAAAAGCTGGTGAAAACCGTGTTGCAACGGTTTTCACCAGCTTTTAATAATAATATCCAGTTTCTTGGCTTTGAATCAGCTCTTTAGAATAGACTTTCAGAAGACTATTCAGACCGCCTCGCCCCGGAGGAACTTCTCCAGGCGGTCAAGCCCAGCCTTGATGTTCTCGATGGAGGTGGCATAGGACCAACGGACAAAGTTTGGTGCACCGAAGCTAGTGCCGGGAACGACGGCTACCTTGCCGTACTGAAGGAAAAGATTGCCGAAATCATCAGAGTCCTTGATCACATGGCCGAAGAGTTCCTTACCAACCAGCTTCTCAATGTTCATCATCACATAGAAGGCGCCGTGGGGGCGGATGCAGCTGACCCCCTCGATCTGGTTCATGCGGTCCACCATATAATTGCGGCGCTCCTCAAAAGCCTTGCGCATAGTCTCAACAGTTTCCTGAGGGCCGGACAGAGCGGCCACCGCAGCCTTCTGAGAGATAGAGCAAGGGGAGCTGATGCAGTGGCTCAAATAGTTACCGATCAGCTTGGAGATATTTGTGGGGGCGGCCACATAGCCGATGCGCCAGCCAGTCATGGCATAGGACTTGGAGACACCATTGATCAGCAGGGTGCGTTCCTTGATCTCGGGGCTGATAGCAGCCAGGCTGACAAACTCCTCATTGTCATAGACCAGATGGGAATAGATCTCATCGGAAATCACATACAGATCGTTCTCAACACACACGCTGGCGATGGCCTCCAGCTCTCTGCGGGAATACATCATACCGGTGGGGTTAGAGGGATTATTCAGGATCATGCACTTGGTCTTGGGAGTGATAGCGGCAGCCAGCTTCTCCGGGGTGATTTTGAAGTGCTCTGCCTCCGAGGCCTCTACTACCACAGGAACGCCGCCTACCATCCGAATCAACTCAATGTAGCTTACCCAATAAGGTGCAGGCAGGATCACCTCGTCGCCGGGATCCACCAGCGCCCGCAGAGCTGTATAGACGCAGGGCTTTGCGCCGCTGGATACCGAGATTTGGGCCGGCTCATAGTCCAAGCCGCAATCCTCTTTCAGCCGCTGGCACACGGCCTTCCGCAGTTCTACGGTACCCGTGGAGGGAGTGTATTTGGTATCGTTGTTCTGGATCGCCTGGATGCCGGCCTCCTTGATGGGATCAGGGGTGGGAAAATCAGGTTCACCGGCACCGAAACCAATCACGTCCAGGCCATCGGCCCGCATTTGTTTGAACATGGTATCGATGGCCAAAGTGGCGGACGGCTGAACAGCCAGTGCGATCTTGGACAACTCTTTCATACTCAAATGCCTCCATCATCGTTTCAATTTACAGGTTCTAATTGCAGGATTGCAGGAATCTATGCACTGATAGGAAAACGGCAGGATGGCGCATGAAGCCTTGTATATTTGCGCTGTTCCCGCTGGATTTCCATGTGCTCCACGGTGAATCCCACTGGATGAAAACTAACGCTGTACCATATTATAGCCGTTGACTTGCAGAATTGCAACATCTCTGTTGCTAAAAATCAAAAAAATTTGAATGATAGATTCCGGATAAAATGCAAAACCGTGGCTCCGCAAAATAACGGCGCCACAGTTTTGACTTGGATTTCTGACTTATAGTTGTTCCCGGATCCGGCGGCCCATTTCCTGGGTGCCGATGGTGGGCTCCCCTGCCTTGGCAATATCAGCAGTACGCCAGCCCTGGGCCAGCACCGCATCTACCGCATCCTCAATGGCCTGAGCCTCGTCAGCTAGGTGAAAAGAGTAGCGGAACATCATGGCTGCGGACAGGATGGTGGCGATGGGGTTGGCTTTGTCCTGGCCGGCGATATCTGGGGCTGATCCGTGGATAGGTTCATACAGGCCAGGGGCGTCGTCTCCGATGGAGGCAGAGGGCAGAAGTCCGATAGAGCCGGTAATCATGCTGGCTTCATCCGAGAGAATATCACCAAACATATTTTCTGTTACAACCACATCGAACTGGGCGGGATCCCGGACAAGCTGCATAGCGGCGTTGTCCACCAGTACATCCTCATACTCCACATCAGAGTACTCCTCTGCCAGACGGTGCATGACAGAACGCCACAGACGGCTGGTTTCCAACACGTTGGCCTTGTCTACGCTTGATACCTTCCCCCGGCGCAGACGGGCCAATTCAAAGGCACGGCGGCCGATGCGCTCGATCTCCCGCTGGGAGTAGGCCATCCGGTCGGCGGCCTCCTCTCCCCTGTCCTCGGTCTGATAGCGCTCCCGCTTTCCGAAGTAGATGCCGCCGGTGAGCTCACGGACCATCATCAGGTCGATCCCCTTCTCCGCCGTCTCCTTTTTCAGGGGGCAGGCGTCCGCCATGGCAGGACGCAGGGTGGCAGGGCGCAGGTTGGCATACAGGCCCAGATCCTTGCGGATGGACAGCAGGGCGGTTTCCGGCCGCTTCTCCGGGTCGGAGGCGTGGCCCCACTTGGGGCCGCCCACAGCGCCCAGGAGGACTGCATCGCAGGCCTTACAGGCCTCGGCAGTTCCGTCTGGGTAGGACTTCCCCACCTCGTCGATGGCGCAGCCGCCCATGAGCACGTCCGTGTAAGTGAAGGTATGGCCGAATTTTTCGCCGATAGCCTCCATAACCTTGAGCGCCTCGCTCACCACCTCGGGGCCGATGCCGTCACCCCGGATCAGCGCGATTTTGTAGTTCATTTTGCCACTCCTCTCGCCTTCAGGGAATTGAGCAGGCCGCCGCTTTTGATGATCCCGTCAATAAACTCCGGGAAGGGCGCGGCCTGCCAGGTCTTGCCCTGCGTGGAATCGGTGATAACGCCGGTGGCAAAATCCACCTCTACCTGGTCCCCGGCCTGGATCTCCTCCGCCGCCTGGGCACACTCCACGATGGGGAAGCCGATGTTGATGGCGTTGCGGTAAAAGATGCGGGCGAAGGAGGGGGCGATGACACACTTCACCCCGCAGAACTTGATGGCCAGTGGGGCATGCTCCCGGCTGGAACCGCAGCCGAAATTGGGGCCGGCCACGATAATATCGCCCGTTTCTACTGTGGAAGCAAAGTCCTGGTCGATGTCCTCCATGCAGTGGGAGGCCAAAGCCGCTGGGGACGGGTCGTTTAGGTGGCGGGCGGGGATGATCACGTCAGTGTCCACGTTGGCGCCATATTTGTAAACCTTCATTGGTTCGTCAATCCTTTCGTTCAAATTAGGAATGAGGAGTTAGACATTGAGCAATCTGTTTGAAACCTTGATTGGTCCGGTGCATCTCATTCCTCATTGTGTTTGAAAGCGCTGTACGCTTCAGCCGCGGGGATCTGCCACGCAGCCGGCCACTGCAGAGGCGGCGGCCACGGCGGGAGAGGCCAGAATGACCTCGCTGGTCACATGGCCCATACGGCCTACGAAGTTGCGGTTTGTGGTGGAGACGGTGCGCTCTCCCTCGGCCATCACACCCATGTGCCCGCCAAGGCAGGGGCCGCAGGTGGGGGTGGAAACAGCACAGCCCGCCTGAATAAAGGTCTGAATCAGCCCTTCCTGCATAGCTTGTAGTACGATGTCCTGCGTGGCGGGGATGATGATGCAGCGAACCCCATTGGCCACATGTTTGCCTTGGAACACGGCGGCGGCGGCCCGCAGATCGCTGATGCGGCCGTTGGTGCAGGAGCCGATGACCACCTGCTGGATGGGAAGTCCGGCCACCTCCCCCACAGTCCTGGTGTTCTCCGGCAGGTGGGGCATGGCCACGGTGGGCTCCAGAGCATTCAGGTCGATGACCACTTCGCTGGCATAGACGGCGTCTGGATCGGCCTGGAAGGCCTCGCAGGGGCGGTCCACCCGACCGTTGATGTACTCCATGGTCTTTTCGTCCACAGGGAAGATGCCGTTCTTGCCGCCGGCCTCGATGGCCATGTTGGCTATCGTGAAGCGGTCGTCCATGGACAGAGAGGATACCCCCTCCCCGGTGAACTCCAGGGACTGATACAGGGCACCGTCTACGCCGATCCGGCCGATCAGGTGGAGGATGACATCCTTGCCGCTGACCATAGGCTGGAGTTTTCCCTTCAGCACCACTTTGATTGCAGCGGGGACCTTGAACCACAGAAGTCCGGTCGCCATAGCGGCAGCCATATCTGTAGAACCGATACCGGTGGAGAAAGCTCCCAGAGCGCCATAGGTACAGGTGTGGGAATCGGCGCCTACAATGATCTCGCCTGGGGCGCACAGGCCTTTTTCCGGCAGAAGTGCGTGCTCCACACCCATCTGGCCTACATCAAAGAAATTGGTGATTTGATGCTTATGAGCAAAGTTCCGGGCCTGGAGGCACAGCTCTGCAGATTTTATGTCCTTGCAGGGTGTATAGTGGTCCAGGACGATGGAGATTTTGTCTCGGTCAAAGACCCGGGTAAAGCCAGCCTTTTCAAATTCGGTGATAGCCACCGGCGTGGTGATGTCGTTGCCCAGCACCATATCGACCTTTGCTTCAATGAGTTGGCCAACCTCCACAGTATTCAACCCGGCGTGCTTGGCCAGGATTTTCTGCGTCATTGTCATTCCCATGTAAAAAACCTCCTATTGGAAATTCTGTTTCTTGTCTCACAGTATGCCAGACACCTTGCCAAAAGAATGTAAACTATGTTACAATTTAAGAAAATTTGCGAGGTGAGTTTCATGGATCTCTCTCTGGATTTTCCGTCTCAGCTATGGGCCCCCTTTGCTCTAAGCCGCTCTCCGATTCGGTGCTCCGCCGGATACCTTATTTATCTTCAGAACACAGAGGCGACCTGCTTCTACTATCTGAAAAGCGGCCGGGTCAAAAGTTATATTCAGTCTGCCGACGGAGCGGAGCGTGTGCTGAACATCTATTCGGCGGGCAATCTATTCGGCGAGGCATCCTTTTTTGATGAACTTCCCCGAGTTTCCTCTGCTGTGGCCCTCTCCTCCTGTGAGTTGGTCCCCATCGACCGAGAACTGGCTGCCCAGGCAGTATCCAAAGATCCGGAGCTGGCCCTCTCTATGATGAAGTATCTGGCCCGAACAGTGCGTTTGCTGTCTGAGCAGCTGGATGCCATGGCCTTTCGTCCAGCGGAGTGGCGAGTTGCCCGGTACATTCTCTCCCGCTCCCCTTCTGGTGGTTTGATCAAGTGTACTCAGGAGGATATTGCGGCAGCAGTTTCGGTCAGCCGGGTCACTGTCAGCCGGATCCTGAACCGGTGGACACACAACGGTGTGGTGACGCTGCAATACCGGGGGATCATGCTCCGGGAGCCATCCGTTCTGGTGCAGCTGTGTCTGGATTGAGATCAACATACTGGTTACATAGATTTTACTTGATATTTTTGGCTGGACAGGTTACAATAGAGAGCAGCGGATTTCCCCCGCAGTGTTTGAACACTTCATTACAGAATGAGGCAGGTGAACAGAATGGACGGCTGTGATAGTCATAGTCGAAGGATCGGTATGGGATCAGAAACAGGAGTCCGGCGTCGTCTAAGGATGGCGCGGTGCAGCAGCGCAGTCTGTTCTTCGTCAGCCCGGCTGTTTTGATGCGCCTATGATGCCTGTTTCCTGCTTCCGATCCCATGAAACAAAACATGGAAAAGGAGGCACTGCACATGGAGCAGAATATGAACAAAGTGGAGGAGAGCATGGTCTCCACTAAGCCTGATTACACTGGTGAAATCATCGCCATCATCCGCAGTCCCATCTCCCCCAGCGTGATGCGGGAGCGTTTGGAGGATTACCATGAAAAAGACATTGCGGAGGTTCTGCCGGCCCTGACCTCTGTCGAACGGAAAAAGCTGTACCGAATTTTGGAACCGGATATGCTCTCCAACATCTTGGAGCGTATGGAGGGTGATGAGGCAGGATCCTATCTGATCGAAATGGACCTGCGCAAGGCTGCCCAAGTGGTGGAGTGCATGGAGTCGGACTCGGCTTTGGAGATTCTATCCCAACTGGATCGGGATCAAAAAGGAAATCTCATCGAGTGCATGGATGAGACCTCTCAAAAGGAACTTGCGCTGATGGCGTCTTTTGGTGAGGACGAGATCGGCAGCAAAATGACAACCAACTACATTTCGATCCAGGAAGACCTCACTGTAAAGCAGGCCATGAGTGCATTGATCCAGCAGGCATCGGAAAATGACAATATCTCTACTATCTTCGTTTCGGATCAGAGTGGTGTGTTTTGCGGGGCCATTGATTTGAAGGAACTGATCATTGCCCGTCCCGACACAGAATTTTCTTCGTTGATCATGACCTCCTATCCCTATGTCTATGGGCATGAATCGATTGATGACTGTATCGAACAGTTGAAGGACTATTCCGAGGATTTAGTTCCTGTTCTGGACAACCAAAACCGTCTGTTGGGTGTGATTACCGCCCAGAGCATCATTCAGGTCGTAGATGATGAAATGGGCGAGGACTATGCTATGCTGGCTGGTCTGACCGCAGAGGAGGATCTGGCAGAGCCTCTGGGACAGAGTATGAAAAAGCGTCTGCCCTGGCTGTTCGTTCTTCTGGCTTTGGGACTAGTGGTATCCTCTGTGGTAGGTGTCTTTGAGCAGGTGGTGTCACAACTCCCCCTCATTATGAGTTTCCAGTCGCTGATTTTGGACATGGCGGGCAATGTAGGTACTCAGTCCCTGGCGGTAACCATTCGTGTGCTGATGGATGAGAACCTGACCGCCCGGCAGAAATTTGGCCTTGTTGCGAAAGAGATGCGCATTGGTTTTGCCAATGGACTCCTCCTTGGGGCGGCCTCCTTTGGAGCCATTGGGCTTTTCATCTGGGCAGTCAAGGGAAAGGGATTGTTGGCCTCTTTTGCCATCTCCGGCTGTATTGGCGCCTCGCTCCTGTTGGCCATGGTAATTTCAAGTGCAGTGGGGACACTGATCCCTCTGTTTTTCAAAAAAATCAATGTGGATCCCGCAGTTGCTTCCGGGCCTCTGATCACCACAGTAAACGACTTGGTGGCGGTGGTGTCGTACTACGGACTCAGCTGGGTATTCCTTCTCCAAATCATGCACCTGGCGGGATGAAACTATTTCACATCACATCGCTTCAAGGGCAGAGGGATTTCTCTGCCCTTACTTTTATATTTGGAGGGAAGGACTGTGGATCACAGATACATCCATCTGTTTGACGGCTGGGATAAAACCATGGTTTGGACCTGCCTTCAGGGGCACATGGGGCAGGTTATGACCGAGGGCACTCCACAGCCGGTGAGTGCCCTGTGTGCTGTGGGGGATTTCTGTTTCCTGGCGGGCCTTCCTTCCCGGACCTTGACTGCCCGGGCGGAGCGCCCCATTCTGGTCCCTCGAACAGCGGACTGGGAACCAGTGATCCGGGCCGTCTGGGGGGCGCGGGCCGCTCCATTCCTCCGTTATGCCATCCGCAAGGAACCGGATGTCTTTGACCGGGGCTGGCTGACAGACTGTGCTGCCGCCCTGCCGGAGGGTGTCGTCCTCTCTCCCATCCGCGCCGGCCATGTCCCACTCCTGATGTCCCAGCCATGGTCCAGGGATCTATGCGGCAATTTTCAGGACAGAGCGGATTTTGCCCGCCGGGGGCTGGGCGTGCTGGCCCTGTGGGAGGGCATCCCTGTGGCCGGAGCCTCGTCCTATACCGTCTATGACGGCGGCATCGAGATCGAGATTGACACCAGACCGGACGTCCGCCGCCTGGGTCTGGCCCTGGCCTGTGGAGCGCGGCTCATCCTGGACTGCCTGGACCGGGACCTGTATCCCAGCTGGGATGCCCATGACCTGCGCTCTGTGGCCCTGGCGGAAAAGCTGGGCTATCATCTGGACCGGCCCTATCAGGCATTCCTTCTGGAAACGCCTTCTCCTCC
>ENA-ORUF01002450-ORUF01002450.1-human-gut-metagenome-genome-assembly--contig:-NODE-2450-length-16153-cov-6.449807_pt1 | contig 16153 bp, 17 predicted proteins | sample MGYA00242077_ERZ509203 | MGnify/ENA primary metagenome ERZ509203 (study PRJEB26280, sample SAMEA2338834) | human gut metagenome | biome: human gut; feature: human-associated habitat; material: faeces...
CCGCCCATGCCGCCAAAACCGCCAAAACCGCCGTAGCCGCCGCCATAGGGCGGACGGCGGGGCGGACGAGGCGGGCGCCGGGGTCCGCGGGGCGGGCCCCAGCACCAGAAAGGCCCAAAGCAGAAGTTCGTCCGCCGTCCAATGGGCGCAAACACCGCATTCATGACCACCCAGGCCACCAGCAAAAACAATGCGATGTCAAACAGCACCGCAAAGAAGCCCGGTCCCTGGGGTTCCGGCTGGGGCTGATAGGACCCGCCGCCGGTCAAAGAAGTGCCATACACTCCCGCAATGGTCTGCGCTGCATTCTGCGCACAGATCTCCACTGCATCGTCATAATCCTGGCGGGCAAACGCAGTCTCCATGGTCTGCGCAATGGCGCTGGCCTGCTTATCCATGGTCGTATTGCGGAATCCATCGCCAATGGTCAGATAGTAGTCGCCGTCTTTGTACAGCGGCGATTCCATCACCAGCAGGATCAATACGCCGTTGTCCTCTTTTGCGCTGCCGATGCCCCACGCATTGAAGGCTTGGACAGCATATTCCTCTGTGGAAAGATTTCCGGTGTATTCTACGGTCAGTACACCGATCTGCGCTCCCTGGCAGTTGGCCTCCAGCTGACCGTTCAGCTGCTCTACCAGCTGGACCGTGTTCTGGCTCAGCACACCTGCCTCATCCACCACACACTGTCCCTTGGGCAGCTCCGGCAGCTGGGCTTTTGCAGCCAGTGCCGGGGTGGCCAGAGCCAGCAGGCTCAAAGCCAGCGTGACCGCCAGCGCAGCCGTCTTTTTCAGGCGCTGCATCATACGAACTGCTCCACCTCCTGTACGCCGAACAGACCTTTCAGCACTGCAGCCCAGCCGCCGGAGGTCTTGTTCTGATAATCGGAAACCGCTTTATTATACTGCAGCTCTCCCAGGATGGTGCCGGCGCTGTTGAACTGCCCATACTGTCCCTGCACCGCTCCCATCTTCATAGGGTCTTCCGCCCGCTGCTGCAGCGCTGCGTACAGCTGGTCGACTGCCGCCCCCAGAACTGCATTGGCTTCGTACATCGTGTGCATCCCGCCGGGCGCTTGTGCGTTGGCACGGCAGGCCGCAAACTGCTGCAAAGCAGTCTGCGCCGCCTGGTACTCCGGGCTGTCGGCCAGGCCCTGATTCTGGGCGGTGGTCAGCACATTGGCTGCCGTATTCTCCCGGACAGCCAGCTCCTCGCTGAGGGTGTACCCCCCGTCTGCCAGCACACCGGCCGTATACCAGTTCTTTGCTTGGTTGTAGGCCCCCCGGAGCTTTGCTCCGCCCAGGCCCACTGCGCCGCCCAGCATCAGCACCAGGCACAGCGCCACAGCCACCACCGGCTTTGTCAGCGGGGCAGGCAGATGCGCCTCTGCTGCTGCCAGCCGACGCTGCAAGGGGGTCTGGACAGGCGATTCGCAGGCATCAGCCGTTCCAAACGCCTGGGATGCAAAGCCCGGATCGGACCGGTCAAAATCAGCATTTGCCATCTTAGTTGCGGATCTCCATCATCTTTTGTTTCAGCTCGTCCTCGATGCGGGTCAGCTCCTGCTGTGCTGCCGCCCGCTTTGCCCGGCCCTCGGTCTGGATCTTGTTCAGCTCGTCCAGCGTCTCGATCAGGCTCTTGTTGGTCTGCTGCAGGGTCTCGATATCCACGATGCCGCGCTGGCTCTCCTTGGCGGTCTCGATGGTGCCCATCTTCAGCGCCTCGGCGTTCTTCTTCAGCAGGTCGTTGGTCATGTTGGTCACGGCACGCTCGGCCTGCATAGCCTGCTGGCTGTGTGCCAGACCCAGTGCCAGCACCATCTGGTTCTTCCACAGCGGGATGGTATTCACGATGGTGGACTGGATCTTTTCCGCCATCATGGTGTTGTTGTTTTGCAGCAGACGGATCTGGGGGCCCATCTGCAGGCTGATATTGCGGGTCAGTTCCAGATCATACAGCTTTTTCTCAAAACGCTCGCACTGGTCGGCAAGGTCGCGGGCAGCCTGTGCGTCCTCCGGCAGGCCGGATGCTTTGGCCTTGTCCATGGCCTGCTGCAATTCGTTGGCACGCACATCTGCCAGCTTTTTCTTGCCGGCAAGGATATACATACTCAGCTCCTTGAAGTAGGCCATGTTCAACTCGTACATCTTGTCCAGCATGGCGATATCCTTGAGCAGCTGCACCTGATGGGCTTCCAGCATGGACTGGATCTTTTCCACGTTAGTCTCGGTCTTGTCGTACTTGGTCTTGAGGGCATCCAGCTGGCTGGTTTTCTTCTTGAAGAAGCCCATGATGCCCTTCTGCTGCTCCTCGTTGGCGTCAAAGCTCTTCAGCTCGCCGATGAGGTCGGTGATCATATCGCCCACCTCGCCCAGATCCTTGGTGGACACCTTGGAGAGGGCTGCTTCGGAGAAATCGCCGATCTTCTTCTGGCAGGCAGAGCCGTACTGCAGCACCTGCTGGCTGTTGGTGATATCGATCTTCTGGGCAAACTGATCCACCATGGCCTGTTCCTCGGGGGTCAGGTTCACCTGTGCTTCCGGGGCAGGGGCAGCGGCGGGCTTTTCCTCCTGCGGCACAGCGGCGGGGGTGGGGTCCAGCGTCAGGGTGGGCACTGCGGGGGCATCCAGATCAAAGTTCAGGGTATTGTCAGCCATAAGTGATTCCTTCCTTTCAAAATCCCGAGGGGATATTCCAGTTTTACTTGCTCAGACCCTGCCCTTTCAGCATATTCTGCAAAACGGTCAGGTCTGCGGACAGGTCCATGCTCTCTGCCGCGTACAGGGCATCCAGCTGGTTTTCAAAAGCGGTGGCAATGGAGGCGGCGTTGTGCTCCACCTCGGCGCGGATGGCGGCGGCGTTCTCGCCCCGCACACCCTGCTTTGCAAGCTTTGCGTACTGTTGCAAAACGTTTACGGCGTCCGGCAGATAGTAGTTGGCAAACCGGCGCACCTGTTTTGCCTTGGCGGGGTTTGCTTCCACGGTTTCCACGATGGAGCGTCCTGCCTTTTCCATGCGGGTCATAGCGGCGGACAGCTGCGGGTCGGGTAAAGCCTCGTTCAGCGCGTGCAGAGTGTCCAGCTTCTGCTGGATATCGGTCAGCATCTGGTCCACATCCTCCACACCGGTGTGGAAGGGTACCTCGTGCTCCACCACCCGGGGCGGGCAGGTCTTTTTTGCCACGCCAAAGGCCACGGCGGCACCGCCCAGCGCCACCAGCAGCGCCCATAATTTATATACCGGCAGCACCGCGCACAGTACCACGAACACCAGCGCCGCCGCATAAAAGGGCAGCACGCTGGGCTTTTGGGTGCGGATGATCTTGCTCATGGTCATTTCTCCTTGTCCGGGGCAGTGCGCCCCTTATGATATCCATAATACAACGTCCGCAAAAAAACGCAAGTATCCCGCAAAAGAATTTACAGCCTTGTCATCATTTTACGATCCAGTCCACCAGCGCAGCGCCCCAAAGCTCCTCCAGCCGGGCGGGGCTGCAGGCGGCGTTAGCGGGACTTGTACTTGGCAGACGGACAGCCGGGATGCCGGTAAGCGGCTGCTGATATTTTGTGTAGATACGGTAGGCTGTGGCGCCGTTGCAGAACACCGCCCGGATGGGTGCCTTGCGCAGCAGCCCGGCGATATCGTTGGGCACCACATCCCGGATGGAGGCATCCGATGCCCCGGTGATGGTGCAGCTTTCCAGCGTATCCCACAGCGCCAGCCCGTGGCGCAAAAGCAGCTGTTTTTTGGCGGCGATATCCTCCCGCGCGGGCAGCGGCTCCCCGGTCAGCGCCGCCAGCAGCGGCCAGAACCGATTTTGCGGATGACCGTAGTAAAAGGCCATCTCCCGGCTTTTGGGGCTGGGCCATGTGCCCAAGATCAGTGCCCGGCTGTGGTCATCGTATACCGGCGCAAAGCTCATAAGCTGCCGCCTGCGCTTTCAATATTGCCCCATGCAGAGCCAAAGTCTTTGCCGGAGGGCTCCGCGCGGGGGCCATCAAACCACAGCTCCTCAATCAGCGCCGCCACGCCGTCCTCCCGCACATCCCCGATGATCCGGTCGGCAGCGGCCTTGGCGTCCGGGGTGCCGTTTGCCATGCAGGCACTCAGGCCCGCGACTTTCAGCATCCCCACATCGTTGGCAGAATCGCCCACAGCCACAGCATCCGCCAGCGTAAGCCCCATCTGTGCACACAGGTCGGCAAGCCCTACGCCCTTATCCATACCGCCGCGCACGATATCGTAGTAGCAGTAGCCGTCTGCGTTCTGCGCGCCCGTCTGCATCCAGTGCAGACCAAGGTAGCCGTATTTTTCGTGGAAGCGCTCCACCTCCTGCGGCGGCATGGCGGCAAAGGCGGCGTGGGGCATATCCACCAGATGCCTGTCCTGATCCTCGCCGTCCACACAGTCCAGCCCGGGGCTGTTCATCATCTGATAGCCGGTGTGCAGATACTCGTACTCACAGTAGGCGTAATAGGCATCCCGGAAGTTGAATTGCAGCGGGTAGTTATAATCCTCGCAAAAATCCACCAGCACATACATCTCCTCGCTGGTAAGCGGATGCTCGGCTATTACGTTGCCCTGCCTGTCCACCACGCAGGCACCGTTGCAGGTAATGGCGTAGTCGTACCGGATGCCGCCCAACTGGTTTTTGTCCCGGATGCCGGGGTAGGAGCGGCCGGTGCTGAGCACGAATTTGCCCCCGGCGGCCTGCAGCTTTTTTACCGCCTTTACCACCGCCGGGCGGGGCTTTGCTTCGCCAAAGGGCATCAACGTGTTGTCGTAATCGCTTGCCAGAATCTTATATTGCATGGTCATCTCTCCTGTGTGCATCGTTTTCTCCCAGTATAACACATTTCAAAGTCCAGCGGGAGAGGGGGAATATCAAAAATGCCCTCCGCTTGCGCTCTGGGCAAATATAGCGGAAACTTCTTTTGATATAGGGCGTTTGTCGCGGAAAGGGTCGTAAAGACAAGATACAGCCTTTCCCGCAGCGCCGCGCTTTCGCAGAAAGCGGCGCTGCAAATGCCGTTTTCCTCCACGACCCCACCTGTGAAAAAGGGGTTCAGAAACGCCCGCAGGCGTTTCTGAACCCCAAAATTCAAAATAATATTTCCTTAGCTTATGCGCAAAGCAAACGCGGCGCGCATTTCAAATCGTTTTCTTCACGGGAAATCAGGCAAACACCGCCACGACCACCTGCATGGCTACGCCCACAAAGGCACCGGCGGCCCATGTCAGGCCGGTGATGAAGAGGTTCTGCTTCCACGAGGGGTTGGCGCGCCACAGCACAGCCAAGCCCACACCTGCACCGGTGCACAGACCCGCCACAAGGCTGGAAAAGCGCAGCGCACCCTCCACGTACAACTGGGTCAGCAGCACGCTGGCGGCGCAATTGGGGATCAAGCCCACCAGAGCCGCCACCACCGGCTGGAAGAAGCCCATGCCGCCCAGCATCTCGGCGAACACGTCCTCGCCCACGCCTTCCACAATCATACCGAACACCAGACTGAAAGCGAAGATGAACACAAAGATCTCCAGCGTGTGGCGCAGCGCCGCCTGCCAGATGGGCTTTTCGTTGCCCTCGGCATCGCTGTGTTCCTCGTGGCAGTCCACCTCGTCCGCATGGCCGGTGTAGCCGCCCCGCAGACCCTTGGGCAGCACGCCCCGCAACACAAAATCCAGCACAAAGCCCACCACGATGGCGTACACCACCTTGATGACCATCAGAACAGCCAGCTTATCCCAGTAGGCGGGCATGGACACCAGCAGCGGGATAGCTTCATCGCTGGTGGCAAGGTACACTGCCATCAGCGTGCCCAGCGTGATGACCCGGGAGGCGTAGAAGTTGGACGCAATGGCGGAGAAGCCGCACTGCGGCACACAGCCCAGCACTGCGCCCGGCACAGCGCCCCAGCGCCCGCCGCCCGCCAACAGCGCCTCGATGCGCTCGCCGTGGCGGTGCTCGATATACTCGATCAGCAGGTAGGCCAGAAACAGAAAGGGCAGCATCTTGGCGGTATCCACCAAGGTTTCGCCCAGAACATCCAGAAACAGTTCCATAAATAATCGCTCCAAAGACCCGCAGGGGGTCGTCTCTCAACAATTTGCAATCAGTTTGCATTTTCGTGCAGGGAAGATTATACACGATATCCTTCCCAATTGCAATACCAAATTGCAAATTGGTTGCAATTTTATGTTATGGAACATTGCAGCGCGTAAAAATACGATTTTGAATCGTCTCCGCTGCTTACAGGTTGCGGCAGCCCACCTCCTCGCCCTCCCAGGGGAGCAAGCGCGCCCGCAGCGCCGCGCTTTCGTAGAAAGCGGCGCTGCAAATGCCGTTTTTCTCCACGACTCCACCCGTGAAAATGGAATACCGGAGCGTCCGCAGACGCTCCGGTATTCCAAAATTATAAATATTTTTTCCTTGATTTATGCGCAGAGCAACGCGGAGCGCATTCCAAATCGTCCCACGCGGCAAGGAAGCTGCGGTCTGTTTTACCCCTTCAGCGGTACAAAGCCCACAAGGTCCTTGACCACCTCGCCGCCGATGATCAGACCGGCCACTGAGGGCACAAAGGCGTTGGATCCCGGCACAGTGCGCCGTGCAGTGCACTTGCGCTGAGTGCCCGGGGGACAGATGCAGTGGTCCTTGCAGCTGATGGAGTCATCCTCGATGGGAGTCATGACAGGCTCCTTGGAGTAGACCACCTTCAGGTGCTTGATCTTGCGCTTGCGGCACTCGGTACGCATCACCTTGGCCAGCGGGCAGACCGAGGTCTTGTAGATATCAGTCACCTCAAAGCGGGTGGGATCCATCTTGTTGCCTGCGCCCATGGAGCAAATGATGGGGGTGCCCGCCTCCTTGCATTTCATCACCAGCGCCAGCTTGCCGGTAACGGTGTCGATGGCGTCCACCACATAGTCGTACTGGGTAAAATCGAAATCGTCCTGCGTCTCCGGGCCAAAGAAGCACCGGTGGGTGGTCACCTTGATGTTGGGGTCGATATCGTGGATACGCTGTTCTGCCACATCCACCTTATACTGCCCTACCGTGCTGCGGGTGGCGATGATCTGACGGTTGAGATTGGTCAGGCAGACCTTATCGTCATCGATCAGATCCAGTGCGCCCACGCCGCTGCGTGCCAGTGCCTCCACCGTATAGCCGCCCACACCGCCAATGCCAAACACTGCCACCCGGGCGTGGTGCAGCTTTTCCATAGCCTCTGCACCCAGCAGCAGCTGGGTACGGGAATATTGATCCTGCATTTTGTTCTCCTTACTTTTCTACGCGGGTGATGGTGCCGCCACCCAGCACCACATCGCCCTGATACAGCACGGCAGCCTGTCCCGGGGTGGGGGCACGCTGAGGCTGGTCGAATTCCAACCGGAAGCCGTTTTCTGCGGGGTAGACGGTGGCCTGCTGCTCGGCCTGATGATACCGGGTGCGGGCAGTGACCCGCAGCGGCTCGGTCAGCGCCGGAATGGCGATCCAGTTCACATCCTCTGCGTAAACGATGCGGTCGAACAGTTCGCTTTCCGGCCCGACGGTAACGGTATTGGCCTGCATATCCTTGCCGCAGACGTACACCGGTGCACCCAGCGCAAGGCCAAGCCCCTTGCGCTGCCCCAGCGTGTAGCGCACTGCGCCGCTGTGGGTGCCCACCACCTTGCCGCTCCGATCCAGAAAATCCCCGGCAGGGTAGTGCTTGCCGGTAAACTGCTCCATAAAGCGGGCATAGTCGCCGTCCGGCACAAAGCAGATATCCTGACTGTCGTGCTTTTGGGCGTTGATAAAGCTGTGCTCCTGCGCGATCTTTCGCACCTCGGTCTTGTGCAGCGCACCCAGCGGCAAGCGGATATGTGCCAGCTGCTCCTGCGTGAGATTATACAGCACATAGCTCTGGTCCTTACCCTCGTCCAAGCCCTTTTTCAGCAGCCAGCGGCCGGTTTCTGCGTCCTGCTCCACCCGGGCGTAGTGGCCGGTGACCACATACTCCATGCCGTGTTCCTCCGCCCAGTCCAGCAGGTGGCGGAACTTCATATATTTATTGCAGTCGATGCAGGGGTTCGGGGTGCCGCCCGCCTCGTAGACGCGGATAAATTTTTCAATGATCTGCGCCCGGAAATCGGCGGTGAAATCCAGCACCTGATACGGCATATCCAGTGCAAAGGCCACCTCAGCGGCGTCCTCGATATCCTTTTCCGAGCAGCAGGTCTGGTAGCCGGACTGTCCCAGCGTTTCGTTGTGGGTGAGCCGCATGGTGATGCCGGTGCAGTCGTAGCCTGCCTGCTGCATCAGACAGGCCGCCACCGAGCTGTCCACGCCGCCGCTCATGGCAATGAGGGCGCGGGGACGGTTTGCAGGGTTCTGTGTGGTCATAGGTTCTCCTTTTATGGGTTCAACATACTAAAGCAGTAGTATAATACTACCGCAGCATAAACCGCTTGTCAAGACGCTATAATTTTCTGCGCCGCAGCCAGCAGTGCCGGTTTTTCGTTGGGGTACTCTGCGCGTATCACGCCGTCCAGCAGCGCTTCCAGCACCCGGCGCAGCGCAGGCCCTGCCGGGATGCCCGCCGCCATCAGGTCGCGTCCGTTCACCGCCAGCTGGCGCACCCGGCAGCATACGCCGTCAGCCTCCAGCTGCCGTGCCCGCTGCGCCGCAAGGGCGCAAGCCGGGGCAGCTTGCGGGCGCAACGCCGCGCACAGCGCACACAGCCGCTCCACGGTGCACAGCCCGTATCGGCCTAAAAGCCGCCGAAGGTGGATATCACTGGCGCGTTCCGGGGCGTGTGCGGGAGTTTCTCCGAGGACCGTCCGCTGGGGTGGGACCCTGCTGCCGCAGGCAGTAGGGCGGGCGATGGAATGGCCCGATTCGTGTCCGAGGAGAAAGCTCCCGCACACGCCCTCCCCTGCCGTTTCCCGCACCAGCACGGCGGTCTCCTCGATGCAGGCGTTGGAGCAGCGCAGCCGCTTGAGCACCCGGCGGGTGTCGGCCTCGCCCAGAGTGCCCAGCAGCGCAGCCCAGCGTACCGGCAGGTTCTCCTCCCCCGCCGGGCAGGCATCCACCACCGGCTTTGCGGCTTCAAGCGCCGCCGGGGTCAACTCCGGCAGCACCACCGCCAGCACGGCGGGTTCCAGATACGCCCCCGGCTGCGGGGCAACCAGCAGCTTTGCCAGTTCCTCCTGAATGCGCTCGGCAGAGATGCAGTCCAAATGCGGTGCCAGCTGCCGCGCCGCCCGGGCTGTGGCTGCGTCCAGCGTAAAGCCGAATCTTGCGGCAAAGCGGTACAGCCGCAGGATGCGCAGCGCGTCCTCGGTAAACCGCTGCTGCGGCTCGCCCACCGCACGCAGCAGACCGTTTTGCAGGTCTTTTTGCCCGCCAAAGGGGTCTACCAGCCCCTCGGCTGCATTATACGCCATGGCGTTGATGGTAAAATCCCGCCGGGCAAGATCCTCCCGCACGTCCGGTACGAACTGCACCGCGTCCGGGTGACGGCCATCGGTATAGCTGCCCTCGGTGCGGAAGGTGGTAGTTTCGTACAGCTGCCCGCCGTATTTGATGGTGACCGTGCCGTGCTGCAAACCGGTGGGGATGCACTGCTCTGTCCCGAACAGTTCCATCACCTGCTGCGGCAGGGCACTGGTGCACAGGTCCCAGTCGTGGGCGGTGCGCCCCAAAAGGCTGTCCCGCACGCAGCCGCCTACGGCATAGGCTGCGTAGCCCGCCGCGTGCAGGGCGTCCAGCAGGGCAGCTGCCCCGGGGTCAAGTGTCAGCTTCATTCCTCGTTCTCCTCGTAATGCAGGGTGATGCGTTTGCCGTCAAAGCCGCATTCTGCCGCCGGGAAGATGCTTTGCGCCTGTGCAAGATGCTCCTCCGGGTCGGTGACCATGGGGGAATAGTGCACCAGCCACAGCCGCTTTGCCCCGGCTTTTGCCGCCAGCGCTGCGCTTTGGCCAAAGGTGCTGTGCCCCCACTGCGCGGCCTGCTCCTGCTGCTCCGGCAGGGCATAGGTGGCATCGCAGAGCAGCAGGTCTGCCCCCTGCGCCGCCTGTTCCAGCGCCGGGCAGGGCGCACTGTCGCCGGAAAAGACGAACCGCAGCCCCTTGCGGGGCGCGCCCAGCACCTCGGCGGGCTGCACCATACGCTCTGCCAGCGGGACAGCCTGTCCCCGCTGCAAAAGCCGCCACTGGGTCACCGGTACGCCCAGTGCCCGCGCCTTTTCCGGGTCGAACCTGCCCGCCCGGGGCAAGTCCAGCCGATAGCCCAGACTGCGCACCCGGTGCTTTGTTGCCACCGGCAGCAGCGTTGCCCCGGCGGGCCATCCATCCGAAAGAGCATCCAGCGCCACAGGCTGCCCGGCGCGGCAGACCAGCGGTTTTACCGCGTAGGGCAGCGGCCCGGTCAGAGCATACACCGCCCGCCAGACCTCCAAAAGCCCCTCCGGCCCCAGCAGCACCAGCGAACGGGTGCGCCCCTGCGCCCCAAGGGTCTGCAAAAGCCCGGGCAGACCAAAAATATGATCCCCGTGGTAGTGGGTCAGACAGATGGCGTCCGCGCGCATCAGGTTCACCCCGGCGCGGCGGGCAGCGGTCTGGGTGCCCTCGCCGCAGTCCAGCAGCAGGCTGTGCCCGCCGCACTCCGCCACCGCGGCGGTCAGGGCGCGCTCCGGCAGCGGCATGGTGGCAGCCGTGCCCAGCAGTGTAATGGTCAGCATAAGCAGTTCCTCCGTGGTTCTTTCCTGTTATCTTACCACAAACCCCGCTTGTGCACAATTCTTTCTGCCGCAGCATAAGCTGGGCAAAGCCTTGAAAAAGGAGGGCGCAGCCTATGCAGCGTGACCGCAGAAAACGCTATTCCCCCGCCCGGCATCCGGTGCTTTTGCGCAGGGTGCTTTTGGTGCTGTGCATTCTGGCGGTGCTGTGGCTGGGGTACAGCTGCATGATGCCACAGCTGCTTTTTTCTGCCCGGGGCACCATGATTTTTGTGCCAGACCCGCCACTGCGGGGGTAGCGGGAAAAATTTTCATTTCATGAATCACCAGACGCAAAAACAGGGCTGCTGCACGTTACTTTGTGCAGCAGCCCTGTTTCCAATTTATAAACTTTCCAATACCTTTTTCCCGGTCAGCGGGTCGGGGATGCCCAGCAGCGCCAGTATAATGGCCATGCGGATATACACACCGTTATGCACCTGATCGAAATAAGCGGCGCGGGGGTCGTTGTCCACGTCCGGCTTGATCTCGTCGATGCGGGGGAGCGGGTGCAGCACCGGCATGGTGGGCGGTGCCGCCTGCAGCAGCTTTTCGTCCAGTTCATAGCAGCCTTTCAACCGCAGATAGTCCTCTTCGTTGAAAAAGCGTTCCTTCTGGATGCGGGTCATGTACAGTACGTCCAGACCGGGCAATTCAGCTTCAAGGTCGGCGGTCTCTTTATAGTTCTGGTGCAGCGGAGTCAGGGTCTCGTCCTTGACGTACTGCGGGATGCGCAGCTCCTCGGGCGAGATGAACACGAACCGGTTGCCCTCGAACTGGCTCAGCGCGGCGGTGAGGGAGTGCACCGTCCGGCCGAACTTGAGGTCGCCGCAAAAGCCGATGGTCAAATGATCCAGCCGTCCCTTGCGCTGGCGGATGGTCATCAGGTCGATCATGGTCTGGGAGGGGTGGGCGTGGCCGCCATCACCTGCATTGATGACCGGCACCCGCGCATACATAGACGCACGCAGCGGTGCGCCCTCCTTGGGGTGGCGCATGGCAATGACGTCTGCATAGTTGCTCACCACACGGGCAGTATCGGCCACCGTTTCGCCCTTGCTGGCGCTGGAAAGCTGCGCCCCGGCAAAGCCCAGCGTCTTGCCGCCCAGCCGCAGCATGGCCGACTCGAAGGAAAGGCGGGTGCGGGTGCTGGGCTCGTAGAACAGGGTGGCCAGAATGCGGCCGTCACACAGGTGGGCGTAGGGCGCGGGGTCAGCCTCCATCCGGTCGGCAAGGTCGAGCAGTGCCAGCTGCTCAGCCAGAGAAAAGCTGCCGGGCTCAATAAAATGTCTCACAGCCATTCTCCCTTCAGCACAAACTTTTCGCGCTCCGCGCCGGTGGAAACGAACTGGATCTCGTGCCCCAGCTGCTTTTCAAGGAACTCCACATAGGCCTTGGCTTCCTTGGGCAGCTCTGCCCAGCTGCGGCAGCCGGAGATATCCTTGTTCCAGCCGGGCAGCAGCGTGACCACCGGCTGCACACGGTCAAGGTCGGACAGGGTGTCGAAGCGGGGGACTTCCACGCCGTCCAGCTTGTAACCGGTGATGACCGGGATCTGCTTCATGCTGCTCAGCACGTCCAGCTTGGTCAGTGCGATCTTATCCGCACCCTGACATTGCAGGCCGTAGCGGCTGGCAACGCAGTCAAAGGGGCCTACCCGGCGGGGACGTCCGGTGGCCGCGCCGTACTCGCCGCCGGCCTTGCGCAGCTTTTCGTTCCACGCTTCGCCCATTGCATTCTCTGCTGCAAAGGGGCCAGCGCCCACACAGGTGGAGTAGGCTTTCAGCACGCCCACCACATGGTCAAGCTTGCAGTTGGGGATGCCCGCACCCAGCGGCGCGTAGGCTGCCAGCGTGTTGGAACTGGAAGTGAACGGGAAGATGCCGTAGTCGATATCCCGCATTGCGCCCAGCTGCGCTTCCAGTACGATGCGCTTGCCGCTGTCGTGCGCCTGCTGCAAGAAAGCGCCTACATCACAGATGAAGGGCGCAAAGTACGCAGCCTGCTGCCTGCACCAGTTCAGCAGGGCATCGTAGCTCATGGGCTCCTGATGATAGCAGCCCGCCAGCTCCATGTTTTTGGCGTCCAGGATCATGTGCAGACGGTTCTGGGTGCGCTCCTCGTCCAGATGCAAAAGATCACCCAGACGCAGGGTCTTTTTGCGGTACTTGTCGCTGTAAGCGTAGGCGATGCCGCGCCGGGTAGAACCGAACGCGCCGCCCTTTTTGGCAAGGCGGTCCTCTTCCAGCCCATCCTGTACCTTGTGCCACGGCATGGAGATGGTAGCCTTATCGGAGAGTTTCAGGTTCTCCGGCTCCACCTTTACGCCGCGCGCCTCGATGGCCTCCATCTCTCCGGCCAGATGCTCGAGGTCGATCACCATGCCGGTGCCCAGCACGCAGGTCACCTCCGGGTGCAGGATGCCGGAGGGCAGCAGGTTCAGGATGAACTTGCCCTTCTCGGTCACAACGGTATGACCGGCATTGTTGCCGCCCTGATAGCGCGCAACGATATCGGCATTTTCGGCCAGCAGGTCGATGACGCGGCCCTTGCCCTCATCGCCCCAGTTGATTCCAGTAACAGCGGTCAGCATAAACTTCATTTACCTTCTTTTCATTCTTGTTTCCTGTTCGCGGTGTCTATTATACGAGCGTGCAGAGAATATGTAAAAAGTATCCTGTGTATAGCAGCAATATGTTTTTTACATTGCAGAGGCTGCTGCCCGCATCCGGCACAGCCAAGCCGTAAAAAGCGCTTGCAATTCCGGCGCGCCGTGCTATGATACAAGAAGAGCATAAAGCCGCTTCTGCCGCTGGCCGCGCCGGAAGCCCGACAGGAAAGAGGGCCGCACCTATGTATGTGGACTGGGAATACTACAAAATCTTTTACTATGTGGCAAAGTATCAGAACTTTACCCGCGCGGCGCGGGTGCTGGGCAATAATCAGCCCAACATCACCCACGCCATGAACCGGCTGGAAAGCCAGCTGAACTGCGTGCTGTTCATCCGCTCCAACCGGGGCGTCACCTTAACACCGGAGGGAGAGCTGCTGTATTCCCGCATTGCCTCAGCAGCGGTGCAGATACAGGATGCCGAGGAGGAACTGAGCGCCACCGCCACGCTGGAGCACGGTGCCATCAGCATCAGCACCACCGAGACCGCTTTGAACATCTACCTGTCCGAAAAGCTGCGCGCTTTCCATACAGAGTACCCGGGCATCCGGCTGCGCATCTCCAACCACTCCACTCCGCAGGCGGTGCAGGCGGTACGCAACGGCGAGGTAGATTTTGCCATCGTGACCACCCCCGCAGAGGTGGAAAACGGACTGAAAATGGTAGAGCTGATGTCCTTTTACGAAGTCCTTGTGGGCGGAAAGACCTTTACGGCGCTGGCCAGCCAGACCCTGAGCCTGAAGGAACTGGCCGGTTATCCCCTGATCTGCCTGAACGAGGAGAGCATGACCCGCAGCTTTTACCGGCAATTCTTTCTGGAACATGACGCAGTGCTGAAACCTGACACCGAGGCCGCCACCACCGACCAGATGCTCACGCTGGTCAAAAGCGAGTTGGGACTGGCCTTTATGCCAGAGCCCATGGCAGCACCCCTGCTGGCCAGCGGAGAGCTGGTACAGCTGCACTTGCAGGAGATCATCCCCTCCCGCTCCATCTGCCTTGTCTACGACCATCACCGCCCGCTGAACACCGCCGCCCGGAAATTCCAGCAGCTGCTGACCAAGGCCGGGACACGGAGCGCAGAGCGTAAATAAAACCAATACTCCGGGCGTTATTACACGACTGCAATCCTAACGGTTTCTACAAAAGGCTTCCCCCGGTCGGGGGAAGCCTTTTGTTCCGACAGCTTTCAGCCAAAAAGGGCTGCTGCACCAATGATGTGCAACAGCCCCTTTTTTGTTATTTCCGGGCGCTCTGCGTCAGCTCCCGCTGCTCCTCCTGCAGCTCCTGCTTCAGGGTGCGGTCGATCTCCCGGGTCTCCTGCCGGATGGCGGTCAGATCTTTTTCGATGACCGGGTTCTCTTCCAGTTCCTCCCGGATGAACATCAGCGTAAAGCTGACCAGCAAAAAGCAACAGGAGAGCCAGATGGCTCTGCCGCCCAGCTGCGCCGCGCTCTTGCTGCCCAGCCCTGCCCCCAGCGCGAACAGCAGAATGATGCCAAAGTACCGCACCATCCTGTCCTTTGCGCGGGGCTCGTGGGTCTTGCGCCAGATGCAGAAGGCCTCCACGCCGCTGCGCAGGTCGCCGATGCACATGGTACTGGCAAAGGCGTAGCCGTTCACCTTGCGGAAAGCCTGTACCTGCATGGCGCAGGAGAAGGAAACAATGGCGTTGGCCAGCAGGTTCTGCGATTGCGGCAGAAAGCCCACCGCGAACAGCAGCAGCACCTCGCCCAGCACCACCAGCTGCCGCCAGTGCAGCCGCTGCATCGCCTGAAAGTGCTCCCGCATTTTTTCCGCAGCCAGAACCCCCAGCGCAAAGGCGCACAACGGCACCAGATAGTGCAGCACCTTATCCCACCGGCCATCCATGATATTGGTGCTCAGCAGCACGATATTGCCGGTCTGGGCATTGGCAAACACCTTGCCCCGGAACAGATAGGTGTAGGCATCCTGCAAGCCGCCGGACAGCGAAAGGAACACCGCCGTAAGAAAGGACTCGGACATTTGCCCGTGATGCTTTGTTTTCATACTTGTACCCTCTTTTCGGGCTCTATTATAATACATTTTGCAGCAGTTTCTGATATCATTTTTACATACCGGCTATGTTTTCCGCTCCAAAAGGCACAAAAAGCGCGGGTGTCCTTCCCTATTTCAGCGCAATCTGTTAGAATAGGGATAGAAAATCTCGTACACAGGGAGGAGTTTTTAGTATGAAGATCGCAATTCCTTATGAAAACGGTCAGGTGTTCCAGCACTTCGGCCACTCTGCGCAGTTCAAGCTGTACACCGCCGAGGAGGGCCGCATTACCGGTGCCGAGGTGGTCTCCACCGACGGGCAGGGTCACGGCGCACTGGTGGGCTTTCTGGTGCGCAACGGCGTAAATGTGCTGCTGTGCGGCGGCATTGGCGGCGGGGCACAGATGGCGCTGGCACAGGCCGGCATCCGGCTGTGCGGCGGCATTACCGGCGACGCCGACAGCGCTGCGGCGGCTTATCTTGCCGGCACGCTGGTCTTTGACCCCAACGCCCGCTGCACCCACCACGACCACGAGGAGAGCCACAGCTGCGGCTCTCATGCCTGCCACGCCGACAAGGGCGGCTGCACCGGTAGCTGCCACTAAAGGCCGCTCCCCTTTCCGGGCGGGACGATTTTGAATGCCCTCCGCTTGCGCTCTGGGCATAAGCTAAGGAAAAAATATTTATAATTTCGGAATACCGG
>ENA-ORUF01002464-ORUF01002464.1-human-gut-metagenome-genome-assembly--contig:-NODE-2464-length-16009-cov-2.409114_pt1 | contig 16009 bp, 10 predicted proteins | sample MGYA00242077_ERZ509203 | MGnify/ENA primary metagenome ERZ509203 (study PRJEB26280, sample SAMEA2338834) | human gut metagenome | biome: human gut; feature: human-associated habitat; material: faeces...
ATCGGCACAAGGGTAAGGCCTTTTTCTTTCAGTTTGGCTTCCATCTTGTTGATCTCACTGCGGTGAAGGAGAAGTTTACGGATACGAAGGGGATCTTTGTTAAAAATATTGCCTTTTTCGTAGGGACTGATGTTCATCCCATAGATGTAAACCTCCCCATTCTGAATCCGCACAAAAGATTCCTTGATGCTGCATTTTCCCATACGCAGGGATTTTACTTCTGTTCCTGCCAGGGCAATTCCTGCCTCATACGTGTCTTCTATAAAATAATCGTGAAATGCCTTTTTATTATTTGCAATCAGTTTGATTCCTGGTTTCTTTGCCATAAGTTCCTCCCTATATGGATTTCCGCCTGCAGGCGGGCGCTAAAAACAAAGGGTTGCTGTTCTAGAGCCTGTTTTCTATGCATCGCAAAGCGTGTTTTTGATTGCAGAATGAACAGTAACTTCTAATTACCACTCTTGATCCTCTGCCAGAACAAAATCCACAGTCTTCAGCATGGTATCTGCGTCCGCAACTCTCACACGCACCTTCTGTCCCAGTGCAAACACCTTGTGTGTCACATCGCCGATCAACTCGTAAGCATCCTGATCAAAGGTGTAGTAATCATCCCTCAGTGTATTTACATGAACCAGTCCCTCTACCGTATTTGGAAGTTCCACATAGAAGCCCCAGCCAGTAACACCGGAAATGATTCCTTCAAATTCTTCCCCAATATGGTAAGACATATATTCTGCTTTTTTCAGCTTGTCAGATTCTCTCTCTGCTTCATCCGCACGGCGCTCACACACACTGGACTGGCGTGCCACATCTTCCAGAATCTCTTTATAATACTCTGTTTTTCCCTCTCTTTCCAGACGTCCCCGAAGCTTATCCTTAATAATCCTGTGAATCTGAAGATCCGGATAACGACGGATTGGAGAAGTAAAATGGCAGTAATATTTCGCTGCAAGTCCAAAATGGCCGCTGCATTCTGTAGTATACTTCGCCTGTTTCATGGTTCGAAGAGTAAGGCGGCTGATCTGTGGCTCATTTGGAAGTCCCTCAATGCTCTCCAGAATAGTCTGGATTTCCTTCGGGGTAATCTCCTGTCCATGCTTCTGCACCGGCACTCCCTGATTATGAAGAAGTGTGAGAAGGCTCTCCACTTTCTCGGGATCCGGTGTCTCATGGGTACGATAAACAAACGGCATATCATCCCTGCAGCACTCCTCTGCCACAGTCTCATTTGCCATAAGCATGAAATCCTCAATGATCCTTGTTGCCACATTTGCCTCATATGGCTTAATGTCAATGGCTCTTCCTACTGCATTTAAGATAATCTTGCTCTCCGGAAAATCAAAATCAATGGAGCCTCTGTTATGGCGGCACCCTCTGAGGATTCCGGACAGCTCTTTCATCAGGAAAAACATGGGAACAAATTCCTGATATTCTCTGCTGGTCTCTGTTTCTCCGTCTTCCAGAATACACCGCACCTGTTCATAGCTCATACGGCGGTCTACACGTATGACACTTTCTGTAATTTTATGGGATACTACGGTTCCGTTTTCATCAATATCCATCAGACAGCTGAGAGTCAGGCGCTCCACTCCCTGATTAAGCGAACAGATTCCGTTGCTCAGGCGCTCCGGAAGCATGGGGATCACCCTGTCTGCCAGATAAACACTGGTTCCTCTTTTCAGGACTTCTCTGTCAATTGCGCTTCCGCCCTGAACATAATTGCTTACATCTGCAATGTGCACACCCAGATGATAAAGATTCCCCTCCTTTGTAAGAGAAACTGCATCATCCAGATCCTTTGCATCCTCACCGTCAATGGTAACTGTCATAAGTCCGGTAAGGTCGTCTCTTCCGTCCCAGTCCGCTTCCAGAACATGATCCGGCACTCTCATTGCCTGATTCATTACACGGACCGGAAATTCAGAAGGGATGCCATAGCTTTTTACAACAGCCAGAATATCCGCTCCCGGAGCATGGATATTTCCCAGGGATTCTGTAATCTTTCCCTCAGGCTTACGCTTCTCAGAGCCATAATCAAGGATCTGGGCAACTACCTTTTCTCCATCTCTGATTCCATGAGAATTTTTCGGAGAAATATAAACGTCCCGGGATATTTTCTGGTTATCACAGAGCACAAAGCCATAATCTCCTTCTCGCTGAAAAGTTCCCACAACCTCTGTGGTACCTCTTTCCAGAATTTTTATAACCGTTCCCTCTCTGCGCTTTCCAGGCTTCTGTTCTTTTTTCAGCAGAACCTGTACCCGGTCCTGATGAAGCGCTGTATTTACAGCATCTGCAGGAATAAAAATATCCTCTTCATCCTCTCCTGTTTCCACAAATCCAAAGCCCCTGGCATTTCCGATAAAAACGCCCTCTGCCAGAAGGCCCTGTTTTTTCAGACTCTTTATATTTTTTTTCTTAAATGATGCGCGATTTTCTTTTGGGAATCTTTTTTTCTTTTCCCATATTTTTTTTCTGCTCACTTGAACTCCTTTTCTGTAAACACAGACAGTCCTGTCAGAACTGCCGTTTCTGCGTACTCAGGCAAAAAACACTCTTGCGAATTTACAAGAGTGTCTCCATTTTGCCTTCCATGATTCTTAGAAATTCATATTCAAAATGACAGCCAGAACAAAAAACAGGATTGCCATGACAGTAGTCGCCTTTACCAGACCACCCTCCATAGAACGTCCTTTGTTTCTTCCCCAGTAGGTATCCGCAACACCGGCAATAGAGCCAAGTCCCTGCTGCTTACCTTCCTGCATCAGTACAATGACTGTAAGACCTATGCAATCTAAGACAAAAATTACCGTAAGGATAATTCTTAAGATCTCCATTCAGGTTACACCTCCTAATCAACTGTTTTTCATTGTATCATATGGCTTTTGGGATTTCAACAGTTTTTCTCTAAAAACCTTGACAACAGAACTTCTTTCGGGGATGATATACAGGAATGGCTTATGCTGTTTTATGAAACTTATTACATTTAAAGGATGGTCAACATGAAAACTTCAACAAACAGAATTATGGCTTTTTTTGCCTCTCTTATACTGTCTGCCGGCTTTGCAGTATGCTGTTTCAGAATACCGGCTCTGTCAGCGGCTGTCAGTTCCATTGGAAATGTAAATCTTCTCACTTATGCAATGACAGTTATTTTATTCTGCGTTTCCTATCTTATTTTTTCAATTCTTCTGGCACGCACAGAGAAGCCCTGCTTTTTTGACGCGCCCAGAAACGCTTTTTTTACAGTAGTACTTCTTATAACGGTAAATATTCTTTTCTTTATCCGCATGTACCGCCTGGAAGTAGATGTTTACGGTTCTGTTTCCGCAAGATACGTCTGGCATTCCATTCCTTTCTGGCTTGTACTGATCTGCCTTGTGACAGAAGGGCTCGTTTTTCTTCATTTTGCCAGAAATAATAACTTTTCTGTAAAAGCCTGGGCCATGTCCCTTTTCTATGAGCTTCTCACACTTCTGGTTGCCTATAACTTTTATACCCCGGAGGTTTTTCTCAGAAACGAACCGGACCGTCTTCATATGGATGCATATTTCAATTCCATATATAATGTACTGCACGGAAGCCCTTACACGGAATATACCACCAGTATTTACGGTCACTACGGAATTTTATACAAGCTTCCCATGAAGATCCTTGGAGGCGATCTGATCGATTTTATTCTTCTGAATACCATCATCGGCGCCCTTTGCTTCCTTGCAGCTTTTCTGACCCTTCATTTTATTGTAAAAAATGATCTTTTAAGAATTCTGGGCTCCATTGCCCTGACCTTTCCCGTTCTTTCCATGAGAAGCGGAATCTACTGGCAGCTATGGCCACACAGAATTCTTTTTATGTGCCTGATGCTTTTCTGGATCGCCTTTTGTGTGCGTTTCAAAAAAAGCGGACGCCTCATCTGTATTCTGGGCTATGGGCTTTCGCTTCTCGGCATCCTGTGGAATACAGAAACAGGGCTTTTCTGTGCAGTTTCCTGGGCAGCTTTCTGGATCCTCCGCTGCCTCTGCAGCAAAAAAGACTCCTGGGTTCCGGTTTTAAAAACCTGTCTTCTGCACTTTGCAGGAATCCTTCTCAGCTTTATGGGAGCATATGCTGCAGTTGAACTGTATAACCTCATGAGCGGAGGTCATATTACAGGAATCCGGGAATTTCTTTTCCCACTCCTTCAGTCCTCTTACATGGATGGTCTTCTGAGAGTGGATCTTCCGGATTTTGCAAGCGCCTATATGGTAATCCTTGTGTTATTTTTTATAGCCTGTGCCCGGGGTATTTCCCACATATGGTTTGTCCGCGCACAGGATGAAACAGACAGCCGTCATCTCCTTCGCGTCTGCTTCACTTTTGCTGCCGCAGTCCTTTCGTTAGGGCAGATCACATATTTTATCAACAGAGCGGCTTATCACAATCTGGAGATCATTCACATTCCATGTATTCTGCTTCTGTGTATTTTTGCCGAAGAAGGAATGAATACTTTCCAGACGTTCCGCATTAAAAACATGAACAGTTTCAGCGGAATGCAGATTTTTAAAGGTACTTTTACTGCTGTTTCCCTGCTTGTTCTGATGACTGTCTCTACCGGAAACATCATTCAGTACGGTCAGAACACAGCTCTCAGAGAGGAACTGCACAATGAGCAGGAACTGAATGATTTCGCCGCCCATATCGCTGCAAATATCCCGGAAAACACCTACGCCTTTGGAATCGGTGTACCGGAGATTTATTCCATCCTCCGCTGGGATACCGGATGCTATACGCTGGATCTGGCCGATCTTTCTCTGAGACCGGAGGCAGGAGACTATATCATGGATGATATCAAAGCCAAAAAAATTCCTGCCTTTCTTGCCGGAGAGGGAACCATCAGCCGTCTGGAAAAATACAGCTCCAGAGAAAAAAGCCAGTGGCTTCTGGATACCTATGAAATTTCCCGGGAATTTGAATTTAAAGGAGCTGTACTTCAGTATTTTACTTTAAAATAATAATGTGTACGTTGTTTTTAAACAAAGCATTTTTATTTACCGGGAAGGTCGGCACATAATGTATTACTTTCCTGACAAAACAAAAAATCCTCCGTTCTGCCCAAAGCGCCGCGGAGGATTTTTTATTTTCAAATACATTCTGCTTTTGTCATATAACAGTCCTCTGCCTGCTGCTATACAGTTTCCTCCGAAAATCCCCTGAAAGGATTCTGATACTCTCCATTTTCGCCAAGCTGCTCTGCAATACGGAGAAGCTGGTTATACTTTGCATTTCTGTCAGAACGGCAGGGCGCTCCTGTTTTTATCTGGCCTGCACCTGTGGCAACTGCCAGATCTGCAATAAAGGAATCCTCTGTCTCTCCTGATCTGTGGGAGATCACTGCCCGGTATCCGTTTTCCTGCGCCAGCCGGACCGTATCCATAGCCTCTGTCAGAGTACCGATCTGATTTACTTTTACAAGCACTGCATTGGCTGCCTGAAGTCGGATCCCGCAGGTCAGTCTCTTTTTATTTGTTACAAAAAGATCATCTCCTACCAGCTGTATTTTGTCTCCCAGCCGCTCTGTCAGTTTCTTCCAGCCTTCCCAGTCGTCTTCCTCCAGCCCATCCTCAAGAGATACCACAGGAAATTCTTCCAGTAATCCCTCATAATATTCAATCATCTCAGAAGAGTCTCTGAATACATCTTTTCCTTTCATTTTGCTTTCTCCGGGAAAATAGTAAACCCCTTTTTCTTCTTCATACAATTCACTGGCTGCTGCGTCTATGGCAATTGCGATCTGCTTTCCCGGTTCGTATCCGGCCCTTTCCACTGCCTGGATGATCAGCGCCAGCGCATCTCTGGAATCCTCAAGATCCGGCGCAAAGCCTCCCTCATCGCCTACTGCTGTAGACAGATTTTTTTCTTTGAGAATGATCTTCAGAAACTGATAGATCTCCACGCACATGCGGATTCCTTCTGAAAAATCTTCCGCCCCCACAGGCATGATCATAAATTCCTGAAGATCCACGGTATTATCTGCATGGCGTCCTCCATTCAGAATGTTCATCATGGGCACAGGCAGCTTTCTGGTATGACAGCCGCCCAGATATTGATAAAGAGGAATTCTCAGAGCTTCCGCAGCCGCCCTTGCCACTGCCAGAGAAACACCCAGAACTGCATTGCCTCCTATACTGCTTTTATTGTCTGTTCCATCGACTTCTGCCAGAAGTCTGTCTATATTCATCTGATCAAGCGCATTTTCTCCCACAATTGCTTCTGCAAGTTTTGTATTTACATTATTTACAGCTTTTTCCACACTGAGCCCAAGGTATTTTCCCTTCTCACCATCCCGGAGCTCCACTGCCTCAAATCTTCCGGTAGACGCCCCGGAAGGAACTATGGCTCTTGCTGTATATCCATGGATTCCAACAATCCCTTCTCCTGCTGTAACTTCAACCTCAACCGTAGGATTTCCCCTGGAGTCCAGGACTTGTCTTGCGTGAATTCTGCGTACAGGTAAATAACGCAACATATTTTTACCTCCTAAGACTTGATAATCCTATCTTATCCTGAATCCCTTTTTCTATTCACCGGAATTCATTAATATTTTCAGTTAATTATGTATATAAAGTTATTTTTAGCAGTTAAAACAATATTTATTTTAATTTTATCAATTTTCTTATTGACAAATCCCATTTTATCTGTTATAGTAAGCTCATAAAACAAAAGGAACTTAAAAATAAATCAAAAAGGAGTGAGACCACCGAAAACATAAACGAAATCTCATAATCCAACAAGGAGGTACAGACCACCAGAAACGTAAAATAATTCATCATAATCTATGAAAGGAAGGTACAGACCACCGAGAACACAAACTTAATTCCAGAATGTTTTATAAAAATTCAAGGAGGACTAATCCATTGGACAGTGAACATTAAAAAGAGCCAGCAGAAAATCAAATCTGATGGCTCTTATTTTTGTTGTCATATGCATAAAAAGAAGGGGCTGTCGGTAAATACCAATTTTTAGCTCCTAAATCTTAAAATAAGAATCTCCTGTAGAACTCAGTGTTTTTATATCTGATTTTCTATAGGAGATTTTTATTTTTCTCTTTCCTGTATGTATTTTAGGGCGCAAAAATCCCTTAACTGCATTTTTGAAAACGCTCTTTTTCTATGCAGCCTTTTCTTCGGTTTTTCTCTCAAATTTCTTGATTTCATCATGAAGAAAACGATGGTATTTATTGATATTTCTTCCAATCGCATACATCATAAATTCTTTGTATACTTTTTCTGATGTCCGATAATTGAACCTCCGGAAACTGTCGTTTTCTTTGATGTCTCCAAAATGTCCCTCGGTCTGGATGGAACGGATCTGACGGTTTAATATTCCCTTCTCACTCTGAATGTTTGCATGGGATTCTTCTTTTAAAGCTTCCCATTGTTCATTGATCTTCATAACCTTATTTTTCTCTGCATCTTTTTCAGCATCATATTTATAGAGACATTTTGCTTTATGCATGCAGCCGCTGCAATCGGGACATCCATACACCTCAAAGTTTTGTGTATAACCAGCCTGTTCTTTTTTCTCGGTCCTGATATGATGGAGTTCTCTTCCATCATGGCAGATATAATAAAGTTCATCCTCAAATATCTGCATTTTCATGTTGTAATACTTTCCGATCTCTTCCGTGTATGCACGTGTTTTCCGTTTTTCATGATCCTGAAGCTTGATATAACTGGAAATGTTGTGTTTCTTTAAGTACAAAAGATTTTTTTCACTGCAATAACCACTGTCGGCAGTTACTTACTCCAAAATTTCTCCAAACGCATTTTTGTGCTTTTCCAATACAGGGATCAATGTATTATAATCTGTCCGGTCATTACTTACATAAGCTTGGACAATGAAATAATTCTCTACTGCGATCTGAACATTATATGCGGCCTTTAACTGTCCGTTTTTCATATGGTCATCTTTCATCCGCATGGATTAGATGATCAGGGTGCTTCACAAATGCGAAAACTTTTTCTGCGGCTTAGAAGTGAAGGAAAAACTATTCTTCTTGCCAGTCATATGCAGGAAGATATTCATGAATTATGTGATAAGGTATATCGTATAGATGCAGGAACCATAGAAGAAATAAAAATCTGATCCCCGGAACCGACACAGTCGGCCCGGGGATTTTATAAATAATAAAGGGATTTGTTTCAAATGGTTTTTCTATAAAGTTTACTGGAAATCAATGATGTCTGTCCAGCGAAGCAGGAATTCCTCTTCCTCTTTTACATCTTTGGTAAGCTGGGCTGCCGCCGCAATCGGAAGCCATTTCTGTACATACTGCTTTGCGGTATCGCTCTTCTTGCAGAAAAGCTTCAGGTACAGGTCAGCCATTTTTTCATCCTTCAGAGCAAATTCCAGATAAGTAATGGCTGCATCGCCGCTGGCATTTCCCTGAGTTGCATGGGACCAGTCTACGATCTTCATAGTTCCGTCCTCTGCAACGATCACGTTGCTTGGGTTAAAATCCCCATGGCAGAGCTTGGTGTGGTTTGGCATGGAATCCAGTCTTGTCAGCAGCTCATAGCGGACAGTAGCATCCAGCTTATCTTTCATACTCTCGATCTTGCGGGCAAATTTGTCCTTCTGGAGCGTAAGACGCGGAGCTTTTTTCTCATGCATGGAAAGCTGAAGATCTACAAATTTCTCCATGTATTCCTCAAGCTTATCCGGATTCTCGTTCATCAGCTGTTCCAGAGTTTTGCCTTCTGCATATTCGATCACAATGGCCCACTCGCCATCGATCTCAGTTACCTCCAGAACCTTCGGGATATCCAGGCCGCTTTCCTCTACGCGGGCCTGGCAGAGAGCCTCATTAAAGACATTTGCCTTTCCGTGCTCTTTGGTAAATACCTTGATAATACGGTCTCCATCTTTGTAGACAACTTTATATGGACGTGTCAAAAATACCTTTTTGTCTTTCAGCTTCATGGTAAATACCCTCCCTTTTCTTATTTGGACTCTTTTCCGTAGTATGCTTTCAGATAGATTTCCTTCAGCTCAGCCATTAACGGATATCTCGGGTTCGCTCCTGTACACTGGTCGTTGAACGCCTGTTCAGTCATCTCATCCAGAGTATCCAGGAAATATTTCTCATCTACGCCATAATCTTTGATGGTTGGCTTGATCTCAATGATCTTCTTCAGCTCTTCCAGCTTCTCAAGAAGTTTTTCAAATACTTCCTGATCATTTTTGCCTGTAAGACCTACGAAACGTCCGATCTCTGCATAACGTGCAAGTGTGTGCGGATACTGATACTGCGGGAATGTTCCCATTTTTGTCGGTACCTCAACACTATTATAACGCATTACATCTGTGAGAACCAGAGCATTTGCAATTCCGTGAGGAATATGATGGAAAGCGCCAAGCTTATGAGCAAGAGAATGATTTACTCCAAGGAAAGCGTTTGCAAAAGCCATACCAGCCATGCAGGAAGCGTTTGCCATATGGTCTCTTGCCTCCACATCATTTCCGTCTCTGTAAGCTCTTGGAAGATAATCAAATACCAGCTTGATTGCTTTCAGAGCAAGACTGTCTGTATAGTCAGAAGCCATTACGGAAACATATGCCTCTATCGCGTGAGTCATAACGTCAATACCGGAAGCGCAGGTCAGGCCTTTCGGAGCGCTCATCATGTTGTCTGTATCAACAATAGCCATGTTCGGCATCAGTTCATAGTCTGCCAGAGGCCATTTGATTCCTGTTTCTTTGTCTGTAATAATGGCAAACGGAGTTACCTCAGAACCTGTACCGGAAGATGTTGGGATTGCTACAAAGTAAGCTTTTTTACCCATTTTCGGGAAGGTATAGATTCTCTTGCGGATATCCATGAAATCCATTGCCATATCGTCAAAATCAGCGTCAGGATTCTCATAAAGCACCCACATAACTTTTCCGGCATCCATTGCAGAACCACCGCCAAGAGCGATAATGCAGTCCGGCTCAAAGGCGCGCATTGCTGCTGCTCCGGCTTTTGCAGATGCAAGAGACGGATCCGGCTCTACATCAGAGAAACAGGTGTGTACAATGCCCATCTGATCCAGTTTATCCTCAATCGCCTTTGTATATCCGTTTTTGTAAAGGAAAGAGTCGGTTACGATAAAGCAGCGTTTTTTGCCCATAACAGTTCCCAGCTCATCAAGGGCAACCGGCATACAGCCTTTTTTGAAGTAAACCTTTTCCGGGGTTCTCATCCAGAGCATGTTCTCTCTCCTCTCTGCAACAGTTTTAATATTGATCAGATGCTTTACTCCAACGTTTTCAGAAACAGAGTTTCCGCCCCAGGAGCCGCAGCCCAGAGTAAGGGATGGAACAAGCTTAAAGTTATAAAGATCTCCGATTCCTCCCTGGGAGGATGGTGTATTTACAAGAATACGGCAGGTTTTCATAGCTGCTGCATGTTTTGCCATTTTTTCCTTCTCATTTACATTGATATAAAGAGAAGAAGTATGTCCGTATCCGCCGTCAGCTACCAGCTGTTCAGCCTTTGCAAGAGCCTCGTCAAAGTTTTTTGCCTTATACATGGCAAGTACCGGAGAAAGCTTTTCGTGAGCAAATTCTTCGCTGATGTCCACAGACTCAACCTCGCCAATAAGGATCTTTGTTTCAGCCGGAACAGTCACACCGGCCATTTCTGCGATGGTAGCTGCTTTCTGACCTACGATCTTCGCATTCAGCGCGCCGTTAATAATAATTGTTTTTCTTACCTTGTCAAGCTCATCCTTTTTCAGGAAGTAGCAGCCTCTGTAAATAAACTCTTCTTTTACTGCCTTATATACGCTTTCCAGTACAGTAACAGACTGCTCGGAAGCGCAGATCATACCATTGTCAAAGGTTTTTGAATGGATGATGGAGTTTACTGCCAGACGTACATCTGCCGTATCGTCAATGATAACCGGTGTATTTCCGGCGCCAACGCCAAGTGCCGGCTTTCCGGAGGAATATGCAGCTTTAACCATTCCCGGACCACCTGTTGCCAGAATAATGTCTGCTTCCTTCATAACCAGATTGGTAAGCTCAAGGCTTGGAACATCGATCCATCCGATAATACCCTCCGGAGCGCCTGCCTTTACGGCTGCTTCAAGAACAAGCTTTGCTGCAGCAATAGTACAGCCTTTTGCACGAGGATGTGGGCTGATGATAATTGCGTTTCTTGTTTTTAATGCGATCAGTGTTTTAAAAATCGCTGTGGAGGTAGGATTTGTTGTAGGAATAACTGCTGCGATCAGGCCAATCGGCTCTGCAATCTTTTTGATTCCATAAACCGGATCGTCTTCGATCACGCCACAGGTTTTTGTGTTTTTATAAGCATTGTAAATATACTCTGCTGCGTAGTGGTTCTTAATAACTTTATCTTCCACAACGCCCATGCCTGTTTCCTCAACAGCCATTTTTGCAAGGGGAATACGTGCTTTGTCAGCAGCGGTAGCCGCAGCCTTGAAGATTTTGTCTACCTGCTCCTGTGTATAGGTGGCGAAAAGTTTCTGTGCTTCTTTCATCGCAGCCATTTTTGCTTCCAGTGCCTCTGCAGTGTCGATTACAGCCGGGATGTGGGTTTCTGTCTTTGCCATTTGAAATCCTCCTTGTTAATCCATTTATATTCTCTTACTTGTTACTTCGTTTTGATAGAGCGACAAATAATTATGTTAATTGATTAACGTTAAATATTTGTCAATCTTGATGGCTTTATTATATTAGTTTGTTAATCATTTGTCAATCTTTATCTCAATAAAAAAATATTTAAAAATAAATCTTAAATCTCTCTTTTTTTGTTTAATATATACAAAAACTTTTCTGTCATATTTTTTTATACCAACGCATATCTTAGTTGATGGGGACTGTTTTTCTGGCTGATATCTGCCACAAACAGTTATTCTGACAGACACTCAGGCTTTCAGATATATTTTACCCGAAATTAACTCAAACTTTTTTTCTATTTATTATAAGGAGTGTAAAGTAATGAACAGTTGTATTGCAGTAAAAGACCATTGGAAATTTATTTATGCACAGATTGAGGAAGAACAGAAGAAATTGAAAAAGAAAGAGCAGTTAAGGCGTGCACTGACATCTGAAACATTCTGCACAAAGGGAAAATGCGCCGTCAGCCTTATGCTGGCAAAGCTTGATATTATTAATACAATCCTTACCATGAAATATCAGCGCAATGTCATTCAGATGAAAACCGGACGGCTGAAGGAATACGACAGCGTATATAAAAAAATGCAGAAAAAAGGGCTTGAACTGAATTTTAATGTTGCCCTTGAAAAAATAAACGACCTGATTGGTGTAAGAGCCATCTGCTCTTATGTAGACGATATCTACCAGGTTGCCCAGATGATCAAAAAGCAAAAAGATATCCGCATTCTGAAAACCAAGGATTACATACAGGAGCCAAAAGCCTCCGGCTACCAGAGCCTTCATCTGATCCTGGAAACAGCAGTCCCCTTTCAGGAAGATATCCAATGGATAAAAATAGAGCTTCAGCTCCGCACTGCCGCCATGGATTACTGGGCAAATCTGGATCATCAGCTCCGCTATAAGCGTGGAAAAAAAGAAACTCAGTTTATCGACGAGGAACTTCAGCAGTGCGCTGCCGTCATCCGTGCGCTGGATCAGAAAATGCTGACTATCCGAAAAAAGATTGATAAAATTTAAACAGGATTCTCTTCCTGTTTTATGGAAAAAGAATCCTGTTATCGTTTTTACGTTATTATTTTCTTTTTTGTCATCATAAAAACAGCTGACTGTGAGAAGAGTATACTACTCCTTCCGACATTAGCTTTCCTCTGTCAGGGAAAACTCTGCTGCCAGCTTTTTAAATTCCGGAAGAGAATTGATAATCGTCTCATAGGAAACGCAGTAGGCAAGTCTCACATATCCCGGACAGGCAAAAGAGCTTCCCGGAACCATAAGAATATTATACTTTTTTCCTGCCTCACAGAATTCCTTTTCATCAGCAACCGGTGATTTCACAAAAAGATAAAAGGCCCCCTGCGGTTTGATGCACTGAAAGCCACAGGCAGTAAGCCCGTTATAGAGAGCCCGACGATTTTTATCATAGGCCGCCACATCCACTTCTGCATCCACGCAGCGGGCAATCACCTTCTGCATCAGGGAAGGCGCATTGACGCTTCCCAGAATACGGTTGGCAATACCGGCGGCTGCAATTACTGTTTCACTGTCCTCAAGGTCATCGGGAATCACCAGATATCCGATCCTTTCTCCCGGAAGAGACAGAGATTTGCTGTAAGAATAGCCTACTACAGTGTTTTTGTAGTATTTTGTAAGGTATGGAACCTCTGCCCCGTCATAGGCAAGCTCACGATAAGGCTCATCAGAGATCAGATATATCACACTGCCATATTCCTTCTGCTTTTTCTCAAGAATGGCTGCCAGAGCCTTAATTGTATCTTCCGAATAAATAACACCTGTAGGATTATGGGGACTGTTTACAATAACTGCCCTTGTGTTTGCAGTGATTTTTCTTTCCAGTTCCTCCAGATCCGGCTGAAAGGTTTCTGTATCAGGAGAGATTTCCACAAGCTTTCCGTCATAATTTTTTACATATGCACCATATTCCAGAAAATATGGTGCAAAAACAATTACTTCTTCACCGGGATTCAAAACTGTTTTCAGAATCACGTTCAGTCCGCTTGCAGCTCCCACTGTCATGATCAGGTTTTTCGCAGAAAAATCTGTCCCAAAACGGCGGTTCAGAGACTGCGCAATGGTTTCACGCACATCCTCAAATCCTGCGTTATTCATATACCCGTGAAGAGTTACAGGATCCTCATTATTTGCCAGATCAACAATGGCTTCCCGAACACAGTCAGGCGCGGGAACGCTGGGATTTCCCAGGCTGAAATCATATACTTTATCTGCTCCGTACTGTTTTTTCAGACGATTCCCCTCCTCAAACATAGTACGGATCGCAGAATTATTCTGAACAAAAGGAATCATTTTTTCTGCTATCATATCCGTCAGCTCCTGTCTTTTTTACTTTTGTTATGGCCAAAGGCAATCCAAACAACCAGGGCAAGCATTGCCACACCAATGATCATCCACGGAACAAGGTACTCCATTCCTTTTGGCTTAAACATGTCGTAGTAGCCTTTCAGGTAAATTACAGAAACCACTACCGGAATTACCCACAGCATGTACATGCGGATACCTGTCGGGAACTTTACTCCCTTTCCTGTGTTTGCTTCCTTTAAAAAGTTTTTCCAACCCCAGCCCCTTTTCGATGCGCAGAAAAGCACAAACAATACAGAACCAAGAGGCAGAATATTATTAGATACAATAAAATCTTCCAGATCCATGATGTTTGTTCCTTCACCTAAAATCTGTATTCCGGACCACGGTCCAAAACCAAGGATTGCCGGCATGGAAAGAATGATAACAAGAACAATATTTACCATTACCGCTTTCTTACGGCTCCATCCCCACAGATCAATGGCAAAAGACAGAATATTTTCAAATACAGCAACCACTGTAGACAGAGCCGCACATGCCATAAAAAGGAAGAACAATGCGCCCCAGAGTCTTCCGCCCATCATCTGGTTAAATACATTTGGAAGTGTGATAAATACAAGCCCCGGACCTGCACCCGGCTCCACGTTAAACGCAAAACATGCAGGAATAATGATCATGCCTGCCATCAGTGCAACAAAGGTATCCAGCACAAGAATACTGAGACTTTCTCCTGCCAGTGTCAGATCTTTTTTCATATAGCTTCCAAAGATCTCCATGGCTCCGATTCCAATGCTCAGAGTGAAAAATGCCTGAGACATGGCTCCGAATATTACATTTCCGATCCCGGCTTCTTTCATGTTTTCAAAATTCGGAATCAGATAAAATTTAATACCTTCCACGGCTCCGTCCAAAGTAGCAGAATGAACTGCAAGCACAACGATCAGACCTAACAGGCACAGCATCATGACCTTTGTAATTCTCTCAACTCCGTTTTGAAGTCCCAGAGAACAGATTCCAAATGCCAGAAACACTGCAAGGACCATCCAGAAGGTCATGGTTCCTGTAGATTTCTGGAAGTTCCCAAAAAATTCTGTTATCTGTACAGAATCCGCACCCTGAAGCTTTCCGGTTGCCATTACGTAACCGTAATACAGGGTCCATCCTGCTACCATGGTATAGAACATCATCAGCACATAGTTTCCGATCATACCCATATAGCTGTACTTGTGGAAATTGGAGCCTTCCGGTTCCAGTTCATGAAAGGCCTTCGCCGTACTTTTTCTGCTGGCACGCCCCACTGCAAACTCGCTGACAAGAATAGGAAGTCCCAGAACTACAAGAAAAACAAGATAAATAAGAACAAACGCTGCTCCACCGTATTTTCCTGTCATATATGGGAATTTCCACACATTGCCCAGACCTATGGCACATCCGGCAGACACCAGAATGAACCCCAGCCGTGAGCCAAAAGTTTCTCTTTCTTTCACTGATTTCCCCTCCTAAAAAATAATTCAAGCTATTATATCACATTAAAGCGTTACTGGAAACCAGTAATTCAAGATTTACCTTTTTCAATTCACCTTCCGCGAGGGGAGCGACTCCGTCGGGTGGGGTATCCTGCGCGAAAAATGATATTTCAATCCACGCTCCCGCGAGGGGAGCGACTGAAGGAGCAAAGGCGTATTACAATGTAGCTATTATTTCAACCCACGCTCCCACGGGGGGAGCGACGGCAATGGTAGACCGTGGCGCCATGACTCCCAATATTTCAATCCACGCTCCCACGGGGGGAGCGACCAAGGGTTTCAGGCTGTGGAAACCGGTTTTTGAAAATTTCAATCCACGCTCCCACGGGGGGAGCGACTGTTGAATTTGGAGCAATCCGAGTCAGAAATGGTATTTCAATCCACGCTCCCACGGGGGGAGCGACTTAAAACCTCTGCCTACACAGATACGTTCTTCCGATTTCAATCCACGCTCCCACGGGGGGAGCGACTCCAATTCCTGT
>ENA-ORUF01002476-ORUF01002476.1-human-gut-metagenome-genome-assembly--contig:-NODE-2476-length-15951-cov-4.192564_pt1 | contig 15951 bp, 14 predicted proteins | sample MGYA00242077_ERZ509203 | MGnify/ENA primary metagenome ERZ509203 (study PRJEB26280, sample SAMEA2338834) | human gut metagenome | biome: human gut; feature: human-associated habitat; material: faeces...
GCCGCGACTAAAATCACAAATATGCCTTATTGGGGGCAATGGCTTCGTCTGTAGTGTATCTAATGAATTAAATAGTAACGTACTTCAATATCATTTCTTTTAATCTTATGAGTTCCTCGGTATAATCTTTATTCTCTTCCGATCCCCAGATAAATCCCCCCGCATAATACGCACAGGTTGCCATCATCGAATGAAATGTCACCCGGAAGAACTGTTCTTCTGGAATATCTGTACGGAATGTTTTATCCTCTTTTGCCTTCTCATACATCCAGTGTAATCTCGTGTTCATCGAATATAATGATTTATAAAATTCTTCATACTTCTCCGCAGCAATGCCTTCCTGATGTACCATATAGTGGTTAAAGTTGTCGTTATACTGGAGTAGATCTTTATGATTCTGATACATATCAATATAACCATCTAATGTAAATATAAAACGATCAATCGCCGGAATATCGTGGATACTTTCCAGTGGCCTGATCGCATCTAACTTATCAAAATATGCCTTCCACTTTGCAGTACATACAGCCATAACAAGTTCTGGCTTACTTGAATAGCAGCGGAAAAGTGTTGCTCTTCCGATACCTGCTTTCCTTGCAATTTCTTCCATAGTCACTGCTTCTATTTTTTTCTCTACAAAAATCTGAAAGGCAGTATCTATAATCCTCTGATTACGTGCTTTTTCTTTTTCAATCTGCTTTTCTGACTTGCCCATAAATTTCTCCTATTATTCCTGATACTATCAATCTCATTTTACAGTAAAAAACAAAGTTTTGTCAATAAAATGAAGAAATTCTGAGGGTTGTGAGGCTGCAAAACAAACAAACTCCAAAAGATAAATTTGGGAAGATTGATATTTAGACAGTATTCTTCATATTATATTCCATCTTCTCTCTCAATCCGTTTACATCATCAAAGAAGTTGGCTGATTCGGCAGAAAAGAATCTTTTACTTCAACAGCCACAGACAGAATCCGAAGAAGAAAATAATCTATATTTGTGGCCTCGGAGCAAGGTTTGGATGCAAGTGCGTAAGCGAGCATTCAAAGCGCAGCAACTAAAGTCACAAATATAGATTATTTTCTTCTTCGGATTCGTCCGTTCTACTGTAAAATCAAAAGTTCTTCAAAGGTTTTCCTCAAAGAACTTTTTCATCCCTCGATATGCGACTCCCTCATCGGTTCCGCATATTTCTACTTCAACTTTCTGTCCGCACATCACATCCAATGCCATCACAGCGATAATATTCGATGCATCTGCCTCTTTTCCTTTTACCCGAAGAGTGATTCTGCTTTCATATGTTCTGGCTTCCTGAATCAGGAAAGACGCTGGGCGGGCATGAATTCCCTGTTCTTCTTTGATTGTATATTTAAACTTTCTCATAACTTTCTCTCCATAATTTGTACCTCTCGGTACCTCCCAATACATTTTACATTTTTCTCTTTATATCATCCGATTCCGCCGAGTGCGATTCCTAGTACAAGGACTAAAATACATACCGGCACATAAATATACTTACATATCGGAAAATATAATTCTGTAAATTTATTTTTTCTTCCCTTGTTGACCTGTACCTCCACATACTTTTTACCAGCTATCCAGAAGAACATAATTCCTGCCAGTCCTGCGCCAAGAGGGCAAATATAAATTGAAAGGACATCCATCCAGCCGGATACAATTCCCTGAATCATCAAAGATACAACTACACCGATAGCGGCAATAATGAGACAGGCTGCCTTTCTTCCAACGTGTAATTTTTCCTGTACAGTAGCAATCGGGGCCTCATAGAGGTTAATCAATGAAGTCATGCCAGCAAATAGTACCGCAACAAAGAAAATCATCGCAATCAATGTACTTCCCGGCATTGATTTTATTAGATTTGGCAGGTAAACGAACAGCAATCCCGGGCCTCCCTGGTTAAGCTGTGCCCCAGTTGTTGCCATTGCCGGAATAATGACAAGTGCTGCAAGTATCGCTGCAATCGTGTCAAATAATGCTACTCTTGCCGCTGAAGCCGGAATATCTTCCTCATCAGAAAGGTAAGAACCGTAAATAAGTGTTCCATTTCCCGCGACAGAAAGGGAGAAAAAAGCCTGTCCTAAAGCAAATATCCACGTTTTAGGGTTCATTAATGCGGTTTTATCCACACGAAAGATGTAATGATACCCATCTGCAGCACCCGGCTGGAAAAATACATAAATACCAAGAATCACGAATAACACAAAAAATACTGGCATGAGTATCTTATTTGCTTTCTCAATTCCTCTTCCCACGCCAAACATCAAAATCGCCATACAGGCAGCTAACGCGATAACCTGCCATACATTGTTTCCAAACGCAGATGCCATACTGCCAAAACGCCCACCGAAATCTTCTACACTCTCTGGTGCGAGGGTTGCTCCTGTAAAAGTTCCGGCTGCATATTTTAAAATCCAGCCCATAACTACAGTATAGCCGATTGCCATCGCAAGCGAACCAAGTACGGGAATCATTCCAAGAGCTTCTCCCAGCTTTCTCTTTCCTTTTTTCTCACAGATCATGCCAAATGCATCAATGGGGCCAGATCTTGCTGCCCGGCCAAGACTCATCTCACCGATAACACCTGTCGCTCCGATCAGAACAACAAAAATAATATATGGAATCAGAAATGCTCCACCGCCATAAAGCGAAACCCTTGTGGAAAACATCCATATATTTCCCATGCCAACCGCAGAACCGATACAGGCAAGGATAAATCCCCACTGACTGTTAAATGATTCTCTGACATTTCCATTCTTTCTATTACTACCATTATTCATACCGTTACTTTCTATTGATTTCTCACTCACACTTCTTTCTCCTTCATGTTTTGATAATTTTCTCCCCACTCTGACATCGCATCGAGTATAGGTTTTGAACAAGAACTTTCCATTTATCACTGATAAGCATTAGCGTTGTTTCCACCAGGCAAGCCGGACTTCTAAAGTTTCGCTATTATTTCCCGTTTATATGCAAGGAATTCATCTGTGAGGTAAAAATCCTCCGCCCGTGGTTTCTTTTCTTTAATGATAATCTCATCTCGAATTTCTCCAGGCTTTCCATTGAGAATATAAATTCTGTCTGAAAGAAGGATTGCCTCATCAATATCATGTGTTATAAAAATTGTAGATAAATCAATATGCTGCATAACTTCAAGATACCATCTGTGAATTGCTGTTTTCGTAATGGTATCCAGTGCACTAAATGGTTCATCAAGAAGTGCAACTCCATTAGAAGAAAGATATGTTCTAAGCAGGGCTGCTCTCTGGCGCATACCTCCGGACAGCTGGGAAGGATATTGATACTCTGTTCCTTCAAGTCCAAAGTCTTTGAAATACATCTGTGCTTTTTTTCTTGCTTCGTTTTTGCTCATTCCATGAAGAACCAACGGTAATGCCGTGTTGTCGATTATTTTTTTATGTGGAAAAAGTAAATCTTTCTGGAGCATATAACTAATCTGTCCTGGCCTAGAAGTAATATCTTCACCATTAAGCAATACCCTTCCCTCCTCTGGAGTTGTCAGTCCAGAAAGGACATGGAAAAGAGTTGTCTTTCCAGAACCACTGACCCCGAGAAGAGAGACTAACTCTCCCTGATTCAGTTCAATATTAATATCTTTGATTATAGTTCTTCCACTATATTTTTTTGTAATATGTTCAGCCTTTAAAAGAACCATTATATTATCCTTTCTCTAATAATTTGCCACAGACAAAGTTGACGAAAAGCGAATCGCCATATAGCCATATCTGTGATTTTCGTCGCGGCGCGTTGAATATTCGCTTATACGCTCATATCCAACACTTGCTCCCAGACCACAGATATGGCTATATGGCGATTCGCTTTTCTGTCTTTGGCGGCTCGTCTGTCTGTTCGCCCATCCCTGCAAATTATTTAGGAAGATAGTCGTTTGAGAAACCTTTTCCTGTGAGGTCTTTTGTAGTCAGTTTATTCTCTGTGAGCCATTTGTAGAAGTTATTCCATCTTGTCTCGTCAATAACTCCCCAGTTGTCTGCATCTGCTACATACTGTTTAGAAAGCCATTCCTGACTCTTATATACTAAGTCTTCAGAACCTTTTAAGGAACCTGTGTCATCTCCTGCGATAAGAAGGTCTGCTGCTTTCTTTGGATTATCAATCGCGTACTGGTATCCTTTTTTGGTTGCTGCAAGGAATGCTTTTGCCTCATCTGGTGAGTTCTTTAAGAAGTCATTGTTTGCGATCATAACTGGTGTGTAGTAATCAAATACAGAGTCGATATCTTTGAAGTTCCAGTAGTCACAATCAACGCCTTCTACTTCTGCGTTGATTCCACCCCATCCGTAGAATACCCAGATAGCGTCTGTCTGGTTTGCTTTTAATGCAGCTGGCTCATCTGTGATGTTGTTAGGGATTAATTTTACTTTACTGAAGTCTGCTCCCTCATCTTTCATAACTGTTTTTAAAGTAGCCTGCTCGATTGGAGATTCCCATGTGGAATAAGTCTTTCCTTCAAGTCCTTTCGGGCTGGTAATTCCATCTCCTTTTCTGGAAATGATTCCTGATGTATTATGCTGAATCAGTCCTGCAACGGCTGTGATTCCAAGGGGGTCATCGGAATCAAGTGCGGCTGCCATTGTATCCTGTGCTTCGATGGCGAACTGAGCCTGACCAGATGCGCACATGGTTGCCGCTCCATTTTCCGGTGGCTGTACGATTTCAACATCAAGCCCGGCATCTTCGTAATAACCAAGTGCCTTTGCTGCGTAAATTCCTGTGTGGTTTGTATTTGGAGTCCAGTCAAGGCAGAATGTTACTTTTGTAAGCTCCTTTTTACCTGCTTCTGTACTTGCACTCTCGCTCTTTGTGCTAGAAGAACCACATGCAGTTACAGATAATAACATTACTGCACTCAAAGTTCCTGCAACAATTTTTTTCCAGTTTAACTTTCTCATAATTTCCTCCTGTAAATTTTCAGATACTATTTGTACAAAATCACATAGATTATTTTAGATATTATTATATATGCCCATATGGATTCTTTTGGATGCTATTATATATCCATATAGATTACTTTGAATGTGATTTTAATATAGGATATTTTAAATATCCAAATATATCTTTTTTTATTCCAAAGCTTCCTTTTTCTCCACTCTCACCCACGGCAGAGAGAGTGTTTTGATGAGATTGACCGCTCCCATTAAAAGAAGACTGATAATGACAATAAAAATAATAACTGCAAACATTTTATCAAAAGCATATGCCTTTGAAACTCTTGTCATGTAAACACCAAGTCCCTCAAATCCCCCGAGCCATTCAGAAATAACCGCTCCTACAACTGCGTAAGAAGCAGAAATCTTTAAACCAGAAAAGAACTGCGGCAATGCAGTCGGAAACTTCACATGGAAAAATATCTGTATTTTGGTTGCTCCCATTGCCCGCATGAGATCAATGGAATCCTTATCCACGCTCTTGTACCCGTCAAGCAAGCCTACTGTAATTGGGAAAAAAGTTGTGATTACAACAAGAGTAATTTTCGGTGCCATGTAAAATCCCATCCACAGCACAAGCAATGGTGCGATAGCGATTGTCGGAATCGTCTGTGTGATAATCAGAATCGGATACAACGCCTTGTTAAGTATCTGAAAATGATCCATTAATGTCGCCATAACAAATGCTAAACCAACACCGATACACAATCCGTAAAAGGCTTCCTGCAACGTAACACTGGCATGTTTTAATATCGTTGGCAAATCAGTCACTAACGCTTTTATCACCTGCACGGGAGAAGGCAGCATGTATGCCGGAACTGCCCCACTCTGGCATAAAAACTGCCAGAGCAGAATCAGAAGGCATAATGCTACTACTGCTGGAAGCTTACTGGTGATGCTTTGTAACCTTTTTGTCAATGGTCAGCACGTCTCCTTCCGCCTTGTAAGAAATCTTAACATAAGTGTTCATTGCTTTGCATCCTGCTTTTGCTGCCACTAACTGGCAGTTCTTTACGATTTCCATTAAAGTATCATAATCGCCTTCAATTGATGTCTCACATGGTCCTACATAATAGTTTAATCCTGTGGATTTGATGTAATCAATGACCTCGTCTACGATACGGATTACTTCTTCTTCATTCTGTACAGATGGTAAAACCTGAATTGCTACACTTGCATTCATTCTTCATTCCTCCATATAATTTGTATAAATTTTGTATAAATATTGTATTTATGCCGCATAAAAAGTCTGCTATTCTTTTCTGATCTGTAATCTGCCATTGGCTATATCTAAAAAAGAATTTATGTCTTCTTATTAAAAGTTCCTGCAGATAAAAAAGAAAAAGGCCAGCAAATAATGCTGACGCTGCTTTTAAAATCTTCCTGATAAACTTTTTATTGAAAGTTCTTTTGCAAACTCTTCCACGCTGGCATTATCCAAACAGGTTCAAGGGTCTAAGGCACAACCTTACTCTCAGCTTCCTAAAACGACAAGCTCCCCTGGAGCGTGTTTGAAAAATCATTCCAGCAACCTGCACATCGCAATTTGCAGAAAGCATTTTTCAAACACGCTCTGGTCTTATATTGAACTTTTTACAGTATAAAACAAATTTCAGAAAAAAACAAGAGTAAAACTCTTGCGTTATTTAATAAAACAATGGTATAATCTTTACTTTAGTAAGCTAAAGGGGGACTGTACTAATGCTAAAAACAATAGAAGCCGTTAACAGCGCTGTTAACAACTTTATCTGGGGTATTCCAGCAATGGTCTGTATCATTGGTGTTGGACTTTATCTCAGTTTTCGAACAGGATTCATTCAGATTCGAAAGTTTCCTTACTCTATCAAAAATACTTTAGGACGGATTTTTGATAAATCAGAAGCCGCGGATGGATCAATCACTCCGTTTCAGGCGGTATGTACCGCACTTGCCGGAACCGTTGGAACGGGAAATATTGCCGGTGTAGCCGGTGCAATCACGATTGGCGGACCAGGCGCCGTTTTCTGGATGTGGATATCCGCCCTTCTTGGAATGTGTACCAAATATTCTGAAGTAACACTCGCTGTACACTTCCGTGAAAAAAACTCACAGGGTGACTGGGTTGGCGGTCCAATGTACTATATCAAAAATGGACTTTCCAAACACTGGCACTGGCTTGCTTTTCTCTTTTCCCTTTTCGGTGTTCTGACCGTATTTGGTACAGGAAATGCAACACAGGTCAACACAATCGTAACTGCAATTGATTCACTGATGCTCAACTTTAACCTTGCTTCATCAGGCAGTCTTTCTACCATCAACCTTGTAATCGGTATTGTTATTGCTATCGCTGTTGCCTTAATTCTTATCGGTGGTATCCGCCGAATCGGAAAAGTAACAGAAACTTTAGTTCCATTTATGGCGCTACTTTACATCCTTCTCGGACTTGGTGTTGTTATTTTAAACATACAGCAGGTACCGGCTGTATTCCAGTCTATTTTTGAAGGAGCATTTCATCCGGCAGCATTTACCGGTGGAATGGTAGGGACTTTATTCACCAGTATGAAAAAGGGTGTATCACGAGGTATTTTCTCTAACGAAGCGGGTCTTGGTACCGGCTCCATCGCTCACGCAACAGCAGATACCTCCCAGCCTGTAAAACAGGGATTATTCGGTATCTTTGAAGTATTTACAGATACAATCGTTATCTGTACACTGACCGCCTTAATTATTTTATGCAGCGGCATTAATGTTCCTTACGGACAAACAGCCGGTGCTGAACTGACCATTCAGGGCTTCACTGCAACTTATGGCGGATGGGTATCCATCTTTACAGCCATTGCACTTTGCTGTTTCGCATTCTCCACTACAATCGGATGGGGACTTTACGGCTCCCGCTGCATCGAATTCCTTTTTGGGACAAAAACAATTCGTCCGTTTATGATTGTCTACTCACTTGTTGCGATTCTCGGAGCAACGGTAGACTTGGGATTATTATGGAGTATCGCAGAAACATTTAACGGACTTATGTCCATACCGAACTTGATTGCTGTATTCCTCTTATCGGGAACAGTTGTAAAGCTCACCAAAGAATATTTCGGAGCAAAAAAAGCCTGATTTACCGAGCTGGCGAAGCAGACGAACTCAGGGAGATAAATAAAGCATATTTGTGGCCTTGGAGCAAGGTTTGGATACGAGCGCGTAAAGCGAGCATTCAAACCGCAGCGACTAAAGTCACAAATATGCTTTATTTATCTCCCTGAGTTCTGCTCATTGGCAGCTCGGGAAATCAGTTGGAGAGATTTGAGGAAGAAGACAGAAGTTCAAGAATGCCCCACTGATACTGATTTATATCTACAGAAAGGCTATTTTTTATGAAAAAAACATTTTTCTCCCACGATAAAAATTTTTACGCAGCATTATTTCCGCTGCTTATTATTATTTCATTGCAGAACCTTATTTCTTATAGCGTGAATATGGCCGATAACATCATGCTTGGAGCGTACAGTCAGAATGCTCTTTCTGGTGCGTCGTTGGTAAATCAGGTATTTTTCCTTATCCAACAGGCGGCAGTTGTTATCGGTGATGGGCTAGTTGTTATTGCCTCGCAATATTGGGGACAGAAACGGATGGAACCAATCCGGCAGATTACGGGAATAGTTTTAAAGATTGCATTTTGTCTGGGAATCTTTTTGATTCTTTTATGTTCACTGTTTTCAGGCGCAATTTTAGGATTTTTTACGTCTGATACGGCGATTTTGTCTGAGGCAGGAAGTTATTTGCAGATTATAAAGTATACATTTCTTTTGTATCTTGTGACACAGGTGCTTCTGTCTGCGCTTCGCAGTGTGGAGACGGTACGAATTGCATTTGTGATATCGTGTGTTTCTTTAGTCGTAAATGTAAGTATTAACTATACTTTGATTTACGGGCGATTTGGCTTCCCTGAATTAGGAATCAGAGGTGCAGCGATTGGTACAATGATATCGAGATGTTTAGAATTCCTTATTGTATTTATTTATGTGATAACAATAGATAAAAAGTTAAAGTTATTTTCAGACAAGGCAGTATTTCACATTGATAAATTATTGCGTTCGGATTATGTGAAAGTGGCTGTTCCTGTCTTCATATCCGGCATGTTATGGGCGATTTCCGTACCGATGCAGACAGCGATTCTCGGGCATTTGAGTTCCGATGCAATCGCGGCAAATTCTGTTGCAAGTACATTTTATCAGTATATGAAAGTTGTTGTACTTGCTATGTCCTCTGCTTCTTCCGTTATGATGGGTAAGGCAGTCGGCAAGGGAGATTTGGACGAGGTAAAAGCTGCGGCAAGAACACTTTCTGTACTTGATGTAGGCATTGGAATAATTCTTGGTGCCGTTCTTTATTTCACAAAAGATTTCCTTTTGGCACAGTATACATTAAGTCCGACAGCAGCTCAACTTGCAGAACAGCTCATTATCATTATGGCAATAGTTATGGTTGGTATGGCATACCAGATGCCTGTTGGTTCTGGAATCATCCGTGGTGCAGGGGATACAAAGTTTTCACTCTATGTCAATATGATCAGTACCTGGGGCATTGTACTTCCACTGTCTCTCTCCGCTGCTTTTTGGTGGAAATGGCCGATTCCTGCGGTAGTGATCTGCCTGCAGTCTGACCAGATATTTAAGGGGCTTCCGATTTTCTTGAGATTCCGAAGCTATAAATGGATTCACAAGTTAACAAGAGATAAATAGTGATTTGTAGGGAGGAGGGACACACAGACCAGCCCGCAGCGACGAAAGTCACAAATATCGGTTTTTCTTTCTCGTGGCGTCTGTTTGGCCTGCAGTAACTCAGATTTTCAATACTTCCATTTTGAGGATTCCATCTGCACCTCAATTTAATACGCTTATATTTCTTTAGTCTTTATGATTTTTCTTCTCCGGTTCTTTTTACAGAACCTCAATTTCAAGAACATTCTGCCAACCGGCATAAAAATACTGTTGAGAATTTTTTCCAACAGGCTGTGATTTGATTTTCTGGTTTCTATTCGTTGGTACTGGAGCAAATGCCGCCAAAGACAGCTTCCTTGCCTGTGCTAATTACTATTTATCCCAAATTTTTTTAGGTCTACTTTCCCGTTCTTTACCTCTACGCCGTCTTCCTCTAAACGTTTCGCCTGCTCTCCTTCTCCGCCAAATGCAAATGCTCCTGCGAGTTCTCCTTTAAAGTTTACAACACGAAAACATGGGATATTTTCTGGATCAGGGTTTTTGTGGAGGGCATTACCGACTGCTCGTGACATTTTCGGATTTCCAGCCATTGCCGCTACCTGTCCATAAGTTGCAACGTGTCCTTTTGGAATCTTTTTTACTGCCTCATAGATTCTCTTTGTCGGGCTGTCTGTTACAATATCGTAACTTTCTGTAATCATTCGTTTCACTTCTTTTTCCGGTATCGTTCCGTCAAGGATAAGCGTATTCCAATACTTTTTATTCTGGTGATACCCCGGAATAACTGATGAATACACCTCTCTCCAGAAGTCTCTCCACTCTGGCTCTACTTTCACATTCAAATGAATGAATCCATCCTTTTCATAAACCCACAGAAATGCTTTCTTACTTCCCTTCACCCGTACAAGCTGCCAGTTCTGATCACGAAATGGTGCTTCTACATAGGTATTCGCAAAGGATAAACCATATTTTATTGCTTCTTCTCTTGTATTCATAAACTTCTCCAATGTTTTTTCTTATCTGGCAGTCTTCGGATTATCTCGCTCTGCGGGCATAATACTTGAGCGAATCCAGTCTCCCTTACCTGCTGCGACCTCCTATTTTATCTTAAAAGCCGCTTTACCATTCTGTTTCACATTATATAATGCTACGTCAGCACTTCTGCACAACGAGATAAAGTCTTCTCCCTGTTCAGGGAATGCCGCGCCTCCGGCACTGGCTGACAAATGTACCTTCTCACCTGTTGCAAGTGTCAGATCTGCAATCATTTTCTGGAATTTTTCCATATAAATATATACAGATTCTTTTGTAACATCTTTTAGATAGACCACGAATTCATCTCCACCATACCTGCTAAGTATACTTCCTTCCGGGAAACATTCCTGCATTGCTTTGGTGAAGTGTTTCAGGCATAAATCTCCGTTATTATGTCCGTAGGTGTCGTTATAAGATTTAAAGTTATCTACATCAATAAATATGAAAAATCCCGGTTCTTTTTTACGGATCTGTTCTTCTAATTCTACCTGAAATGCTCTGCGGTTTAGGATTCCTGTCAGGGCGTCTGTGCTTGATAAGCCTATATAACGCTTCTTTTCTTTTTTCTCCATAAGATAATCAGAATCAATCATAATAACCCCGGTATCAAAATATTTTTGCTCGGATTTTTTTCCATTGATAAGGGAATTCAAAGTCCCTATTCCCAGATATCCCATCTGGTCTTGTTTTTGCATTAAGGAAACTCCTCGATAATCCGAGTCTTTAATAAACTGTTTTGTCTCCTCTGCCATATCAAATCCGACCATAACAATATCCGTTCGTTTTTGTTTTGTAAGTGTCTTTGCTATCCCCACTGTAGATGTATTATTACATCCATAAATTCCCTTTATATTCTCATTTTTCTTCAATAATTTCGCTGCATCCGACTCTGCTTTTTTCACATTCCCGCCATTTAAAGCAATATCTTTTGTAATCTCCCATTTTGTTGGTGCGTATTTTGCCCAGTAATCTAAGAATCCCGAAACCCGATTTACCATCGCCTGTGAAGCATCTGACGACAACAAGATTCCAACCTCTAATGATTCCTGCGGAGAATTGCCTGTATCATGCAGCATCGTAAGCATTTCTTTCGCTGCCATCTCCCCCGCATCTATGTTGTCAGTCATGTAGCAGACATCAAATTCTGTACTGTTAATCGAAGAATCAATTAAAGCAACTGGAATCTTTTTCTTTCTAACTTTCTCACAGCTATCTACCAGTGAATTCGAATTTGCCGGGGCCAGCAGGATACCATCTGCACCTTCTTTCACAGCTTTCTCTAAATTTAATAATTATAGCACACATACAGAGGGACAACAAGAACGCAGAACTTTATCTACAGGTACAAGAACCATAGAAAATTACTTACTCACGATTGCCACGTTTTTTAAAATCCTCGTCAATGCGCTTTTTCCAGTTTGAACCCAATGGTACACTGCATCGGACAGCACTGATCGCCTCACTGATTACTTCATAATTTAGAGCAGTTCCCTCGCTGTCACATTGATAGTTAACTGCTCTGTCCTCATCAATGCCAAATAAACTGGCTGTCTCCACAGCATCAATATTGGCTCCAAGGAATAGAAACTCCCAGCCATATTTTATTTTCTGCCGCTCAATCATCTGTTTCACTTTATTGCTACTATAATAGCGGCTGGCATTCTCCATTCCATCCGTTGTGATAACAAACATTGTATGTTCCGGAATGTCTTCCCGTCTTGCATACTTATGAATATTTCCAATATGATGTATCGCTCCGCCAATAGCATCTAACAATGCTGTACATCCCCGAACCATATAATCGTGATCGGTCAGGGGCTGGATGTCCTTTACATTTATGCGGTCATGCAGAACTTCACTTACATTGTCAAACAATATCGTAGAAACCAATGCTTCGCCATCTGCATTTTTCTGCTGATTAATCATAGAATTAAATCCTCCGATTGTATCTTGCTCCAGTCCACTCATAGATCCACTACGATCAAGGATAAAAACGATTTCTGTTAAATTCTTTCTCATTATACCTTACCTCCTGAAAATCTCGCTATTAGGTTTACTGTCCTAGAGCGTGTTTGAAAAATGCTTTCTGTAAGATATGCGTTACAATTTGTGGGAGATTTCGCCTGAATGAGGGCGGCGTAGCGGGCTACGTCAACTGAATGAAGGCAAAATATACCGCAAATTGGGACGTGCAGGTTGCCGGAATGATTTTTCAAACACGCTCTAGTATTTACCTGGTCAAAAAAATGGCTGCTCGGTTTCGTACCTTGCAGCCATAGTATAACGATTTTCTTTTAGAAAGTGGTCGCATAGAAAGCGACATTAAACAACATTCATTGTTTTATGATCCAATCAGACTCTGATCAAAAGCAAACAATGCTTCATTGATTTCATATACATTATAATTACCCTGTTCAACAAAATATTCTACAATAATATCAAACTTGCTTGAACGAGACAAAGTAAATCCCGCCTTACCAAGCATATCCTGCATTTCTGCAATTGGCAGTTCCAATGCCAGAGCAAATGCCAGCACTGTCGTTTTAGACGGTTTATAAAATTTATTCGAGCGAATTTTAGAAAAAAGTTTCCGATCAATATTTGCTTTCTTGTAACACTGCATGTCTGTCATGTCGGATTCGTCAATTTTACGAAGCAGCATTTCCGAAAAACTTTCATCTATCTGATTCAACGCATCCTCCAGAGTCCTGCTACTTATCGCATTATAGCTTGGCTTCGCTTCCATCCTCTCCACTGCTGACCCGAAACAACTTTCTCCAATAAGCGGCTCCGATCGCCATCTCTGTTCTTCCCGACTGTCCGAGTGTTCTTTCACATATCGGTCATCTATATAAGCTGTAATATCCGCAAACAACTTTCCGCTAATCTGATATGCCTTCCGGTCAAAAATTACAATGAAGACTGTCATCTCATTTTCCAGTAGAAAATTTCCAATGATATCTACAGCAACTTTTAATGCCTGATCTTTTGGATAGCCATAAATTCCAGAAGAAATCAGAGGAAAAGCAACCGATTCACAGCCATATTCCTTCGCCAGATTCAGTGATGTATCATAGCAGGATTCTAAAAGTTTTTGTTCTTGATGTTTTCCATCCAGCCAGATTGGTCCAACTGTGTGAATGACATATTTACAGGGAAGACGATATCCATTTGTAATTTTAGCATTCCCTGTCTGACATCCATGGAGCATTCTACATTCCTCAAGAAGGTCTGGGCCGGCAGCACGATGAATGCATCCATCTACCCCGCCACCTCCTAATAGAGATGTATTAGCTGCATTGACAATTGCATCAACATTCATTTTTGTAATATCATTTCTAACAATTTTCAATGGCATAGAATATACCTCCTACTGTTTGTCCAAAATTTTTCGTTTCCATCGCCTGTGTATCAGACTTACTATTCGTGACATCCTCCCCCACCTGTAGGACGCCACTGAAAAAGTGGTAAGTTTAGTATCACAGGGCGTCAAATATATGCCAAAATGTTCCTTGATAATAAAATATTGCTAAAATAGTGTTTTGAGGGATGCAAAATCTACCCTTTTGAGAGATGAATTTTCCTATTTTTCCTCATTTGGGCAGACTTCTCCCTTTAGTTTTAAAATTCGTTTTAAATTGACTGCAAATATTGATACTGCTCCTTGAAGTTGCATGTTTGATAGTCCAGCAGCATCACAACGACTATATCCGTGTATATTTTTTAATTCACTATTTTTTGCCTCTATCATATAGCGGGTTTTGAAACGTTCCTTGAAATATTGTGTTTTTTGAAACGCTTCTTGATTTTTATGATAATCCGATTTAATAGTGATACTATACGTTTTGGTTTTTGCATTTTCTTTATAGCAGCCATTACGATAAGGACAGACATGGCATTTATTAATATCGAAAAAATATTTGATACGTGTATTCTTTTTCTGATTACTACGTTTGTCAATTCGATATTTTATAGCCAAATGCCCTGCTGGGCACTGCATGGTATCCGCATCTTTATTAAAGATAAAGCCGTCCTCTGAACGAGTCCCTTTTATGATGCTCGGGTTAAGCTTTGAAATTAATTTATAGTCATTGCTTTGTGCATCTTTTAAATTTTCCAGTGTGGAATATGCGGTATCTGCTATTACTTCATTAACGGTTGCACCTGCTGCTTTACTTTTTTGAACCAGTACTGGAAGTTCCTGACCATCAAATGCTTCGCCGGATGTGATTGTTGCTGCAGTGATAATCCGTTCATCTGTCATGGCCAAATGAGTTTTGTATCCGTAAAAAGAAGAATTGACCGTTTTATGGCCAATCCGGGCATCCGGGTCAATGGATTGATCATAACAATCAATCTGATTATCCAAAATTTCGGATAACATAGAAGATTCTTCTTTAATCGTTGGCAGTTCTGAATACGGACTTTCCTGAACTGTGTTTAATAATTCATGACAGTATTCATTATACTCATCTAAAGAAGCTCGTTTTTCAGGTTCATCTGGCAGATAAATGTCTTTATCAGAATCTTTTAAAGCTACTTTTAAAGAAGTAGAGGCTTTTTTCAACATTTCTCTCTGAGTAGTTTTATGATAACGGGCTTCTGTATGAGTTGAGTCAACAATTATAGTATTGCTTTTTAAAACACCTTGATTTATGGCAAGTTCTACACTTTTATTTATGAGCAGATCAAGTATATTTTCATCTTTTAAACGCTGCTTTCTGAATTTGGTTAAAAGACTAGGATGGATAACCTCTTCTTCTGGCGTTAATTCCAGAAAATATTTAAAAGACATATCATATCGTGATCTTTCAACAACACCATTATCAGAAAGGTTATAAAGATATTTTAAAAGCAGATATTTAAATAGCAATATAGGATTTTTTGCATTACGTCCATTATCAAGGCAATATTTATTTTTTAATTCATCATATATAAAAGAAAAATCGACCAATTCCCTGATTTTTCTTAGAATATGATCTTTTGGAACAATCATGTCATATAAATCTGAATAATAACTAAGGCTAAGTTTAAGTTGGGATGATAACATTTCAACCTCCGACAATTATGATACCTTAATTATATCAGATATATGATTTTACGACCACTTTTTCAGTGGCGTCCTGTAGAGGTGGGGGCTTCCCAACCTCGGCAAGTTTGGTTCTCGTTCGATAACACTTCTGTGCTAAGCATAAGCGAGCTATCCCCGTGTGTCCCACGGTTGTGTTATATTGT
>ENA-ORUF01002478-ORUF01002478.1-human-gut-metagenome-genome-assembly--contig:-NODE-2478-length-15926-cov-5.321719_pt1 | contig 15926 bp, 8 predicted proteins | sample MGYA00242077_ERZ509203 | MGnify/ENA primary metagenome ERZ509203 (study PRJEB26280, sample SAMEA2338834) | human gut metagenome | biome: human gut; feature: human-associated habitat; material: faeces...
TTTGAGGAAGTCGTTTCGTTTAAAATCCGTCGAACATTTGGATTTGCGGATTATAGCATTTTGCCGGGCGCGAGTATCCGAGGCGTCAGCCAAAGGCGGATGAGCCGGAGGCAAAAGCAAGCTCGTTCGCATTTTGTCCGGAGAGCGTATCTGCGGCGCTGCCTGAATAACGGAGAAATCGGAAAAATAGGGTGCTCGGCCGAAAAAAAACGGTATCATTTTGTTGTGTCGTCGAGCATGGTTTGTCGTCTTTCGGCAAAACCGGAAGGCGACAGCCCGCAGCCGGCGGAGGATATCATCGGCTGCGGGCTGAAAGTTTGAAGGGAATACCTCCGGGAAAAGTCGGTTTCCGTCCGTTTCGGGAGTTCGTCTGCATCGGGGAGGATTTTACGAAATGCTCCGAGGGCGTTCGTGACGAACGCCCTCGGAGCAGATGAGACGGGTACCCTGCGGGTTTCCCGCATGCCGGCCGGCTCAGTCGAGAAAGCCCTCTTCGACGAGACGCTGCCGCACCTTGACCCAATTGACGAACGGGCGTTTGATGCCGTCTTCGAACTTGATCGGGCATCCCAGCGCGCTGTCGTCGATGTAGAGGTCGGCGAAGACCTTGGGCGAGTCGGTCCACTCCCGCTGTGCGGGGTTCTCGTTGACGGCGTAGAGCGGAATGTCGTTGCGGGCGAACCATGCTACGGCGTCGTCGAGCAGTCTCCCGCTGCGCATCGTGTAGAGAATCACCCGGCAACCGTTGCCGATCAGTTCCCGCAGCACGGGAACGGCGCCGATGTCGTTGCCGATATGGGGGTAGGCGTGCGTAACGACCGTACCGTCGAAGTCGACGGCGATAATTGCATCCCGGATAGCCATTGCGGTATTACTTTTTATCGTTCAGACCCAAGAAATCTTTCAGCCGTTGCGTGAGGTTGTAGCGGCTGTCGATGACGGCCGAGGACTTTTGGCTCTCGTCTTCGCCGTAGCCGTATCCATAGCCGTAACCATACCCGTATCCGTAGCCATATCCGTAACCGTATCCGCGGCGTGCGCCTCCGGTCGAACCATTGAGCACGATGCTCATGTTGTGGAATTTCTTCTCGCGGTAGAGTTTTTCGATGTCGGGCAGCTGCCGGCGGTCCAGCAGTCCTTCGCGGATCACGTAGATCGTCAGGTCGGCCAGGCGGTCGGTAATCAGCGCGTCGGCCACGGCCATGGCGGGCACGCTGTCGATGACGACGTAGTCGTAACGTTTGCGCAGGTCGGCCATGAATTCGTCGAACTTCTCCGACAGGAGCATTTCGGCCGGGTTGGGCGGTTGCAGACCGGCGAAGATGATGTCGAGATTCTCGTGCAGGCCGCTCTGGAAGACGATGTCGTTGAGGTTGGCGATCGTTCCGGAGATGTAGCCCGAGACGCCGTTTCGGTTGTCGCGCTGACCCATCTGTTTGGAGAGAGTGCGGCGGCGCAGGTCGAGGTCGACGATGACTACCTTCTTGTCGGCCAGGGCGAGCGTCATGGCCAGGTTCGTCGTGACGAAGGTCTTGCCCGCATGGGGATTCGACGAGGTGACCATGATGATCTGCAACTTGCCCGACTTGACGCTCATGAAGCCCAGGTTCGAACGGATCAGCCGGAATGCCTCCGAGACGCTGTCGCGGCCGTTGTCGCGCACCACCACCGATCCCTGCCGGGTCGAACCGTGGTATTCGGGGATGTCGCCGAGGAACGGAATGCTCAGTTTGTCCTCGATGTCCTTGCGGCCGCGGATGGTGGTGTCGAGAATTTCCATCAGGTAGATGATGCCGAACGGCGTGGCCAGACCGAACAGCAGTGCGATGAAGAGGATGATGACCGAGCGGGGCGCCACGGGGGTGCTGCTGCCGTAGGCCGGATCGATGATCCGGGCGTTGTTGTCGGCGATGGCCTTGGTCAGTTCATTCTCCTCGCGCTTGTTCAACAGGTAGAGGTACAACTCCTCCTTGATACGCTGCTGGCGGGTATTGTCGAGCAGTTCGGTGCTCTGGCGGGTCGCCGAAGCGATGCGCGTGCGGGCGAGGCTCTCCTCGCGGCGGATGTTGTTCAGCTGGATTTCGAGCGTCGAGATATGCGATTGGAGCGAGGCGATGATCGCCCGCCGCAGCGCGGCCAGCTCGCTGTCGAAATCCTGGATGACGGGGCTGTTGCTCGATGCGTTGCCGGCGAGTTTGTCGCGGCGGAGCATCAGCTCGTTGTAGTTCTTGATCTGGTCGGAGATCGACACGTTGGTGATGGCGACGTTGGCCGGGATCAGGTCTCGCAGCTTGGTGTCGTTGAGCAGATAGTCGCGGATGTACTGCGCCATGCTGATCTGGTTCTCCACCGAAAGACCTGCGGTTTTGAATTGCGAACTCTCGGTCAGGCTTTGCGTAGCCTGCGCCGTGATGTCGTACATCTCGTTGTCTTTCTTATAGGTGGAGATCTTGCGGTCTACGGCGTCCAGCTCCGAACCGATGATGCGCAGCCGCTTGTCGATGAAGTCGGCCGTGTAGTCGGCGATACGGTTCTTGTCGTTGATCGACTCGTCGTTATAGCGGGCGATGAGCGTGTTGATGACGTCTTCCGCACGGCGGGGAATGTTGTCGTCGAGCGAAATGGAGATGGCGTTGGCCTGCTTCTCGACCAACTCGATGGCGATTCGCTTGTTGTAACCCGAGGCCACGCTGCTCACGATCTGTTTGCTCACCGAAATCGGGTCGCCGAAGTAGTCGTCGGACATGTAGAGCGTCGGCGTCACGACGAGCAGTCCGCACGGCGTGGTGATCGTGTCGTTGAACCGCCCCGTCATCTCGACCTCGTAGATCTCCGAATCCTTGTCCTTGTCGGAATCGGCCGAGGTGCGGTTGACGAACTTCGTGAGCGAGAACTTCTCGTTGTCGACGGGGGTCAGTTCGAACGCCAGCGCCTGCCGCTCGTTGTCGTCGATGAAGGTGACGTCGATCGGCGAACGGCGGTAGAGGTTCTCGGTGCGCAGCCCGTGTTTGACGACGTAGTTGACGTGCAGGTTGAGCCGCCGTACCACTTCGGTCATCAGGTTGCGCGATTTGAGCACGATGATCTCGTTGTCGACGTTGCGGCGTGCCGTGGCTCCCAGCAGGTCGCCGAAGGCGGCGATATCCGTTTCGCTGCCCTTCTTGCCGTCCTTGATGAGGATCGTAGCCGTGCGGTTGTAGACTTTCGGCGCCGTGTAGATATAGAAAAGCGCGCACGAAAGGCAGACGACCGTCGACAACAGGAACCAGAACCAGTTGCCGATGACCATTTGTATGAGGTCGTGGATCGAGAAGTTGATGCTGTCCTCGTTCCCTTCCGCAGGGACGTTGTTTACATTGCGATTTTCTTCCATGAAAAACTGGCGATTATTAGCGGGTGATGGTGACGAGGAGCGTCGCCACGGAGACGGCTACCGAAACGAGCGAGATGTAGAACGAACGGTTCTGGTTGATTTCGCCCGCCTGCGCCTTGTATTTGTTCGGCGTGACGTAGACGACGTCGTCCTGTTGCAGATAGAAGTAGGGCGACGTGAGGATGTCCGGGTTTTTGAGGTCGAAATAGTGCACCGTCCTCATGCCGTTCTCTTCGCGGATCAGCGCCACGTTCTCGCGCTGGCCGTAGATCGTCAGGTCGCCGGCCATGGCCAGGGCGTCGAAGAGCGAGATGCGGTCTTTGGTGATGGAGAACTGTCCGGGGCGGGCGACCTCGCCCAGAACGGAGAATTTCACGTCGGCGAATTGGATGATGACGATCGGGTCGTGCACCATCCCGTTTTCGCGGATCGTGTTTTCGATCTTTTTGGCAAGCTCGTTGCGCGTGAGTCCGTCGCAATCGATCTCGCCGATGATCGGCAGCTGGATTTTGCCCTCTTTGTCGACGGTGAGGATTTGGAGGTTTCCGTTCGAGGAACTCGAATAGGAGGAGAGTCCGTTGAGCGAGTTGTAGGAGGATGCCGCGTTGAACGGGGCTGCCAGTTCGGGGTCCTTGCTGTTGATGGTCACCGTGAGCCGGTCGAGCGGTTTGATGCGGATCTGGTAGTCCTGTTCGATGGCGGTCGGAATGTCGGTCTGTACCTGCTGGATGTAGGCCGCGCGTTTGTTGGTGGCGCACGATGCCAGCAGCAATGCGCCGAGTATGAAAATCCCGAGATGTTTCATGGGTTTTATGTCGACTTAATCTTTAATGTTTTGAATGGTTGCGCAAAGATATTACTTTTTTTCCGATAATCCGCCGCGGGAAGGGTTGAAAAGTAAAATATTTCGGATGTTGCCGAATTTTCCTATTTTTGCGGTCTGAATCGGATAAAAATGGACGAAACGACACATATTCCGCATCCCGCATGGAGTTATCCTGCGGTGATCTATGAATTGAACGTGCGGCAACTGACGCCCGAAGGGACTTTCGCCGCCGCCGAAAAACATCTCCCCCGCCTGCGCGAGCTGGGCATCGACGCCGTGTGGCTGATGCCGATCCACCCGATCGGCGAGACGAACCGCAAGGGGACGCTGGGCTCCTACTACGCTGTGCGCGACTACTGCGGCGTCAATCCCGAATTCGGGACGATGGCCGATTTCGACCGCTTCGTGTCGACGGCGCACGGGCTGGGGCTGAAAGTGCTGCTCGACTGGGTGGCCAACCACACGGCGCGCGACGCGCGGTGGGTGACCGAGCGTCCGGCCGACTGGTACGAGCGCGACGCGGCGGGCGAGCCGGTCGTGCCCAACGGCTGGGACGACACGGCCAAGCTCAACTACGCCAACCGCGCCGTGTGGCAGGGGCAGATCGACGCCATGCGCTTCTGGCTCGCGGAGCACGGCGTGGACGGGTTCCGCTGCGATATGGCCATGCTGGTGCCCACGGCCTTCTGGCAGGAGGCTGCGGCGCAGCTGCGCGAAGTGAAGCACAATCTCTTCATGCTGGCCGAAGCCGAGCAGGCGGATCTTTTCGACCGTGCGTTCGACGCCTGCTATGCGTGGGAGTTCCACCATATCGTCAACGACATCGCGCAGGGACGCCGCCGCGTGTGGGATCTGCGCAACTACCTTTACGCCGACCGCGACCGTTATCCGCGTTCGGCCATGCGGCTGATGTTCACCTCCAATCACGACGAGAATTCGTGGAACGGCAGCGAGTTCCGCCGGCTGGGCGATGCGGCTGGGATCATGGCCGCGCTGACGTTCGTGCTGCCGCAGTCGATGCCGCTCGTCTATACGGGGCAGGAGTTCGGCTACGACCATTCGTTCGCCTTCTTCGACCGCGATCCGATGGTCGATCTCCGTCCGGGGCGCTTCACGGAGCTGTACCGGCTGCTGTGTCTGTTGAAGCACCGCAACCGCGCGTTGCAGGCGGGCGAGCGGGGCGGTTCGTTCGTCGAGATCGAGAACAACGCCAAGGATTGCCTGATGACTTTCGTGCGCGAGGTGGAGGGCAACCGCGTACTCTGCGTGATGAACCTCTCGCCCTATACGATCCACGCCGATTTCAATACGGGCATCTATCAGGGCGAATACGCCGATGCGCTGACGGGCAACCGGATCGTCGTGCCTTATCGCGTCGAGCAGGATATGGCGCCGTGGAGCTACCGGATTCTGATTCGGGAGTGATCCGGTCCGGGGCTTGTCGTGCATCGGTTCGGGTTTTGCGACGGGCGCCCGAACCGCTCGGAGAGGGCTTGGCGGTTCGGAAAATTTGATTTATCTTTGAGACGATGATACGCAATCTCCTCCTGTTGGTCTGCCTGTGCGCGTGGCTGCCCGCCGCGGCGCATCCCTACGCGGTGGAACAGATCGAAAACGTGCAGTCGGCCGACCGTACGCGCTTCACGTCGAATCCCGACGGGATCCTTTCGCAGGCGGCCGTGGCGCGCATCGACTCGATCTGCTACGGCCTGCGCCAGCGCGGTGCGGCGCAGGTGGCCGTGGTGGCCGTCGACGCCATTGCGGGCGGCGATCCCTTCACGTTCGCCTACGAGCTCTTCTCGAAGTGGGGCGTCGGCCGCCGCGAGGACAGCAACGGCGTGGGCATCCTGCTTGTGAGGGAACAGCGCGAAATCCGCTTCGTGACGGGGCGCGGCGTCGAGGGCGTGCTGCCCGACGCGCTCTGCAAACGCATCCAGACGAATTACATGTTGCCTGCCTTCCGCGAAGGCGACTACGACCGCGGCATGGTGCGCGGCGTCGAAGCCGTGGCGGCCGTGCTCGCGGGCAGCGAACTCGAAACGGGCGTGCCGGACGCCGTTCCGCAGGAGGACGACACGCCCTGGTGGGTGATCGCGCTGATCGTGGGCGGATGCGTCGCCGTGCCGCTGGTGGCCGTCGTGCGTATGCTGCGCTGTCCGCGCTGCAAGCGGTGGTTCGCGCTGCGGTCGCAGGGCGAGCGGATCGTGCTGCGTGCCGAGGGGTGGCGCATGGTCGAACAGACGCTCGTCTGCCGCCGTTGCGGCGAGACGATCCGGCGTCGCCGCAGGGAAGCCGACGGCAGCGACATCGGCGGCCGCGGCGGCGGAATGTGGATCGGAGGCCGGGGTCTCTTCGGCGGAGGTTTCGGCGGAGGACATGCGGGCGGCGGCTTCGGGGGCGGCGGCTTCGGAGGCGGCGGTGCCGGTTCGAAATGGTGAAAAGCAAAAAAGCGGCGGGCAGGTTAGTAACCTTGTCCGTTCGTCCGTATTAATTAACGTATTTAACAACGAAAACGAACCTTTTCGTTAGGCCGAGCGCCGAGCCGCACTTGTGCGGGCTATGCCGAGGCGAGAAAAGGAGCATGAAAGTGAACAACATGAAAAAGAGTCTTTGGATTGTCCTTGCGGTCGTTGCGGTGCTCGCCGTCTGGGGGTATTCGGTCTACAACGGCCTGGTCGAAAAGGAGGAGGCCGTACACGGTGCGTGGTCGAACGTCGAGACGCAGTATCAGCGCCGCTCCGATCTGATTCCCAATCTGGTCAATACGGTGAAGGGGTATGCCGCCCACGAGCGGCAGACGCTCGCGGCGGTGGTCGATGCGCGTTCGAAGGCGACTTCGATGAATGTCGACGCCGACGACCTGACGCCCGAACGGCTGGCGGCGTTCCAGCAGGCGCAGGAGGGCGTGCGTTCGGCGCTGGGGCGTCTGATCGCCGTCGCCGAGAACTATCCCGATCTGAAAGCCAACAGCAATTTTCAGGAGTTGCAGGCGCAGTTGGAGGGGACGGAGAATCGCATTGCCGTAGCCCGCACGGCCTTCAACGAGAAGACGCAGGCCTACAACGTCGCCGTCCGCCGTTTTCCGGCCAATCTGGTGGCGGGAATACTCTCGTTCGGGCAGAAACCCTATTTCGAGGCGGACGACAGCGCTGCGCAGGCGCCCGAAGTCGCCTTCTGATACGACAAACTACTAACCCTGATTCGATATGAAACGATTTTTTCTGTTGACACTGGCCTCGGCGGCGCTTCTCGGCGCTTCGGCCGCACCGGTCAAAACCTATGAAGTGAAGAGTCCCGACGGTCGTCTGGCCCTCGTGCTCACGGCAGGCGAACGGCTGAGCTTTACGGTCGCCCGCGACGGGGAGACGCTGGTCGCCCCCTCCGAAATGGCGCTGACGCTCTCGACGGGCGAGGTGCTGGGCGAGTCGCCCCGGGTGCGCTCGGCACGGCGGCGTGCGGTGACCGAGACGATCGACGCGCCGCTCTACCGCCAGAGCCGTTTCGATGCGGCCTACAACGAACTCGACCTGCGCCTGCGCGGCGATTACGGCATCCTGGCCCGCGCCTACGACGACGGCGTCTGCTACCGCTTCTATACGGAGCGCGACGGCGAGCTGACGATCGTCGACGAGACGGCGCAGCTCAATTTCGAGGGCGATCCGTCGGCCTACATTCCCTATTCCAAAACGGAGATTCCGATGCGGACGTCGTTCGAAAATACCTACGAGTACGCGCCGCTGAGCAAGTTCCGGACGCAGACGGTGGCCTTCATGCCGGTGCTCGTCGATCTGGGAGAGCGGGGTTACGTGCTTTACACCGAATCGGACGTCGAGGCCTATCCGGGCGTCTACCTTACCTACGACAAGGAGGCCAAGGGGTTTGCGGCCCGTTTCGCGGAGTACCCGACCGAGACGTCGCTGACCAAACGCTTTCAGGACGTCGTGGAGCGGAGTGCCGACTACATCGCCCGCGTCGACGGCCGGCGCAGCTATCCGTGGCGCATTGTGGCCTACGCCGCGACGGCGACCGAACTGCCCGTGAACGACATGGTATGGCAGACGGCCGAAGCGAGCCGCGTGGCCGACGCCTCGTGGGTGCGCGACGGCAAGATCGCATGGGACTGGTGGAACAACTGGGGCGTCTACGGCGTCGATTTCAAGTCGGGCATCAATACCGAAACCTATAAGTATTTCATTGATTTCGCCGCCGCCAACGGCATCGAGTACGTGGCGCTCGACGAGGGGTGGGGCGTGCGCGACGGCGACGTCATGCACGTCGTGCCGGAGATCGACCTGCCGGAGATCGTCTCCTACGCCCGCGAGAAGAAGGTGGGCATCATCCTGTGGGTGGTGGCCAAGGTGCTCGACGACAAGCTCGAGGAGGCGTGCCGCTACTATTCGGAGCTGGGCGTCGCGGGCTGGAAGGTCGACTTCATCGACCGGCAGGACCAGGCGGCCGTGGAGCGTGTCTACCGCATCGCCGACGCTGCGGCGCGCTACCGCATGATCGTGGATTTCCACGGCGTCTACAAGCCCACGGGGTTGCAGCGCACCTATCCCAACGTCGTCAACTTCGAAGGGATCTTCGGTCTGGAACAGCTCAAATGGACGGACAAGACGGACGCCGACATGCCGGCCTACGACTGCACCTTCCCCTTCATCCGTCAGGTGGCCGGCCCGGTCGACTACACGCAGGGGGCGATGCGCAACGCTTCGCGCAAGAATTTCCGTGCGGTCAACAACCATCCGATGAGCCAGGGCACGCGCGCCCATCAGGTCGCGACCTACGTCGTCTTCGATTCGCCGCTGGTGATGCTCTGCGATTCGCCGACGGCCTACGAGAAGGAGCCTGAGACGCTCGACTACATCGTGCGCTTCCCGACGCGCTTCGACCAGACGTTGATTCCCGCCGGCGAGATCGGCCGCTACATCGTCACGGCGCGGCGTGCGGGCGACCGCTGGTATCTGGGTGCGCTGACGAACTGGGATGCCCGCGAGGTGGAGGTGAAACTCGATTTCCTGGGCGACGGCCGGTGGAAGGCGCGCATCTTCCGCGACGGCGTGAATGCCGACCGCTACGGCGAGGATTACCTCTTGGAGGAGCGGACGGTGACGGCGGCCGACAGTCTTGCGATGCCGATGGCCCCCGGCGGCGGTTACGCCGTGCAGTTCGAACGGGTGCAGTAATCTCCGACCGACGATACGGGGAGCGCTTTCGGGCGCTCCTCTTTCGTTTGCGGTACGGGATACAGAAAGGGGGGGGCCGTCCGGCGATCGGACGGCCCCTCCCTTGCATTCGTACGGTCGGGTGCGTCACTCCTCGAGCCAGCTGCCCAGCTCGGCGTAGATCTTGTCGGCGATGAACTTCATCGCTTCGGAGCTCGGGTGGCACCCCTTGCCCGTGGCGGGGTTGTAGTCGTGCTTGGGCATGTAGGTCTGGTCGTTGAAGCCGTTCACGGCGTAGAGGTCGACGCAGCGGGCGCCGTAGTGGCGGGCGATGGCGAGCGTCGAGCGTTCGATGCCCGTCGAGAGGTAGTCGCCGATGATGCAGACGATCTTGACGTCGGGATAACGCTCTTTCAGCAAGCGAAGCAGTTTGATGTAGGCCGTGCAGAAGGTCGTGTCGTCGAGCGCTTCGATCTCGGCGCGCGTCGCGGCCGCGTCGGCTGCGGCGAACAATTCGGCCAGCGCTGCCTCCGACGGTGCCTCGGCGCTTTGGATCGGAATGCCCGGAGCGAGCGGGTCGACGTTGTGCGCGTAGTCGTTCGTGCCGCCGTGGATGAGCACGATATCGGGCTGCCCCACGCCGCCCTGTGCGATGAAGCGGGCGCAGAAGTCGTTGCCGTACCATGCCTGGGAAGCGTAGGCCGGATCGGTAGTGCGGGCGACGGCCGTACCGGAGAAGGAGATGTTGCGCTCGATGCGGGCGTCGGACATCAGGTCGTGGGCCAGCCGGTACCAGTAGGTTTGCGACACGGAGGTCAGATCGTGGTCCGAGGTCGGATAGTGGCATGAATAACCCGACGGTACGAAACCTCGGAAGGTCGAAATCGAGTCGCCTATAACGCTGATGCGCTTGGTCTTGCTCACGGGCAGCAGGGTGGTCATGCCTTCGATGACGGGGTATCCGTCGGCGTCGAGCGTCCAGTTTTTCAGTGTGCGGCCGCAAGTGCCCTCGTAAGCGGCGACAGCGGCATTGAGGTCGGCCAGCAGCGTCGACATCTCTCCGTAGGCCTTGACGGTCGCTGCGTCCGCCTTGGTGAGATTCGAAATTCCCGGACCGGCCTGCGTGCTCGGATCGAAATAACAATGTTTGAGAGAGGTGATCGTATAGCTGCCGCTGTGGATTTTGGCGTAGATGCCGCCGCAGTAGATGGAGGTCGAGGGTTCGCCGTCGGTCAGGAAGCCGTCGTGGCCGATGGTCGAGTAGAGTCCGTAGAGTTCGGCGGCTGTCGGCGAGCCGTTCTGGAAACCGAGGATACCCGACAGCGTGTTGTTGGCCGAGGGATAACCGCCTGCCTTGCCTACGGTCTTGACGGTTTGGACGCGCGATGCGCAGTTGACGATGTGGGCTTTGCCCGTTCCGACTTGCAGCCAGCCGACCAGACCGGTTGCGAGCGTATAGCCGTTGGAACCGTTGTTGCCCGTCGCCTCGACCTCGCGGCCGGCGTAGATGCTGTTGACGATGTCGACGATGCAGGCCGCGTCGTTGCATTTGGCGTATCCGCAGATACCGCCCACGCTGTGCTGTCCGCGGCAGTTGCCGTAGGCGATGCAGCCGTCGACGGCGGTTTCGCCTTTCGATACGATGTAGCCCACGATACCGCCCACCTGATGCAATGAGGAGCTGACGTCGCCGTAGGCCTGGCAGTTCTCGATGAAACTGTCGCCGTAGGAGGTGATCGAACCGGATATACCGCCTGTATTGTAGCCGTATCCCGTGACGGATTCCCGCGACGTGCAGTTCCGCACGATCGATGTGTGCTCCGCTGTGGCGGTTCCCTGATAGCCGGCGATGCCGCCGACGTTATCGGCTCCGAATACCATGATGTCGGTTTCGCAATCTTCGACGACGGCTGTTATATTGCTTCCGTCGTCGGCGTTTTCCTCGTTGGCTTGCAGCGCCCCGACGATGCCGCCCGTGTGATCGCCCTTCGACGAGAGCGAGGCCGAGGCGGCGATCGTGCAGCCGGAGATCTTGCCCGAAGTGAGATGTCCCGCGATTCCGCCGACATAATTGCCGTTGTAGGCCGACGCTTTGCCGCCCACCGTACAGTTCTCTATCGTCGAATTGTGACGGGCGCGGCCGACGATGCCGCCGAGGAAGTGAGTTTCGGCATCGATCGTGGCCGCGGCGTCGACCGTGCAGTCCGATATCTTCGTCCCGCTCGTGTAGCCGGCCATGCCGCCGATCTGTGCCAGCGCGCGAATAGAGCCTTTCAACGTGCAGCCTGCGATCTCGGAGTCGAGCGCGTAGCCGATGATACCGCCGACGTCGCTGACGGCATATCCGTCGAACTCCGTTTCGGCCGTTCCGACGAGCGATCCTTCAAACGTGCAGCCGCGGATCACGCTTTGTTTCGCCACGCCGGCCACACCGCCTGCATGGAGTCCGGAAGCCGAGTATTCGCACTCTTCGAGATGGATGTCCTTCACGGTCGCTCCGTCCAGATAACCGAACAGACCGCAGGCGCCGGATTCGCAGTTTGTCAGCGTGAAATTGCCGATCGTGTGGCCTCCGCCGTCGTAAACGCCCCGGAACGGCGATTGTTCGCTGAGTCCGATCGGTTGGATCGCGATCTGAGCCATGTCGATGTCGGCGATTTGGAGGTAATGTTTGTCGGCGAATTCGGCGTATTCGCCGCCGTCGCTGTTGCAAAGAGCGATCAGTCGTTGCAGGTCTTCTGCCGTCGCCACCTGATAGGGGGCTTCGGCGGTTCCTTCGCCGTTCCAGCCGTCGATGGATTCTCTGGCTGCGGTCGAAAGGTTTATGCTCGCATCGTAGCAGGCGTTACGTTTCATTTCGCATTGGAACGGCTGCGTGTACACGGCTTTTTCGGTGGTTACGGAGAGGGTCCCGTCGTAGGTGCCCGGAGCGAGTATCATGTAAATGTCTTTGGCGCTCTCCTGCGACGACGGGACGGCGTAAGGAATGGAGAGCTGGGTTTTTGCCGTGCGGGAGGCGAGTCCTGTCACGATCAGCGACGCCTCGTCACTCAGCCCGGTCAGATCCAGTTTAAATGCACCGGCCATCGGCGTATTCTCGTCGGCGAAAGCGATCGATTGCACCTTCTCGTCTCCGTACTGTCCGTCTGCGAAGACCTTTGCGCGCAGAATTCCTCCCAGCACGTGCATTTGCAGGGCGGGTATCTCAGAGAGGGACTCGGCGTCGAGTCTTTGCGGATAGGAGACCATTGGCAGGTTCGCGATGTCGAATGCGCCGGCTTCGGACTGCGACTGTACGGCAGCGATCGACAGCGCCACGTTTTTCGCATCGTTGGACGAATTGTCTTTCGTGTAGGGAAAATAGGCATGGAGCTTGTCGCCGGTTTCGGCGCGGTTGACGTGGAATGCGATCGAGCTTGTGCCATCGTTCGTTGTGACGGAGGCTTCGGCATTGAGCGTCGGTGCCGACGATACGGCGTAGACCCCGATCCTGTCGCCGCTTTCCCACGGGTGTCTGTCGTCCGTCGACGATCCGAGAGCCGCCGTCAGGTCGGATTCGACGATGCAGGTCAGGTCAACGCCTCCGCTTTTCGGTTGTTCGACGGGGGCGTCGTCCGTGCAGGCGCCGAATGCCAGCGCCAGCGTCGCAGAACAGGCGAACAGCCTTCCGATAAGACCGCTCCGGCGTTTTGCTGTCCGGACGGTCTTGTTTCGGAAGTCCTCTCTGCGAACGTCGTGTCTGTCGCTGCCGACCGTCGAGTGGCGGATTCCTGCCGTGTAGTCGGGCTTTTTGATCTCTTCTCGTTTCATAAATTTGTAGTTTGAGGTTCGATGTGTCGAAAGGTTTTCATTATGAATATACACGCCGGCGGATAAAAACACCTAAGAACGAGGCGGGATTTTTCGACGATCGCGAACGGAATCGGCCGGAAAACGACACACGGGAGCTTTTCAGAAAAACTCCCGTGCCGTTTCGGTTTCCGATGTCGGCTTCTTTTACATCCGCCCCTTTTCGTCTCCGGCGCCGCTCTCGACCTTGCGGGCCTTGAACGACTTGCCGGTCTTGAAGTTGTAGTTGACCGTCAGTACGAAGCGGCGGGGCTGCCAGTCGTTGGATACCCGCAGGTCGCGTACGAAGGTTTCGGTCTCGGCCACGAACCGCTGCGAACGGTCGAAGAGGTTCGCTACCTGCGCCGTGAGTGTCAGACGGTTGTCCAGCAGGCGTTTTTTGAGGCTCAGCGTCACGCTGTGGTAACTCTTCATGTCGAGGTTGGCCTGCCGGAAGCGGCTCATGGCGTAGTATTCGGCTTCGATGAAGAACTTGCGCGGCAGCGTGAAGGTCGTCGCGGCGTTGGCGAAGGCGGCCCACGTCGTTCGCAGCGGTGCGTCGGCGGTGATGCGGTCGCGGCGGCAGATGCCCGTGAGGTTGGCGTTGAGCGTCCACCACTTCGTGAGTTGCAGGGGAATATTCGCCGCGGCGAAGTATTGCTCCGTGCGGTCGAGGTTCTCGAAACGCAGGTTGGTGATCGATGCGTCGGCGGCGTCGCTGCCGAAGACCTGCGCGATCTCGTCGTGGTGGAGTTGGGCGCCGGCGCTGAGCGAATACTTTCCGGCGAAGACGGCCGTGAGCGAGAGGTTGTCGGTGTAGGCGGGCAGCAGGTCGGGGTTGCCCGACTGGTAGGTGTAGTCCGAAATCTGCATTCGCATCGGGTTGAGCGCCCAGAAGCCCGGCCGCGAGATGTTGCGGGCGTACTGCGCCGTGAGCGACCACAGTCCCGCCGCATCGAACGCATAGGTCAGGTTGGCGTTGGGAAAGAGGCTGAAATAACGCTGGCGCACGTCGCTGCCGTAACCCGTGGTGCGGGTATATTCGCCGCGCAGCCCCGCCACGACGTTCCAATGCCCCTTTTTCAGCGTCGCGGCGGCGTAGGCGGCCGTGATGTGTTCGGTATAGTCGGTGACGTAGCTGTACGCGTCGAGCGTCTCCCACCCCTCGGGGCGGAGGTAGCGGTAGAGCGCTTCGTTGTGCATGTCGTTGTAGGTGTACTTCGCGCCGGCGCGCAGCTGCCACGCCTCGCCGAGCCGCTTTTCGAGTGCGGCGTTGAGCGCCGCCACGTTGTAAAGTCCCCGCGTGCGGTCGTCGTAGGTCGAGTCGCGCACGATGCCGGCGGCGGTCGAGCGGACGAAACTGTCGTTGCCGTGGCGGCGGTTGTTGCGGCTGTAATCGGCCATGACTTTGAGCGTCGAGCCGAGCGTGTCGATGCGCCAGATGTAGTTGAAGGTGGCCGAGAAGGTATTGACGCGCTCCGAACCGTCGTAGAGGCTTTCGTTGCGGGTCAGCCGCTCCGCTTCGCGGAAGTCGGTCGACGAGCGGTTGGGCGAGCGGTCGCGGTCGATGTAGAAGTCGGCCTCGGCACCGATGCTGTGCCGTTCGGAGATGTCGAAGATCGCGCCGGCGCGTCCGCCGCCGCAGTTGTCGCGGCCCCGCATTTCGGAGGAGGCGTCGAGCAGTGCGCCGCCCGCACGGTATTCGGTGTGTTCGGCGGTTTTCGTGACATGCAGCGGCACGACGCTCGCCCAGCCCGAAGCGTTGAAGGTCCAGCGTCCTGCGTGGCCGTTGAGCGAAAGCGAGGGGTTGTAGCCTTCGATCTGCCGGCTCTGGCGCGTCGAGAACGAAAGGTCGCCCGTGAGCCCGTTGTCGCGCTGGCGGCGGAGCGTGATGCGGATGATGCCGGCCGCCGAGTCGGCGTCGTAGTCGGCACCGGCCTGCGGGATGACCTCGATGCGCTGGATCTCCTCCGATTTCAGCCCGCGCAGGTAGTTGAGCAGCTGCTCGGTGGACATGCGCACTTCGCGGTCGTTGATGTAGACCTTGACGCCCGATGCGCCGTTGATGGCGATCTTGTCGTCGGTGAGCCAGACGCCGGGCGCCTGTTTGAGCAGTTCGGTGCCGTCCTTGCCGAGCGCGACGGGCGAGCCTGCGATCTCCATGACGAACCGGTCGGCTTCGCGGCGGACGAGACTGGTCTTGACGACCACCTCCTGCATCTCGACCGACGCGGGATGCAGTACGAATTCGCCCAGATCGCCCGGCGTATCGACGTCGCGTGTGAGCGTTTCGTAGCCGAGGTATTGGATCGTCAGGCGGTACCGGCCGGCCGGGACTTTGAGCGAGAACGACCCGTCTGCCGCGGTTGCCGTACCCGCCAACTGCGTTTCGGCGTCGAGCAGCACGACCGTGGCGTAGGCGACGGCCGTGCCGTCCGGATCGACGACCCGTCCCGTCGTCGGGGTTTGACGGGCGGCCGAGGCGTCGACGGCGAGGGCGGCGAAGAGCAGGAGCAGCGGCATACGGAGGAGATACTGTTTCATTTTCCGGTGGTTGTATGTTTCGATTGCTATTTTACGCTGCAAATATATATATAAACGAATATAGTTTGTATTGCAAAGTAGTGATTTTTTCAAAATATTTTTGTCACCTATTTTAAAAGTGCGGAAGAGGTGCGCCGGAAACGGCGGCGGAGCGGCGCGTATTGCGGCGGGGCAGGGATGCCCCTCGGCT
>ENA-ORUF01002485-ORUF01002485.1-human-gut-metagenome-genome-assembly--contig:-NODE-2485-length-15889-cov-4.631110_pt1 | contig 15889 bp, 10 predicted proteins | sample MGYA00242077_ERZ509203 | MGnify/ENA primary metagenome ERZ509203 (study PRJEB26280, sample SAMEA2338834) | human gut metagenome | biome: human gut; feature: human-associated habitat; material: faeces...
GGAGGCTTTTCTATACCCTCTGTTACAGGCTTACCGCTCCTCGTGTTGCGGCCCGGCTGCCTCGGCTGTCTTTACACGGTTCTTGTCGATGTACATGTTTTTGTCGGCTTGGGAAAAGAGTTCACGCATGTTAGGCGGCTCGTCAAAATCACTGGAAAGTGCATAGCCCACCGCGTAGCTGATGGGCATATCGGCGTGAGCCTCGGAATACTCGTTCACGTTCGCACGAACCCGAGCGAGACAGGACTCCACGGCAGCTCGATCGGCATCCCACAGCACCGCGATAAACTCATCGCCGCCGTCGCGGCCCACAAAGCAAGTCTCAGACGCCACGCGCCCCAGCTGCCGGGCAAAAGAACGGATGTATTCGTCACCCTTCTCGTGACCAAAGGTGTTATTGACCGTATGCAGATTATTAAGATCGAAGACGCACAGGGCAACGGGCGCTTCAACGGAAACGGGATGCTCCTGCCCCAAGATCTCCTCGCACTTGTTCTTATTGGGCAGTCCCGTGGCTTCGTCGAGATAAACTTTACTCTGCAGCTCGCGATTGAGCGCGGCAGTTCGCACCGCGCGAACAAGTTCGACCGCAAAGGTCGCCACCAAGCCCACGATGTCGATGATCACCAGACCCTCGAGACGATTGAGTGCCGCAGCCTTCTCCTGGGAATAGTCCTCCGCGAGTCGTGTGGCATCGTCGCAAATGCCAAAGAACTCCTCGCTCATGGAGATGATGTCGGTGTTCTCGTAGCCGACTTCGCGCACGCGGCTGATCTCGGCGCAAAGCTCATCATAATAATTTGCAAGCTCGGTCATCTTTGCCTGATACTCGTCGTCGTCGAGACGGACGAGGTTGAGATCGTCACTTCCGTAACGCAAACCGTTGATGTATGAATCCACGGCTTTGAGCAGGTCATCTTGAGGTTGGCCCGCGTCCTCGAGCTTAACGATTCGCTGCGTGGTACCGCGCACCAGACCGGCGTAGTTGACTACGCGCGCCGTGCCCTGGATATCGGAGACGAGCAGCATAACATTGATGAAGAAGAAGATGAGAACTGCCGTGAGCACCATCATGAGCAGGCGTACCGCCCGGCTGGCTTTCTTGGCGGCAGAGGTATTCATAAGTTCACTCCAAATGGCAAAAGAGTAGGTGGCGCATAGCGTCTTGTAAATCACGTGGGGTCAACTCTACCAGATGATTTTTCTAGGACGGGGGCCATTTTGCACCTCGACCTGATTCGTTCGCCACGAAATGGGCCTATCTACTACGTTTAGCCGACCACCCTCAACCATGCCAAATTTCGCGAAATAAAAGCCGCAGGTAGGCGGCTTGCCGATTTTCGGTAAAACCAGGCACGGTCGACCCATACGGTTCAAACGTAGTAGATGGGTCGTTTTCGTGGCGCGGCTCCAAAACAGTCTTTTGGGACGGGTGGTATCCTTGGTAGCCCTGTGCTGCAAACGCACCTTAAACGCAAGGAGTCCCATGGATCTTATCGCCCAGCTCGCCCGCGAGCTCAACCTTAAGGCCGTCAACATCGAGGCAGCCGTCAAGCTCATCGACGAGGGCAACACCATCCCCTTTATCTCGCGCTACCGCAAGGAAGCAACGGGTGGCATGGACGACGTCGCCCTGCGCGCACTCGACGAGCGCCTGTCTTACCTGCGCAATCTTGAGCAGCGCAAAGAGGACGTCATTCTGCTCATCGACGCCCAGGGCAAACTCACGCCAGAGCTTGAGCAGCAGATTCGCGAGGCCACGCAGCTCCAGCGTGTCGAGGACCTCTACAAGCCCTACCGCAAAAAGCGCATGACTCGCGCGCAGAAGGCCCGCGAGGCAGGCCTGGAGCCGCTTGCCAACATGATCATCATGCAGGCCTCGGCCAAGGGCAGCGCGCTCGATGCCGCCGCGGCCTACGTCAATGAGGACGCCGGCTTCAACACGCCCGAAAAGGCGCTCGCCGGCGCCGCCGACATCGTGGCCGAAACGGTGGCCGAGGACCCCGAGAACGTCGCCGACCTGCGCGCCTTTACGCAAAACACCGCCGACATCATCGTCGAGGCCACCGACCCCGCCGAGAAGACCCCCTACGAGCCGTACTACAGCTATGATGAGCCGCTGCGCCGCATCCCCAACCACCGTGTGCTGGCTATCGACCGCGGTGAGCGCGAGGGCAAGCTCCGCGTGCGCGTGAACGTCGACGGCGCCGCCGCCACGGCACGCCTCGGCAGCCGTTGGCCCCGCCGCCAGGGCGTCTTCGCGCCCGTCTTCGATGCCGCCATCGCCGACGGCTACAAGCGCCTCATGGCCCCCTCGCTGGAGCGCGAGGCCCGCGCCAAACTCACCGTTCGCGCCCAGACCGAGGCTATCAACGTCTTTGCCAAGAATCTCGAGGGCCTGCTCTCGGCACGCCCCGTCCGTGGCGCCCGCGTGCTCGCGCTCGATCCGGGCTACCGCACCGGCTGCAAGGTCGCCGTCATGGACGAGACCGGCAAGCTACTCGACCACGGCGTGGTCTACCCCACCAAGCCGCGCCACGACGTCGCCGGCACCAAGCGCGAGCTCGCCCGCCTCGTCAAGAAGGACAGCGTCAACACCATCGTCATCGGCAACGGCACCGCTAGCCGCGAGACCGAGGAAGTCGTCTCGGAGTTCATCGCCGAGAAGGCGCCCAGCCTTCGCTACACCATCGTCAACGAGGCCGGCGCATCGGTGTACTCCGCTTCCGAGCTTGCCAGCCAGGAGTATCCCGACTTGGACGTCACCGTGCGTGGCGCCATGAGCCTGGGCCGCCGCCTGCAAGACCCGCTGGCAGAGCTCGTCAAGATTCCGCCCCAGTCCATCGGCGTGGGCCAGTACCAGCACGACCTTGACCAGGCCGAGCTTTCGCGCACTCTGGGCCACGTGGTGGAGGACGTCGTCAACCGCGTAGGCGTCGACGTAAACACCGCGAGCGCGAGCCTGCTGGGCTACGTGTCGGGCATTACGCCGAGCGTGGCCAAAAACATCGTGGCCTACCGCGAGGAAAACGGCGCCTTTACCGATCGTCGCCAGCTCAAGAAGGTCCCCAAGCTGGGACCCAAGGCATATCTCAACGCCGCGGGCTTTTTGCGCATCAGTGGCGGCAAGAACCCGCTTGACGCGACAAGCGTCCACCCCGAGAGCTACGAGGTAGCCACGTCCGTCCTGGAGCGCGCAGGCGTTAAAGCCAGTGAGCTCAGCCGCGGCGGCGTGCCCGACATCGAGCGTCGCCTGGGCAGCATCTCGGCGCTGGCAAGCGACCTGAACTGCGGCACCCTCACGCTCATCGACATTGTCAACGAGCTCAAGAAGCCCGGTCGCGACCCGCGCGACGACGCGCCCGAGGTGGTCTTTAGCCGCTCAGCACTTTCCATCGATGACCTGGAGCCCGGCATGGAACTCAAGGGCACGGTGCGCAACGTCGTCGACTTTGGCGCGTTCGTCGACGTGGGCGTGCACCAGGACGGCCTCGTGCACATCTCCAAACTGGCCAACCGCTTTGTCAAGCACCCGAGCGACGTGGTGCGCGTCGGTGACACGGTCAAGGTGTGGATTGAAAAGGTCGATCGCGACCGCAAGAAGATCTCCCTCACCATGGTGCAGGGCAAGTAAACCGCCAAAGCAAAGGTACCCCCTGCAGCGACGTGCAAAATCGCGAGTATTCTGCAAATTCCACCGTTCCGAACGCCCCACAGAGACAATAACGTCAAAAACAGCCCCCGTTTTAGCGACATTAGAGCCAGAACGGGGGCTGTTCCGTGCTTCACCCAACTGGTAAAAGCCTTTACCTTGCTGAATACTCTCAATTTTGCACGGCGCAGGCAGGGGTACCTTTGCCCACGGCAGGATATGGAAGCCTATCGCAATTCAGCTCAGAACCTACTGGCAAGCTCGTGCCGGCAGCCCCGGCCTTCCCTTTCCCTAGCGCGACCCTCGCGAAGCGCGTGAGCGATAGGGAAAGGGAAGGCCGGGGCGAATAGCCCGCAGCGTAGTCAGTGTTCGCGTTACGGCAGAATATGGAAGCCCAAAGCGGCGATATCCTTGGCAAAGCCGCGCACGGTGTCGAGCGAGACCTCGTACGGGTCGCGGCCGATGTTCTTACGCTTGGCCAGGATGTTGTTGGGCACCGTGATGATCTGGCAACCGCATCCTTCCGCCTGGTAAATGTTGATGAGCTCGCGCGTGGACGCCCACAGGACCTCACAGCTGGGCTTGGCGGCGGCCTTCTTGACCGACTCCGTCATAAACGGAATGGGATCGACGCCGGTATCGGCGATACGGCCGGCAAAGAGCGAGATAATGGACGGCGTCTCGGCGTCAACGGCCTCAACCATCTCGTCAACCTGCTTAGGCGTAAAGATGGTGGTGACGTTGACCTTGATGCCGTCGGCGGAAAGCTTGCGCACCAGCTCGGCGGTAGACTCGCCCTTGGTGGTCACGCACGGAATCTTGACGTAGACGTTATCTGCCCAGGTAGCGATCTCGCGAGCCTCGACCTCCATGGTCTCGACGTCGTCGGCAAAGACCTCAAACGAGACGGACACATCAGTGATGTGGGCCAGGACCTCCTTGGCAAACGCGCGGTAATCCGTCACGCCGCCCTTCTTCATAAGGGACGGGTTGGTCGTGAAACCCTGAACGTTGCCGTTCTCGTACATGTCGAGCATGCCCTCGAGGTTTGCACCGTCAGCGAACACCTTAATTGCCATCTGCCCGATTCCTTTCGTCTGCATATGGACGTTGAACTGCTAAACACTTTATCTATGTTTATCAAGGCGTGAGCTGCTGGTTTTTATCTTCTCGGCGAACGGTATAAACACCTCAGTGTTTGGATTGATAAATCGATTGAGCCTGCAAAAGCAAAGAGTCGCAGTTTGAGCAAACGTCAGAACGCGGGATTCATTAGATGAGGCCGAAATGCCGCATCGCCGTGACGGTACCGTCATGCGCGACATCGTCGGTCACGTAGTCGGCGACCGCCTTGACCTCAGGCATGGCGTTGCCCATGGCGACAGCCGTCTCGACGGCAGCGAGCATGCCCAGGTCGTTGCCCGAATCGCCAAAGCCAAAGGTGCGCGCATTGCCAGTGCGGCCCAGATACTCCAGCGCTCGTGCCACGCCCACGCCCTTGTCGATACCCTTGGGGCTCAGCTCGCGATTCTGACCACCGGTGTTGCAGACCTCAAAATAGCGCTCGATAAAGTCGTCATCGCCGGCTACGCGAGTCAAACTGGGTACACCGAGGCATACCTTGCCCACGCGCAGACTGCCGTCGACGCGCATCTCCTCGGCGCTGTGCACCACAGAAGTGCCGATCAGAGACGACTGCTCAACACCCGCTGGTTCCAGGGCAAAAGTAGCCACGTTGGTCTCGAAAAAGGCCTCGATCCCTGCCGCGGCCATACGGCGTGCGAGCTCCACGATAACGTCCTCGTCAAAGCAGTCCTCGTGTACCACGCGGCCCTCGACCTCGAGCGTCGCCCCCGCCATGGCAACGACACCCGCAGGCTCCAAAGCACGCAGGCCATCGGCAATCAGCCACAAGGGACGACCCGTGCAGATAAATGCCTGGTGACCCGCATTGCGCAGGCGACCAAATGCATCGACAACGGCCTTCGATGGATGGACTGCATTGAAGTCCTTGTCGGTCATATCGTCGGGATCGAACGACGTCAGCGTGCCGTCCACGTCAAAAAAGAGCACGGCGGATTCGGGGCACGCATCAATCATATGGGTTCCTTTCGAGGATAAGGGCAAACGAAGCATCCATCATATAATGGAGCGACGCAACCAGAGAGGTCACCCATGGAATTTTACGCAAGCTGCCCCGAGGGCTTTGAGTCCGCACTCGCCGATGAGCTTAAACGCCTCGGGCTTTCGCATGTTCGCCGGCTGAAGGGCCGCGCCACGTTTGAGGGCGAGCTCGAAGAAGGCTACCGCGCCTGTCTGTGGTCGCGCCTGGCGAGCCGCGTGTTCGTGGTACTCGGGCGCTTTGAGGCGCAGGATGCCGATGAACTGTACGATAGCGTTTACGACATCGCCTGGGAGAGCATCGTCCGCCCCGGCGCCACCATCGCCATTACCGCCCGCGGCGTGACCGAGCAGCTGCGCAACACGCGCTTCTCGGCCCTGCGCGCCAAGGACGCATTGTGCGACCGCCTGGCCGAGACCACGGGCCGTCGCGCCGACGTCGATGCCGCCGACCCCGATGTTCACCTACTGCTTTCGTTGCGCCAGCGCCGCGCGAGCATAAGCCTAGACCTTTCGGGCGACCCGCTGTTCAAGCGCCTGCCGCCCGCGGCGACCCGTGCCGGCGAGGGCGCGCACGTGCTGCGCCCCGACTACGCCGCTCTGGTGCTGGCGCAGGTCGGCTGGACCGCACTGTGCGAGCGCGAGCTGACGGCCGATGATTACGAGAATGAAGCCCTGCCCACGCTGATCGATGCCTCGTGCGCCGGCGGCGGTCTGCTGCTGGAGGCCGTGAATATCCTGACCGACCGCGCCCCGGGTGCCGCGCGCAAGCACTGGAGTTTTGAGGGCTGGCAGCTGCATGATGCCGACCTATGGGAACAACTGCTTGCCGAGGCGCGCGAGCGCGAGGCGACGGCGCGCGAGCGCCAGGCGCGCATCGTGGCCGTAGACATCGACCCCGCCGCCCGCAAGACTGCCGAGCGTATGATCAAGTGCGCCGGCTACAAGCGTTTCGTCGACTTCTGCGCTGCCAAACCAGCCACCGTGCTGGACCATGCAGGCGCTGTCGCCGGCGCCGCCGTAGTCGCAGACACCACCGAGACCCCGCTTTCGCTCATGCACGACGCCATGACGCTGGTCGGCGAGCTGCGCCGCGCGCCCGAACTCGCTTCGGCACCGGTCGCCACGCTCGCCCGCGATGGCCTTATGGCCCGCGCGCTCCATGCCGAGCCTGCGCGCTCCATCGCCGTCATGCCCAATAACGAGGAGGCGGCTATTGAGGTCTGGCCCTCGCTCGACCACGCCGCCGCGGCATTCGAAGCTGCGACCAGCGCAGATGCCGAACAGCAGACCGCAGACGCTCAAGACGAAGCCGCCGACACTCCCATGCCCGAACCTGCCGCCACGCTCGACCTGGGCGACGGCAAGCCGCTGCCCGTGCTCATCCCCGAATCCGAACAGTTCGCCAACCGCCTGCGCAAGAACGCACGCCTGCGTCGCAAGTGGGCAAAGCGCGAGGGCGTGAGCTGCTACCGCGTCTACGATGCCGACCTGCCCGACTACTCCGCCGCCATTGACCTGTACGAGGGCTGCCCGCAGACGCCGGGCCGCTGGCTCGTCATCGCCGAATACGCCGCGCCCAAGACCATCGACCCCGCGCTAGCCCAGGCCCGCATGCTCGACATCTTGGCCATCGCACCGCGCATCCTAGATGTCCCGGCAGAGCATGTGCACGCCAAGGCCCGCATGCGTTCGCGCGGCGGTTCGCAGTACGGCAAGCAGGGCGCCGGCAAGGGCGCATCGGGCGAACGCGCCAACATCGCACGCCGTCGCCTGCCACTCATCGAAGAGGGCGGGCTCACCTTTGCCGTCAACTTTGACGACTACCTGGATGTGGGTATCTTCCTGGACCACCGCGTCACCCGCAACCTGGTGCGCGAGCACGCCAAGCAGGCGCGGCGCTTCCTCAACCTGTTCGCCTACACCGGCACCGCCACCTGCTATGCGGCAGACGGCGGCGTCGAGGAAACTGTGACGGTCGACCTTTCCAACACCTATCTGGACTGGGCCGAGCGCAACATGCGACAGAACGGCTTTGTGGGGCCGCAGCATCACTTTGTGCGCGATGACGTGCTCGCTTGGATTCGCGACCAGCGCCAGACGCGCAACCGCTGGGACCTGATCTTTGTCGACCCGCCCACGTTTTCGAACTCGTCCAAGATGGGCCGTCGCACCTGGGATGTCCAGCGCGACCATGTTGAGCTTTTGGCCGGCGTATCGCGCCTGCTCGCACAGGGCGGACATGCCATCTTTAGCTGCAACCTGCGCGGCTTCCGCCCCGAGACGCGCAAGCTCGCGCGCGCGGGCGTCGTGCTGGAGGACATTACGGCACAGACCATTCCCGAGGACTTCGCACGCAACCAGAAGGTGCACCATTGCTATATCGTGCGCCGCCTGCCCATCGAGGATGCCATGGCCGAAGTCGGCTTTAGCGCTGAGGAGATCGCCGAGCGAACCGAGGAGCTGCGCAACCCCGAAGCCCGCAAGCCTCGCGCAACGACGCCCGCGCACGCGCAGGCCAGCAACGGCAAGTCCAACTTTGCCGGCAAACCCTCCCCCGCCGGCAAGCCCAAAAAGAAGAAGTTCTACGCCAGCAAGCCCAAAGGCAAATAGACAACGTTGCGGTGGAATAGTTCCTAAAAAGCCTGGTAAAGGCCCAAACAGGAACTATTTCACCGCAACTCATATTGGGATGGTGGTTGGCGATCTACCCTTGGGTGACCAATCGGTAACCGATACCCACATGCGTCTGGATATAGCGCGGGTGCGCGGGGTCGGACTCGATCTTCTTGCGCAACGTGCCCATAAAGACGCGCAGGCTCGCCAGGTCGCTCTTAGTTGCCGTGCCCCAAATCTCGTGCAGGATAAACTGGTGCGTCAGCACCTTGTCGGCGTTATGCGCCAACAGGCACAGGAGCTTGTACTCGATCGGCGTCAGATGCAGCTCCTCGCCATCCATCGCGGCGATGCCGGCATCAAAATCGATATGCAGCTCACCGGTATCGAACGAGCCCTCGGAGGCAACGCCGCCCGTTTGCGCATACGAAAGGCGCCTGAGCGTCGTGCGAATGCGCGCGAGCAGCTCCTCGACCGAAAACGGCTTGGTCAGGTAGTCGTCGGCGCCGGCATCGAGCGCGCGAATCTTGTCCGCATCCTCGCTGCGCGCCGAAACCACAATAATCGGCATACCCGACCATGCGCGCACCGACTCCACCACCTTGACACCATCCATATCGGGCAGGCCCAGATCGAGCAGCACAATACTCGGTGCCTGCGATGAGGCGGCGGCGATGGCGGCATGGGCGGTCTCCACGGCCATATGGCGCAAGCCGTGCGCCTCGAGCGCAGCAACGATAAGGTTGCGAACAGCTGGGTCGTCCTCAACGACCAAGATGAGCGGTTTTACGGCAGAGTTCGACACGGCGCTACTCCTTATCAAACGAAACGTCGGCGGCGGGAAGTTCAATCGTAAAGACCGAACCGTGCGGGTCCGCCGCGGCAACCTCTATGCTACCGCCATGCGCCAACGCAATGGAACGGCAGAGCGAAAGACCCAAGCCCACGCTGCGGTGGCTGTCGGCCAGACCATGGTTGGCGGTATAGAACGACTCAAAAATTCGCTCGCGGTCCTCGGGTGCGATGCCCGGACCATCATCGGCCACCGAGCACGCCACGCGTCCATCGTCGACGCCAATCGAAATCATGATATGCGAGCCTGCGGGCGTATAGGTGATGGCGTTGTTCACCAGATTGACCACCAGCTGCACCATCAGGCGCGCATCGACGTTGACGAGCGCCGGCTCATCGCACGCCACCACCTTAAGGTCGTGCTCGCGCACGGCAGGGTTCACGTGGCGCAGCGCCTCCTCGACGATATCGTCCATGAGCTCGAGCGTGGTCGACAGTCGCATACCGCCGCCCTCGAGCTTGGTGATGGCGAGCAGGTTCTCGACGGTGACGTTGAGCCATTGCGCATCCGAGCGAATGGACAGGAGCAGGCCGCGGCGCGTCTGGGCGTCGAGCACGGCGGTGCCGGTCGAGCCCTGGTCGAGCAGCACATCGGCATTGCCCGAAATACTGGTGAGCGGCGTGCGCAGGTCGTGCGAGATGGAGCGCAGCAGGTTGGCGCGCAGCTGCTCATTTTTGGCAAGCACCGCCGCCTCCTCGCGGGCCTCCATGGCGCGGGCGCGATCGAGTGCCAGCTCGCCTTCGCTCACGATGGCATCGGCAAGTGTCCGCTCCTCGTGCGTCAGCACGTCGGGCTCGGCAACGATAGCCAGCACGCCCACCACCGAGGCAGGGTCGCCCGAGCGCACGAAGCCGTCACCCGTGCGAACCGTCAGGTAGATGCCATAAAACGCCGAGCCGCCATAAGTGGCGTCGAGCGGCATTCCCACATAGGCGGACGCCGAGAGACGCGGCGGCATCTGCGGCGCCAGCTCGTGCACCGGCGCGGCATCGCCCACGGCCGTGTATGTCGCACGCGGCAGCAGGTCATCATCGTCGGCATCGGCGCTGTACCATACGACCGGACAGCCCGAAAGACGCGCCAGCTGCGTTGCCATGGCATGGACAATCTGCTGCTGATCGGCGCACCGCTGCAGCATGCGGTTGGTCTCGAGCACCATATGCGTGCGACGGTCGCTGGCGGCAGCCTGTGCCAAGGCGCGGCGCAGGGCCAACGCAATCGAGCTCGACACAAGCGAGACCACAAACATGATGAAGAACATGCCGGGATAGGCGCGGTCGATAAACGACAGCGAGTAGCGCGGATCGACAAACAAGAAGTTGTAGAGCGCCGCGGCGGCAGCCGCACTCAACAGGCAATACAGGCGGCTCCAGGTGAAAAAGGCACACAGCTGCACGGCAAGCACATAGACGATCATGATGCTCGGCGCGAGACCCGGATGGTCGAGCAGCGCGCCCACAATCGTCGCCGCGACCAGCAGCCCCGCCGATACGCAGGCGTCATACAGAGGAGTGCGGCGCGTCAGCGTTGTGCGCCGCCACCAAAAGCTATCGGCAATATCGCCGTCCGTACGGACGTCCATCAGCGCCCCGCCCCTCTCTCATAAACAAAAACCACCACAAAGGGGACAGGCACCTTTGTGGTGGTTTCCCTTGTGGTGGTTCCAAGTGTAAAGCCTTCTACGACCGGCAGTCGCTAGACAAACAGCACGTGCGCGAGCAGGGCACACACGCACACCGCTCCAAATACCAGTGCCACGATCGAAATTACGCGATCGGCCATGTCCATGTTGGCACGGTTCGTCAAAAACCGATCTTCGGCGGCGTCGGCGCGTGCCTCACGCACCATCTCGGCAACCACCTCGTGGCCATCAAGCGTCTTTGCATCCATGTTTGCCTCCCCGGTCTCAACCTTGTCCATCGAAAACCAACTCCATGCAACCTGTCGGCGCCTACGGGCGCTCGTTGGGGGCCAGGCGATGCATCTTGTTCACGGCCTTGAACTTGGTGAACAGCGGCACGTACTCAAAGCTCACGTTGGAGTTCTCCAGGCCATACCAGCGTGCAGGCGTGCCGGCGGCGCGGCGGATGATGTACTTGAGCGTGATGGCCGTACGCTCGCTCGGCTCCACATCGCTTTCGGGCGCCAGAAGCTTACGAATCAGGATGAACTTGAACGTGCCGATGTTACCCGGATCCTTGTAGACCGAGTAGTCATGCGTCTGCGGCGGCAGCTCGCCGGTGGCAGCCAGGTCCTGAACAACCTGACGCAGGTAGGCATTAACGCGCTGGTTGATCTTGTAGCCCAGGTACAGATGCACGCGGAACACGTAGTCGGTGCCGAACGTCTCGACCGAATAGGCAAAGGTGTGCGGTTCGTCCATGGTCTCGACATTCACAAACCACCAGGCGCGGGCGCGCTTGGGATGCTTGTCCAAAATCGAATAGACGATATCGCGGTCGATGTAGTCGGTATGGGTGTCCTTGGTCAGGTACACGATGTTGTCACTCATACGCTCGTAACGGTCGTCGTCGCGCAGGCGCTTGAGCTGCGGCAGGTAGCTGCGCAGCGGCAGCAGCGTAAACTGGCGCTGCTCGACCGCCGTGCCGTTGTACCAGCACACCATAATGCCCATGATGAGCATGGCCATCAGAATGGTGAAATAGCCACCGTGGAAGAACTTGGTAAGCGAGCTCACAAAGAAGAAGCCCTCGAGCATGAGGAAGAACGCAACGAAGACATACGGGGCGACCTTAAGGCCGCGATCAACATGCAAGTAGAAGAAGAGCAGCAGCGTCGTGCACATCATGGTCAGGGTAATCGCCAAGCCGTAGGCGGCCTCCATGTGCGCCGAGCTCTGGAACAGCAGCACCACGATGACGCAGCCCACAAGCATGACGTTGTTGACCATGGGAATATAGAGCTGGCCCTTGGTCTCGGCAGGATAGAAGACCTGCATGTGCGGCATGAGGTCCAGGCGACTGGCCTCGGACACCAACGAGAATGCGCCGGTGATGAGCGCCTGCGAGGCAATGATGGCCGCGACGGTGGAAAGGCCGACGGCAAAGGGACGCAGGCCCGGGGTGAGCATCTGGTAGAAGGGGTTGAGGTCGGCAATGCCCATGAGCTCGGGGTTGGCAGCGTTGTTCATAAGCCAAGCGCCCTGGCCCATATAGGAAAGCAGCAGGCAGCACTTAACGAACGGCCAGGTGGCATAAATGTTGCCGCGGCCAACGTGGCCCATGTCGGAGTAGAGCGCCTCGGCACCGGTGGTGGCGAGGAAGCAGCTGCCCAGAATCATGATGCCCGCATGGTTGTTGGGGCTCAGCAGAAAGCCGATGCCGCGCAGCGGGTTGAGGCACAGCAGCACCGTGGGATGCTGGAAGACAAAGAACAGGCCCGTACCACCCAGGAACAAAAACCACAGCGTCATGATGGGGCCAAAGGCGCGGCCGATCTTGGCCGTGCCGATGCGCTGCACCAAGAAGAGCACGATAATGATGGCAAGCGTGATGGCGACAACGCGGGCCTGATCGTCACCGAGCACGGCGTGGACCGCCGGAATGGTGCGCAGACCCTCGATAGCCGTAGTCACGGTAACGGCAGGCGTGAGGATACCATCGGCGAGCAGTGCCGCGCCGCCCAGCATGGCGGGGATGATGAGCCATTTGCCGCAGCGCTTAACCAAGCTGTACAGAGCAAAGATGCCACCCTCGCCGTGGTTGTCGGCGCGCAGCGAGATGAGCACGTACTTGACGGTCGTCAGTAGCGTGACCGTCCACACGACAAGGGAGAGCGCGCCGAGCACGAACTCCTCCGTGACGCTTCCGATGCCGCCGTTGCCGGCAACGAGCGCCTTGGTTACATACATGGGGCTGGTGCCGATATCGCCGTACACCACGCCCAGCGTGACGAGCATCGCCGAGATGCTCACAGGAATCGCAGCGTGCGAGGCTGCCTCCTTGGCCTTTTGTTCCATAAGCCGGTTTCCTCCCAACTTTAACGTTCGAGGGGATTATAGGTAATCGGCCCATGTTTTAATGCACTGTTTTCCCAGCTAGATAAAGATTTATACAGTCTTTAGACTACCGCGGCGATATGGAATGTGACAAAGGGACTGTCCCCTTGTCACATTCGTCATTTTCCGAGCCAGTTTTTGAACCACCACTCCATGGAGCGGCTCATCTCGGCCATAAAGGGACTGGTGTGTTTGCGGGTGTAGATATCCACCACGCGCTCGCCCACCTCGCGGGCGTGTGGGCGAAACATCGCATCCATCTCGGCCACCTGCGCGTCCATGGTCGCGTCGTCCGCACGGCAGTAGCGCTCCTCGTGCACCAGGTTCACCACGGGGTGCGCGATTGCCGGACGCTCCTTACGGGGCGTGCCGATGATGAGCATCGACAGCGGCATGGTATAGGGCGGCAGATCGAGCAGCTCGGCAACTTCCTCGGCATTCTCGACGATATCACCGATATAGCAGCTCCCCAGGCCCAGGGCCTCGGCGGCAACCACGGCGTTTTGCGCGGCGATCACGGCGTCCTGCGCCGCAACGGCAAAGTCGCCCAGACCCGGTGCACGACGGGGCGACTTGCCCGTACGCTCTACAAACTCTGGCTCAAAGCAGCCCACGTGCTCAAACAGATCGATCCACTTGGCATAATCGACCACAAATATTAGTGCCCAGGGCGCCTTGGCGATCATGGGCTGGTGGTCGCACAGGTCGGCCAGGCGGTCGAGCGTAGCCTGCTCGCGGATGCTCACGATGGAATACATCATCATGGCGCCCGCCGACGGCGCGCGGCTCGCCGCATGCAGAATCGCCGCCCGCTGCTCGTCGGTCACCGCCACGGGACGGTCGTCGTCATCGCGCGCGAAGGCACGCGTAGACGAGCGATGCTCCAAGATGTCCAGCACCGCGTTGCCCGTGGTCTCGACCGGATAGCCGCACGTATCCACAGCCTTGGTGCAAACCTGCTCGCTCATCGCCTCATCCTCGCTAATTCTTTAAGAAGCCTTTACGTTTCCGTGTAATTCCCGTCCATTATCGCGCACGTCGCCACTACATTGCGCCACACCGCCGCACGTGCGCGTTAATATGGCTGGTTGTTGTGCGCAGCCCGCAAATGCAGCGCATATTTAGGTAACAATCGGGTAAACCCCCGCTTTCGTAGGTTTTAAGTTTGTGAGGAGTCTCAGCATGTTCGCAGCCGCCATCTCGCTCGTCGGTCTTGCGGCGACCGTCTACCTTGTTTTGCGCGAGGCCAAGGCCATTCGCGCTCAGTCGGGCACCGTTGCCAAAAGCGCTCTTGGGTGGAGCGTCGCCTTTGGTCTGTTCCAGGTCTTTTTGACCATTTGGGGCGCTGTGGGCCTCGTTGCCCAAAACGAGCCGCTCGCCTTTGTGATGCTCATCCTGACCAATGCCATTCTCACCGGTTGCGCCTGGGCCAGCATCGCCCGCGAGCGCATCGCCCCGCGCGTCTTTGCGTTCGCCTCGGCCGATGCGCCCGCCCCCACCGGCAAGCTCGCTCGTTTGCGCGGCGCCTTTGTGGGCAAACCGCTCGTCGACGCCGTCCTGTGCCTGCTGCTCGCCGGCGTCTTTGCGCTGCTGGGCATGGAGGTCTCGTCCAACCACGACTTTACCTGGGTCTACCCCCTGTGCATCCTGCTCGAGTGGGCCATCATCGCCACGCTCATGGCTGGCTTGTTCTTCCTATTCCAGCGCCACGGCGCAGCTCCCGCGGTCCTGGCCTTTGCCCTCTTTGTCCTGGGCATTGCCGAGTTCTTTGTCATCACGTTTAAATCCATGCCCATCCAGCCGGGCGACCTTTCGGCCATCTCCACCGCCGCCGCGGTCGCCGGCACCGGCTACACCTTCTCCATCTCGCTGTTCTGCGTGCTGTCCATGGGCTTTACCGCCATCGCCATGCTGCTATGCGAGTACGCCGGCCTGGTGGCACCGCACCGTCAGAAGGGTGCCGCCAACGCCAAGCGCATGCTGCTCACCAACCTGCTCGTGGCGGTGCTGTGCCTGGGCGGTGTGACCGCGCATGTCACGCTTATCGACTACTACAACACCCTCGGCATCACCGTCTACACCTGGCGCCCGCTCGAAAGCTACTGGCGCGAGGGCTACCTGCCCGCTTTCATTAGTGCGGCACAGTCCATCAAGCCGCCCAAACCCGCCGACTACTCCGTCGACGATGCCAAGGCCACGCTCAAAAAGTATGCCAAGGCCTACGACAAGTCCGACGCGGCCAAGAGCGACGAGCGCGCCGCCGCAAAGGAGCAGTTCGACAGCGAGAAGCCCACGGTCATCGCCATCATGAACGAGACCTTCTCGGATCTATCCATCTACCAGAATATGCGCGCCGGCTACGAGGGCCCGCAGTACTTTAAGAGCCTGTCCAACTGCCTCAGCCGCGGCAAGCTCTATGTGAGCGCCTACGGCGGCGGTACCGCCAATACCGAGTTTGAGTTTATGACCGGCAACTCCATGGCCAACCTGGGCTCGGGCGTGTACCCCTACACCATCTACAACATGGAAACGACCGGGAACCTGGCAGAGCAGTTCAAGTCGCTCGGCTACACCACCACGGCCATGCACCCCAACCACGCAACCAACTGGAACCGCGAGAACGTCTACA
>ENA-ORUF01002491-ORUF01002491.1-human-gut-metagenome-genome-assembly--contig:-NODE-2491-length-15865-cov-2.109551_pt1 | contig 15865 bp, 16 predicted proteins | sample MGYA00242077_ERZ509203 | MGnify/ENA primary metagenome ERZ509203 (study PRJEB26280, sample SAMEA2338834) | human gut metagenome | biome: human gut; feature: human-associated habitat; material: faeces...
TACGGTTAGTACCCAATAATTCAGCCATTTTTTCCCGGGTGAATAAACTATTTTTATATACCTGATCGTTTTGCATTAAACGCTCCAACCGGCCGAATAATTCCTGCTGGCTATCTTTATTCAGCGAAGAACCGGAATAACGCCCTCCATCAACAGCTCCGGCCTTACCGATCAATTCCTGCAATTGTTTCTCCTGCTCTGCTATCCGCTTAGAAAACTGTCTTTCCTTCGCCAGCCAATCCACACTTTCCCGAACAATCTGTTTATATAATCGATTTTTTCTCCGATAATTGATGTAAAACAGTAAAACGACGATCAAGACGACAAAAGTGATCCCGACCAAAGCCATCACCCGATTCTGTTCCTTTTGTAACAACATATTTTTTTGAGCCAATTCCTTATTTCGTTTCTCTGTCTCATACCTCACCATCAACTCCTTCTCTGTCCTTTCTTTGTCTTCGTTATACAAACGAAAAGATTCAGCCGTATACCTCTTATAATATTCCAAAGCTTCTTTTGGCTCACCTAACCGATCGTAACAGGCCGAAAGCAACAGGTAGACTTCCCGCCGGAACAGTGAAGTGATATTTTTTTCAGAGATCTCTTTCCCGATCTGTAATTTTTCCAAAGCAGACTTGTATTTTTTCTGAGCGATCAGCGCCCGTCCATAGCCGACATAGGTGGACACGACATAAGCAGCCTGTGAAAAACCATGTTCCCGGATCGCCTGCTCATAGTACAATCCGGCCTTCATATAATCCCCCGCTTCCAACGCTATTTCTCCGTATGTATTATAAATATCCGAACGATTTTTAAAGTCATAACGTTTACTCAACCGATCCGCTTCACGGGTATATCTCCAGGCCTCTTCCATCTTCCGGTTGAGACAAAGATTGCGGGCCATAGAAATCGCCCCGCAATAGATCAGATAAGGATCATTATTCTGCCGGCCCAGCAGGTAACATTTCTCTGCATATTCCAACCCGGCTTCTTCATTTCTTAAAGTCAGTACTTCCGCGATATTAGCGACTAACAAACAATACAACAACCGGTGTCCGCAACGTTCGGCGATATCACACCCCTCCCGGTAATAATTCAAAGAGCGGTAATAGTCACAAGTGACATTTTGTTCGTACAACCCAAGCCCGTTATACACCGAACAAAGTGCCGAATCATTGTGTTGTATCTCAGCCAATCGTTTTGCCCCGAGCAAATCCTGTAATCCCTCCTGCGTTTTGCCCAGCATGATCCGTGCTTGTCCCTGATAGATCAAGGCATAGGTGTAAAACCATTCTTGTCCTCCCCAAACGGTATTTTGTAAAATCTCCTGACAAACTCTTTCCGTCTCCTGATATTCGCCCTTAGAAATATGCCCATAAGCCTTATCTTTCAAGACATACAAAGCCGAATCCGACACCTTTCCCTCCTGCTTGCCACCGAACCCACAAAACCATAGATAACAAACTGATAACAAACAAAATAAACGCATCATAAAACGTCCCATTCTTTTGGTGGAAATCCACCAAAAGAATAATTGACAGACGACAATTACCTATTGACAATTATTTGGAAGCGAAGCTTCCATCGAAAAAGGAATAAGTAAAGACAAATGAAAAAAGGAATAAAGAATAAAGCATTGGTTTTTAGTTGGTTCGATGGATCTTTCCAGTGTGCTGTTTCATTGTCAACTGGTCTCTGGCAATTGTCAATCCCCCACAGGTGCGGGAACTTAGAATTTTTTGTAGACTTTATAAACTTTCGACTAATTTAATGGGACGTTTTCCACACGAAATTAAATATTATTTTGACTTTATTCCCTATCTTTACAGCGAAAATTAAAAGAAATTGGATGATTGAGGTCAAAAATATCAAAAAAAGTTACGGAACACTACAGGTTTTAAAAGGCATCGATCTGATCATTCCCGAAAAACAAATTGTGACGATCGTCGGGGCTAGTGGAGCCGGGAAAAGTACTTTGCTGCACATTATAGGCACCTTAGACTACCCGGATGAAGGAGAGGTATGGTATGAACAGGACAACGTCGCTCACTATTCGGCCAATAAATTAGCAAATTTCCGAAATAACAATATCGGTTTTGTTTTCCAGTTTCACCATTTGCTACCGGAATTCACTGCTTTGGAGAACGTATGTATGCCAGCCTGGATCAAGGGAGTCCCCCGGAAAGAGGCCGAAAAAAAAGCACTCGGACTGCTGGAATTAATGGGATTGCAAGACCGGATCTCTCATAAACCGTCAGAACTTTCGGGAGGAGAACAACAACGGGTATCCGTCGCCAGAGCCCTGATCAATTCCCCAAAAGTGGTCCTGGCCGACGAACCTTCGGGTAATCTGGATACACATACTAAAAACGAACTGCACCAATTATTTTTCTCCTTACGCGACGAGTTAGGACAAACTTTTGTTATCGTCACTCACGATACGGAACTGGCGGAGATGGCAGATTCGAAGATTTGCTTGAGCGATGGACAGATAAAAGGCTAAAGGCTATAAGCTAAAAGCTAGAGGCTATAAGCTAAAAGCTAAAGGGAAAAAGTATAAGGGAAAAGGGAAAAAAGGGGGGGAAATAAAAGAATCGAGGGGAAAAGGGAAACAGAGGAGAAAGAGTTTACGTAAAACAGACAAGTGTTTATTCAAACACTTTTTAGTCTTAACTTTTTACTTTTTACCATTTTAGTGTATCTTTGCGCGATTAATAATTAATAGATAAAGAATGAAATACACAGACGAACTTGACAAAGTCAGCTACAGCTTAGGACTTAGCATTGCCAGCAATTTGATTTCTTCCGGAGTAACCACGATCAATGCAGAAGCATTTATCGACGGTCTGAATGTCGTATTCAGTGGTAAGATGCCGGAAATCATGCCGGATGAAGCCAATAATATCTTACAGGATTATTTCGACAAACTCCAGCAAGCAAAAGGAAAAGAGGCAAAAGCTGAAGGCGAAAAGTTCCTGGCAGAAAACAAGAAAAAAGAAGGCGTAGTTGCACTTCCGAGCGGATTACAATATAAAATCCTGACTGCTGGCAATGGCCCGAAACCCAAAGCTTCGGATACGGTAAAGTGTCATTATGAAGGTCGTCTGATCAATGGTACTGTTTTCGATTCATCTATCCGCAGAAACGAACCGGCAGAATTCCCGGTAAGCGGAGTGATCGCCGGTTGGGTAGAAGCCCTGCAATTGATGCCTGTAGGATCGAAATGGCAACTTTATATTCCTTCCGAACTGGCTTATGGCACACACGGCGCAGGTCAGTCGATCGGACCGAACCAAACCCTGATTTTCGATGTCGAACTGTTGGCTATTATCTAAAACATTAAAATTTAATTCAATAAAATTCAAAACATGAAAGCTAAAAATTTACTACTTACTCTGGCAGTAGGTGCAATGGCTATCAGCTGTAACAACAGCGGTTCCATGACACAAACTTCTGCTTCTTTGAAAACAACGGCCGACTCAGCCAGTTTTTATATCGGTTACATGTACGGCTCAGGCCTGCAACAAATGGGTTTCTCCGAGGTTAACCGCGAAGCTTTGATCGCCGGTTTGAATTCAGCTATAGCCAAAAAAGAAGTGGGAAAAGACCCACGCGAAATCCAAATGTTCCTGAACGGATTCATGCAGGAAGTGGCTATGAAAAAAGCAACGGAAAATGCAGAAAAAGGAAAGAAATTCCTGGAAGAAAATGCAAAGAAATCTGGCGTAGATACTTTAGCTAACGGTATCCAATACAAGATCATCAAAAAAGGAGAAGGTGCAAAACCGGCAGCTACCGATATGGTCAAAGTACATTACAGAGGCACCTTGATCGACGGAACTGAATTCGATTCTTCTATCAAAAGAGGCGAACCGGTAGAATTTCCTTTGAATCGGGTAATCCCGGGATGGACGACTGCTTTACAACAAATGCCTGTCGGATCGAAATGGGAAATCTTTATCCCGTCGGATCAGGCTTACGGCCCAAGAGGAAACGGCTCCATCGGACCGAACGAAACCCTGATTTTCGAAGTCGAACTGTTAGACATCGTTAAACCGGACGCTAAAGAAGCTGATCAAAAATAATCTCCCTATAGGGAACTTCAATGTGAACCCGAGGTAATACCCCCGGGTTTCACTTTTTAATTAGCTAAATCAAAAAAACTCCACATACATGAATTACGAAATAGTCGGGAAACTGATTTTCAAAGAAGAAACCCAACACATCAGTGACCGGTTCCAAAAAAGGGAATTTGTCATCGAAGTAGAGAACGAAAAAAACTCACAATGGAATGACTTCGTAAAAGTACAATTGATACAAGATCGGTGTGACCTGCTCGAAAATATCGATTTAAACGAAAATATTAAAGTATATTTCAATATCCGGGGCAGAAAATGGGAAAATAAAGGACAAGTATCTTATTTTACCAATCTCGAAGGCTGGCGGATTGAAAAAGTAGCCCCCCAGAATCCGGCAAATATTCCCGTACCGGAATATCGTGTAGAAGATATCCCCCCGATGCCTGAAGCCGACGATTTGCCTTTTTAAGAGTTAGAGAGTTACTGAGTTAGAGAGTTGCTGAGTTGCTGAGTTAGAGAGTTACTGAGTTGCTGAGTTAGAGAGTTACTGAGTTAATAGGTTTGAGAGTTGCTAAGAAGAAGGCTATAATCGTTATTGAATTTTTTCTGTTTTATAATCTGTTAAAAAAACAAAAACGAGAAAGAGAAATCAAAATTTTTAAATAAACGGAAAGTAATCTATTGAAACCAAAAATGATAAAATTGATTTTTACATCAGAATATATTGAAAAGTCAACAACTTATAAACAAACTCAGCAACTCTACAACTCAGCAACTCTATCCCTGCTTCATCCATACCGTTTTGGCCTGACAATGCGTCAAGTGCTCGGTTTCGTCTTTCACTTCATGCCAAACCACCACTTCATTTTCACCCCGTTCTTCCATGCGATAAGCGGAATGAATCTGACTATCCGGCATAATCTCATGGGCATAAATCACTTCAATTTCTGTCAACACATGCTCTTTTAGAAACCCGAAAGGCAGCGAATTGGTAATCCAGCGGACATACGAAGCCTGAGTCACGTGCCCGTTAAAATCAATGTTATCGAAAGTCGCTGTAAAATGGCGTATTCCCTGTCTCTCTCCGCCAAATTCCTTCTCATCCAGCAAAGGGGCCAACACCAACTTAGGGATGTTATGCTCCGTACTCATGGCAATGACATTCTCCGGCAAACGCAAAGGTCTTCTCCGTTTCATATCGATATACATCCATTCGGAAGTTGCCCGCACCAATTCCTCCCCGTCTTCCCGGAACATCCGGTAGTCACGCAAGGCAAACAAACGGTCGATCCCCGAAGGCCAGGTCTCGATAGTCACGATTTCTTCCTTTAAAGGCATCTTATGGAGCAGGATATGCAGACGATGCAACATCCAGGTAAACCCTTGTGCATTCAAGGTATCCACATCCACCTTATATAGTTCGGTCTGTACCTCGGCCGCATCGTTGAACAAATCACACAAAGTTTTCACAAACAACCTGCCTTTGTAATTGGTATAGTGGTTGTAAATTTTTACTTTCTCTGCATACTTCGTCACCATAGCTTTGTTTTTAACTTCATTCAAATCACATAGACTTCAGGTTCTATCCAGATCCCGAATTTCATGAATACACTTTTCCGGATTTCATTCGCCAGGCGGGTAATCTCGATACCACTGGCTCCCCCCCGATTCACCAATACCAAAGCCTGTTTGTCATGTACCCCGGCCTTCCCCCATGTACGTCCTTTCCAACCACATTGTTCGATCATCCAGCCGGCAGCCAACTTGCAACAAGCATCGTCGACCTCATAGACAGGCATTCCGGGATATTCCGCCAAAAGCCGGTCCGCCTGTTCCCGACTGACCACGGGATTTTTAAAAAAACTCCCCGCATTGGGAATCTCCGCCACGTCCGGCAATTTAGAACGGCGAATCCGAATCACCGCCTGCCGGATATTCGTCAAATTCACTTCTCCCCCCATCTTTTCAAGTTCGCTCCGCAAGGCACCATAATCCAGCCGAAACTCCGGTTTTTTGGACAACCGGAATACCACCCGGGTAATGATATACCGATTTTTCCACTCCCGTTTAAAAATACTATCCCGATAAGCGAAACGGCAATCTTTTCCTGCAATTTCCACCTGGATAGCTTTATCCAGGGCTATCGCTTCCACCCGGTCGATCCGCTCGCCGGCTTCCATCCCATAGGCTCCGACATTTTGCACCGGAGCTGCTCCGACATGCCCCGGAATAAAAGAAAGATTTTCAACTCCACCCCATCCCTGTTCCACTGTCCAGGCCACAAAATCGTCCCATTCCACTCCGGCTCCTATCCTAACCCACACCTCTTCCTCATCTTCCTTTATCACCTCTTTTCCCTGCATCGCCGGATAAAAAACAGTACCGGTAAAATCTTCCGTAAAAAGGAAATTACTTCCTCCTCCCAAAATCAACACTTCCGACGGTTGCCATTCATAATCAGCCACAAAAGCCCGGAGCGCTTCCTCCTCGTCACTTTCGACAAAATACCTGCATTTGACATCAATAGCAAACGTATTATATGGTTTCAAACTATAATCTTCCTTGACTTCAATCATAACTTATCCAAAATCACTTATCTTTGTACACAATTATTTGCAAATATACGGAAAAACATGAACACTTTACCCGCTCTGTTCGAAGAACGCATGAGAAAACTTTTACCGGAAGAGTCGGAAGCTTTCTTTGCAGCCCTGCAAACAGAGCCTCCTGTCAGTATCCGGCTGAACCCGGGAAAACCCGTCCCCATCTCCCGGTTATTCCCCGACGAGCAAATCGGTTTACCCGTATCCTGGTGCGAATCGGCCTATTATTTGAAGAGCCGCCCCGTTTTCACCCTGGATCCTTGTCTGCATAGCGGGACTTACTATGTACAGGAAGCCTCTTCGATGTTTTTACATCATATATTCGGACAAATACTACCGGCTCATCCGGTAAGAGTATTGGATCTGTGTGCCGCTCCAGGTGGCAAATCTACCCTGATCGCTTCCCGGCTTTCCTCCGGCAGCCTTTTGGTAGCTAACGAAGTTATCCGTTCCCGGGCCGGTATTTTAAAAGAAAATATGATCAAATGGGGAACTTCCCATGTAGTCGTCACGAACAACGATCCGGCAGACTTTCACCATCTGAAAGGCGCTTTCGATATCATCGTCGTAGATGCCCCCTGTTCGGGAGAAGGCATGTTCAGAAAAGACCCCGGTGCCATTCAGGAATGGAACGAAAGCAACCTGCAGCTTTGCAGTGAACGCCAGCAACGGATTCTGGCAGACATCTGGCCTTGCCTAAAACCCGGTGGTTTCCTGGTGTATAGCACCTGTACTTACAATCCCGGAGAAAACGAAGCCATCCTGGAACGATTGATACGGAAATACGGAGCCCGTTCCATTGAAATCGCACCTCTTTTTCCAGGAATTGTCCCGGGAAACTCAACCGCTCACTGTTATCATTTCTACCCTCACCGGATTCCGGGAGAAGGATTTTTTACCGGAGTGGTACAAAAAACCGAAGGCGAGGAATTCAGAGCCGGGAAAGTCAGGAAAAATACGAAACATACCCCCCCCCTTCTCCCCGGCGACATCCGGGCTTATATCCGGACACCCGAATATTACCGCCCCTATGCCAAAGACAATATCATAGGCGTAATCCCGGAGCAACACAGCGAATTTATACAACTACTGGAGGCTAATCTGCACATCCTCTACCAAGGTTGTGAAATAGCAGAAATCATCAACCGGAAAAGTAAACCTCTGCCTTCACTCGCTCTCTGGCAGGGACTGAATAAAGCAAACTGCGCCCTCCTGGATACCGACCGGATGACAGCCCTGACCTTTCTGAAAAAAGAAGATATTCCGGTGCCGCCCAAGACCGCAGAATGGTTATTGGTTACCTATCGCGGACAGGGTCTCGGATGGTGCAAACACCTGGGCAACCGGCTTAACAACTATTACCCCAAAGAATGGAGAATCAGAATGACAATCGAATAAAATAATAAAACCATGAATTATATTGAAGTTACTTTCGACATCACCCCCTACGAAGAAGCGGTTGCAGATGCGTTAATTTCCGAACTGGGTACTATCGGTTACGATGGTTTCTCCTACACCGACCAGGGATTCACGGCCTACATTCCTGCCAAAGATTATAATGCACAAGCCATCACCCGGCTGGAAATATTCGATTTTTTCACCCGGAACTATCGTATCGAAACCTCGGTACAGGAAATCGAAGACCAGGACTGGAACAAAGTATGGGAAGAAAATTTCACTCCCATCGTGATAGACGACCGGATCTTAGTCAGGGCCGGATTCCACGCTCCGGTTCCCGGCATCGAATATGAAATCCTGATCGAACCCAAAATGAGTTTCGGTACCGGTCACCATTCCACCACCGCCCTCATGCTACGCACCATCCTGGACAACAAGGAGCGGATTACAGGCAAACGGGTACTCGACATGGGATGCGGAACAGGTATCCTGTCTATCCTGGCTGCCAAAACCGGTGCCCGGGAAATCACCGGCATCGACATCGATGAATGGGCTTACAACAATGCGATGGAAAATATCCGGGCCAATGGTCTGACCAACATCACCATCAAAATCGGAGACGCCCGGTTACTGGAAGCAGAGGCACCTTTCGATGTGATCCTGGCTAATATCAACCGCAATATCCTTCTCGAAGACATGCCCCATTACGTCGCCCGACTCCTCCCCCAAGGCCTCCTGATCATGAGCGGATTTTATCTGCAAGACCTTCCCCTCATCCAGGAAAGAGCGGCACAATCAGGTCTGACTTTCATGACTTACCGGGAAGACAAGAATTGGGTGGCAGCCAGCTTCTACAAAAATTAATCACGTTGTTTAATTCTTAACAAAGTATTGTTTTATCAATTTGAATATAGCACCTTTGCAGCCGGAAATAAGAAAAACACTGGAGTTTATAAAATTGACAAATATGAAAGTTTTAAAATTCGGAGGGACCTCCGTCGGAAGTGCAGACAGAATTCGTGCAGTGGCCGGATTGATCGATAACGGCGAACCTCAGATCGTGGTTTTATCGGCGATGTCCGGGACTACCAATACCTTGGTTGAAATTTCTAACTGCTTATACCGGAATGAAAAACAGGCTGCTCTCCATATCATTCAGAATCTGGAAGTAAACTACTATATCGTTATCACAGAATTATTCGAAACAGAAGCTTATATTCAGAAAGGTAAAACCTTCATTCAAACCATTTTCACCTATCTGCGTTCTTTTATCAACAAGGATTTCTATCCTCTTCAGGAAAAGGCTGTATTGGCACAGGGGGAAATCATGTCTACCACGTTGATGCATTATTACCTGGAAGAATGCGGAGTGAGCAACACGCTTTTGTCAGCCCTGGAATATATGCGTATCGATAAAGACTGCGAACCGGATTATTTTTATATCCGGCAAAACCTGAAACGCGAACTGGCCAAACCGGACACCCACCCCCTGATCATTACCCAAGGCTTTATCTGCCGGCGAAATCGACAACCTGAAAAGAGGAGGCAGCGACTATTCCGCCGCACTGGTAGGGGCAGCCATCAAGGCCGAAGAGATCCAGATCTGGACGGACATCGACGGTTTTCATAACAATGATCCCCGTATCGTCGAAGGGACGAAGGCTATCCGGCATCTGTCATTCGACGAAGCTGCCGAATTGGCTTATTTCGGGGCGAAGATCCTTCACCCGTCCAGTGTACAACCGGCGAAAAAAGAAAATATCCCGGTACGCCTGAAAAACACCTTATGCCCCGACGACGAAGGTACACTGATCACCGAAGACAGTCCGGCCAAAAATGTGAAAGCCGTCGCTGCCAAAAGCGGGATTACCGCGATTAAGATCAAATCGACCAATATGCTGCTGGCCTATGGTTTCCTCCGGAAAGTATTCGAAGTATTCGAAGCCTGGAAGACCCCGATCGATATGATCGCAACTTCTGAAGTGGCAGTCTCTCTGACTATCGACTGTACGGAACATCTGGAAGAAATCCTCAAAGATCTGGAAAAATACGGCACGATCGAGGTCGACCGCAATATGGCGATCGTATGTATCGTCGGCGATTTTTCAGCCGGTAAATCCGGACTGGGAGCCCAGGTTCTGAAAGCCCTCGAAGAAGTTCCGCTCCGGATGATCTCTTACGGTGGCAGCGCACACAATATCTCGGTCCTGGTAAAAGAAGAAGACAAGAAAAAAGCCATGACAGACCTCAGTCATAAACTGGAAGATCTTCAGCATTGAAAATAGTTCACTCAGCAACAACACACTTTATTATGCAGTTATCTCAGATACCGGTTCAAACACCGACGCCCTTCTATTATTATAATTTAGAGCTATTGAAAAAAACAGTACAAGCGGCAAAGTCCGAATCAGCCCCTTACGGTTACCGGGTTCATTATGCCGTCAAAGCTAACGCCAATCCGGTGTTACTGCGACTGATCAGCCAGCAGGGACTGGGAGCGGACTGTGTCAGCGGAAATGAAATCCGGCAGGCACTGGAATGCGGCTTCCCGGCCGATACCATTGTATATGCCGGTGTCGGCAAAAGCGATGCAGAGATAGAACTTGCCTTACAGCACGATATCTTTTGTTTCAACTGTGAGTCCCTGCCGGAAATACAGGTGATCGACGGGATCGCGGCCCGGCTGGGCAAAAAAGCCCGGATCGCCCTTCGCATCAATCCCAATGTCGATGCCCATACCCATCACTATATCACCACAGGTATCGAAGAAAACAAATTCGGTATTTATTTGTACGATCTGGAACATGTCATCACAGAAGTAGCGAAATTAAAACAGATCGAACTCATCGGTCTGCATTTTCACATCGGTTCTCAAATCACCGACATGACCGTTTTCCGGGGATTGTGTATCCGGGCCAATGAGATCCAACGGCAGATGAAAGAACGCGGACTCTTTCTGCCCCATATCAATTTCGGCGGAGGGTTAGGGATCGACTACAACGAACCGTACGAAAAACCCATTGCCGATTTCCAATCTTACTTTGCCACTTTCGCCCGATTTTTCGAACCGGAACCTCATCAGCAGATTCATTTCGAATTGGGACGCTCGATCGTCGCACACTGCGGAGATCTGATCTCTAAAGTATTGTACGTCAAAGAAGGGAAAAACAGAAAATTCGTAATCCTCGATGCAGGCATGAACGATCTGTTGCGCCCGGCCCTTTATCAGGCCTTTCACAAGATAGAAAATATCAGCTCCGACCGACCCGAAGAGAAATACGACGTGGTAGGACCGATATGCGAATCTGCCGACTGTTTCGGGAAAGACGTCGTCTTAAACGAAACCCGCCGGGGAGATCTCATCGCTATCCATTCCTGCGGTGCCTACGGAGAAGCAATGGCTTCCCGCTATAATCTGCGCGATCTGCCCGGTAGTGTTTTTCAATACCCAAAGTGACCAAAGGAATTTTGTTTTCCAATGGTCACTCTATACCAAACGATTGATCTCAACCGAAATTTTACGTTTTTCTCATCATCCGATCTTATCCGGTTTCTTTTTTGAACCATCAGCCGGTTTTGCGATCGATTCCCGCATTTGTGTATCGGCTTCTATATTTTTCATGCGATAATAATCCATCACGCCTAAATTACCGGAACGGAAGGCTTCCGACATCGCCAGAGGCACATTGGCTTCGGCTTCGATCACCTTCGCTTTCATCTCCTGGGCCAATGCTTTCATTTCCTGTTCTCTGGCCACAGCCATCGCCCTCCTCTCTTCCGCTTTCGCCTGAGCGATTTTCAGATCAGCTTCGGCCTGGTCGATTTGTAAACCTGCCCCGATATTTTTACCCACATCGATATCGGCAATATCGATGGAAAGGATTTCAAAAGCCGTACCGGAATCCAAACCTTTATCCAACACCACTTTGGAGATAAAATCCGGATTTTCCATCACCGCTTTATGGGATTCCGACGAACCGATCGACGACACGATCCCTTCTCCTACCCGGGCCAGCACCGTCTCTTCACCGGCACCACCGACCAAACGCTTGATATTGGCCCGGACAGTCACCCGCGCTTTAGCGATCAACTGGATACCGTCTTTAGCGACAGCCGTAACCGGAGGTGTATTGATCACTTTCGGATTTACACTCATTTGTACTGCTTCGAATACATCCCTACCGGCCAGATCCACAGCAGTTGCAATCTGAAAAGTCAGATCGATATTGGCTTTCGAAGCAGATACCAAAGCATGCACCACCTGGGCCACATGGCCTCCGGCCAGATAATGGGCCTCCAGCAAATCCCGGTATAATTCGATACCTGCCTTTTTCCCCTCGATCATTGCACTGACAATCACCGTAGGCGGCACTTTTCTCCAACGCATCAACACCAATTGTAATAAAGATATTTTCACATCCGATACTAATGCCTGGAACCACAAACCGACAGGAATCAGATACAAAATAATCCATAACAGGAACAATCCTCCGGCTATGGCGACCACCAACAAAATAACACTGCTGTTTTCCATTTCAAACTGTTTTTAATTGTACAATTACTTTATTTCTCAATACTTTAACGACCTCGACCGGACGATGGGCATCGATATAGCCCGATCTGGATTCGGCTTCCACGACCATATCCCCCAATTTTACATTTCCCATAGGTGCCAAGCGTCCCAACGTCTCTCCGCAATCTCCGGCCTTAACCGAATCCCCAATCCCCTCTACCGTCCCTTCCAGACGGGTATCCAGGCTCAGCCTTTTCCAGGTTTTTGTCCGAAGGACATACCAGGTCATCCCGAAGCCGAAGACAACCGTACCCGCCAAAATCAGATGGCCCGTCACTCCGCCATAATACGCGTATCCGAAATATACTCCGGCAATAATACTGATAAATCCCAGAATTCCGGCGACATTAATCCCCGGTAAAACCAAAATCTCCAATACCACCAGGATTGCCCCGATCAGAATCAGCATCAATACGATCAACCATTCCATAATAAATTTTTTAATTTGCTAAAGATATATTTTTTCGGGAAATATACACACATTATCACACCGAAAAATTCAACATTTCTCCTTCCTTATTTTTCCCCTTCCGGGAAACACCTATCGATCAACTACTGATCATGTTTCGATCATCTATCGCATCATACAATACATGACAGGCAGATGAACGGGAATTCGTACGCTTGTGACAACTGAAAAAGCAAGAGAATCACCGTATTTCACATTAGCATAAAATTAAAAATACACGGTTTCCTTCTTTTTATTCTAACGTTTATTATAAATTTGTAATACGGTCACCTCCGTGAGTGTTTGTAAAATGCTAATTATTCTTTATGTTTGTAATTCGTTTAGAGTAATCGGGACGAAGACAATTTAATGAAAGGCATTTAGTTTTATCCTTATCTTGAAAATCGCCAATTTTTATGCAGAAGGATGAACGGTACAAACGCTCATGCTTGCCATATAGTCATCTACACTATATATGGTTTAGCGTGGGGTGATTGTTTATTTCTGCAAGGATGTTTGGCGATACCTCAAGATGGATAAACTGAGAGTTCCCACGCTATTTCTTTTTATATAATTTATCTTCAGGGAATTAGGGTTACAAAAGTATAGTTGTATGTGGAATTTATTTACTCATTTTTTCAAGTATGGTTCTCAATCCTATGCGTTGCTTTCGCGGGATGTAAAGATGATTTCGATGACAGTGAACTACGCAAAGAAATCGCAGACCTCGACGGGCGGTTAACCTCCCTCGAAAAATTGTGGGCGCAGATGAACACGAACATCTCGTCCATGCAGACAATCGTCAACGCGCTGCAACAAAACGATTTCAAACCTCTACCTCCACCTGTGATTATCCGAAAATAATATTAATTACTCTATTTACAAACACAACAAAATTATGGGAATTATAAAATTTTTGAAATGCTTAGCTGATGACGACCCAATTAAAGAGCAAAAATCTATGGTAGATGCAGCCAAATTTGAGGTTGAACGTTTAAAACGAAATATTGAAGATGTAAAGAGAGGTTCTAATTCTGCATCCACACTTAAAGAACTTCGCCAAAAATTGAAACAAGCAAGAGAAAGACTTGCCTATGAAAAAGAAAGATTAAAACGTTTAAAAAACAAAGGATAAACCATGGGAAAATTCGAAGATTCGTTTAAAAGACAGGTCAGACGTGATACAGGGAAGTTTGTTTCCAACTTAATTTTTGGAAACAAACACGCCACGCCTATACGAATTAGAAAAAGCTAAGCTTGAAAAAAAACGTCTTGAGGATGAACAAGATTTAGAAAAACAACGTTTACAAGACAAGCTAGAATTGGAAAAAAAGAATTAGATCTCAAACAAGAACACCTTAAACAAGAACGCTTGAATCAGATTTGTCTTGAAATTTCACAGAAAATAGAGAGTTTAGCTGAATTTGAATTTCCTAATGAAAAGAATGAAGTTATCAAAATATAAAAAAAATGGGATATTCAATTACGCTCATATTCTTTCTGGAATAATAATGAAGGTAAAAGCTATCTAAATCAATACATGAATGCCTTGAAATATAAATATCAACAAGGCATTCAGGAACTAATTCAAGATGGTATGCCGGCATCAGAAATTACACCTTATTACCAAACAATTCGACGTTATAATCACAAAAAATTATGGCGTATGATAGGTATTCCAATATGTGTTATTAGCATCATATTTGTTTTTGTTTTAACATCGATTAACATACTAAAAGAAAGCTTACTAGAAATTTGGAATAAACACCAAAGACAAATGTCCGCAGTGGAGTTGAACGCAATCCTCGGGCGGGGCATTTGCTTCTCGAAGATAGAGAAGGCGCACCGGATTCTGGTGACGGGGATGAGCCCATCGTTCCGGCAGGGTGACCCGGCACAGGAAAATTTCGTGTGCGAGTACGAGTATCAAGGAATCGTGGAAGGCGGGGAAGACCGTTATTTCCTGGCTTTCGACAAACTTTTCCCGGAAGCGTACAAACGGGAAGTGGCGTACATGGATTTGCTGAATTTCCGGGAAACGGATCAGAATACCGTGTGGAAGTTTTGCAAAGACCCGAAAGGGTTTGAACTCGTTGCCGGGAATTTGCGGTTGAGCCAGCTTTTCATCGAGCAAGTGGTGCGTCCACGCCTGATCATGGTAAAAAATAGAGGATCATGGTGTTTCTGGGGAAAGGAAGCAAAGACAGATGAAAATATCTGGATGGGATACCGCTTCGAACACCTGGAATCACTCCCCTGCGGCGATCTCTGCCGCATCACGGGGTTGATTGACCACCCAGGGCGGGTGAGCCACGATTGCCTGTTGGAAACGAACCTGAAAGGTACGCTGGTGCTGTTTACAAGCCATTTCCAATATTGCGCCACGGAGAAATTACCCACGCCGGAATTGCTCGCCCGGCTGTGCGGGATGATGTAAAAAACGAGGAGTTGCCGGACACTTTCGGTAACCCTCCGTTTATAACACGTTACGATTCAGCCACAAGCGGAACAACGGATCAATTATCCGGTATTTCGCCCCTCGCTGTTTTTTCACCATTCTATCCACGATTTTTTGATCTGTCATCATTTTCAAATACGGAGATATTTGCCCGTTCTCTTGTCCTGTCATTTCCCTGATTTCTTTCAATACCACCCCCTCGTCCGCAATCGCCAACACCGACAGCAAGCGCTGAATTTGAATGACAAATGCATCATATTTAGCCTGATAATAGAGGTGATAACAATTGATATACGAATTATATTA
>ENA-ORUF01002513-ORUF01002513.1-human-gut-metagenome-genome-assembly--contig:-NODE-2513-length-15685-cov-3.570377_pt1 | contig 15685 bp, 11 predicted proteins | sample MGYA00242077_ERZ509203 | MGnify/ENA primary metagenome ERZ509203 (study PRJEB26280, sample SAMEA2338834) | human gut metagenome | biome: human gut; feature: human-associated habitat; material: faeces...
TTTTATCATAGAAGACCTTCTAAATCTTTATTTACAGAAAAATTTTCATAGACTCCTTTTTGATATCCGTTAAGTGCATCTCGGGCAGAAGTTACATCTTTTCTTCTGAAACGATTATTCACAAAGAGAAGTTGCTTCTCCTCATCATATCCGACGCTTAAGAGATTCCTCGACACGCCAAGTTCCCATGCAGTCTCAACAAGGCGCCAACGAGCTTCGGCTTCACAGGTCAGATTTTTAAAGTAAGGCATGTCCTGAAGTTTGAATAGATCGTCTGTAAGAACAATCTGCTTGCGTCCAGAATGATAGTCCTTTTCATAAAATCTGATGGGGATTTCACCGTCGTTTACAACGTGAAAAGCATCGATAACATTGTTAAAACCTAATTGGACGGTAGTACCAATCAGGCTTTCTTTTGATATTGCTCCAGAATTGAAATTTTTGCAAGCGTCCAAGAAACGACTGGTACTGCTCGTTGCCTGCTTTGGCGCAGTAGCAATATGCTCGCAAAGATGCTGCGAAAACGGAACCGCCAGCTCATCTAGAGTAATGATCGTTTTGCCTGTAGGAGCGATCTCTAGCAAGCTTTTTGCCAAGGCAAATTTATAGGATGCCACATTTCGCCCAAACAAAATGACAGATCTCCAATATGAGTCAAGAGAAGGATGTTCTTCTTTGAAGCGCTCAATGTCTGACATGTTAATCACCTTGCATTTGATATTGTTCGTTTCGCGGTACAATATCATTCTACTACGAGGGCAACAAAATTACTAGAGGGGATAGTCCACCGAACACCGATACTCCACTGAACCCACGGAGATGGTTGCGCGGTAGCTGAAGGCAAAAAGAAAAGCCGTCAAGGAAACTGCTCCTTAACGGCTAACAATTTATAGCTGGAAACCATTGTGCTGCAATAGTTTGAATGGAAATGAACAAGGACGGTTATTTTATCAAAATAACCGTCCTTGTTTGGTCCGAGTGGGGAGACTCGAACTCCCGGCATCTTGCTCCCAAACGGTTGAACTAAATTTTTTATGGTTATTTGTAGTTGTTTTTAACCATTTCCGCTACATTTCGATTACTCTTTGACACTCTTAATCCCACTGTTTCCGAGTACTCCGGCGCTGTCTGTGGTCAAACATGTGGTCAAAGAGCCCTTCTTGACCAGGTGCGGCATCCGCCGCCTGTCCAGAAGGGCTCTTTTCGCTGTTTGGGTTTGGGGTATTGTAACTCTGGCAGGGCAGAGAAGCAAGGTGTTTTTTCAAGTCAGGCGTATCAATTTTTAACACATTTAAACAAAGAATAGGTCGATGGGGGATATTCAGCCTCTCACACTCATATTGTTTTCGTTCTCTGGAGTTTCAGTCCATCACCCAATAACTCAGGACTTTTGCTTATGACAGCGAGCTCCAGAGGCGCATTAACTCCTGTTTCAGTTTTATCAAGTCTTCGTAGTTGACGGAAGTCTGCAAAGCGTCATTCATATTGCTCAGTAATAGCTTAAGTCATCCACTTTCCAATTTTGCAGTGGACAACACACAGAATAGTCCTGTTTGTTGGACAAATATGATGCTAAACTGGTTTACGACTGAAAGGAAAGGACACACATCAAAGACGGATAGTTTTGTTGATGTTTGCTAAGAAGTTCTTGTCGAATTCTGGAATTTCAGTTATACTAAATATAGTTGACATCCGCAAAAGAACGCAGGAAGAGTGAAATATATGCTGTATTCCGGCCTGTATGAACAGATTATCAACACTGCCCTGACCCGCGAGCTGTCGGAGATCCCCGCTGCCCGCAAGTCTATCGCGCCCGTTGACAAGGCAGAGGCATCCAAGGTGCTGGCCCAATACTTGGCCGACGTGGTGCAAAAGGGTCTGGAGAACATGGTAGACAAGGGCGGGGATATCGCTACACAGATCGGTCTTGCCAACCAGATCGTAGCCCTCATTCAGAACACGACCGGGGAAGCTGACTTTGCCGCGCTGAGTGTTGACCAGCGGGCAGAGCAGCTTCTTGCGCTTTTACAGGAGCAGGATCCCCGGCTGGCGGTGGGCAAGACGGCTGCCGACCTGAACCGTCCGGAGACCTCCATCGCTCAGAGCAGCCTGTTTACTGGGGCTATTCATGAGCCCCAGATGTACTCGGAACTGAAAAAGGAAATTGTCTCCGCCGACCGCATCGACATGCTGGTATCCTTCATCAAGTGGAGTGGCCTACGGCTCCTGATGGACGAGCTGAAGGAGTTCACCCAAAACGGAGGTGAGCTGCGGATCATTACCACCTCCTACATGGGAGCCACCGATGTGAAGGCCATTGAGGAGCTGCGGACCCTGCCCAATACCAAAATCAAGGTCAGCTACGACACTAAGCGCACCCGGCTCCACGCCAAAACCTATGTCTTTTACCGGGATACCGGCTTCACCACGGCCTACGTAGGCTCCTCCAATCTGTCCAACGCCGCCATCTCCAGCGGTTTGGAGTGGAATGTGAAAGTCACTCGCCGGGATCTGTCGGAGACCATCGACAAGATCGCCGCTACCTTTGAGAGCTACTGGAATTCCAACGAATTTGAGTACTACTCGGAGGGTCAGAAGGAGCGGCTGGCCCGGGCACTGAAAGCGGAAAAATACTTTGATGCCAACAACACCGAAGTGTACACCATGGATATCGCTCCCTACTCCTATCAACAGGAAATTCTGGACAAGCTGGAGGCGGAGCGCACCGTCCGCGGCTACACCCGCAACCTGGTGGTAGCCGCTACAGGTACTGGCAAGACGGTGATTTCCGCGCTGGATTATAAGCGTTTTTGTAAGCGACATCCTGGAAGGCCCTGCCGACTGCTCTTTGTGGCCCACCGGGAGGAGATCCTGCGGCAGAGCCTGTACACTTTCCGGGCGGTTTTGAAGGACGCCAATTTTGGGGAGCTGTTTGTGGGCAACTACCGGCCAGAGAGCATTGACCACCTGTTCCTGTCCATTCAGACCTTTAATTCCCAGGGCTTCGCCGCCAAGACTACCCCGGATTTTTACGACTACATCGTGGTGGACGAGTTCCACCACGCGGCAGCGCCTACCTATCAGAAACTATTGTCCTACTATCAGCCCCAAATCCTGTTGGGTCTGACTGCTACCCCAGAGCGCATGGACGGCAAGAGTGTGCTGCCCTACTTCAACAACCGAATTGCCGCAGAAATTCGGTTGCCGGAGGCCATTGACCGCAAGCTACTGTGTCCCTTCCAGTATTTCGGCGTCACCGACACGGTGGATCTGAACACCCTGAAATGGAGTGCCGGCGGCTATGATAAGGGTGAGCTTTCCAACCTCTACACCCTCAGCGGAGCCGTGGCCAACCGACGTGCCGATTGGGTGGTGTCCTCCCTTCTCAAGTATGTGACCGATATTGACGAAGTCAAGGGTCTGGGGTTCTGCGTATCCATCGAGCATGCGGAGTTTATGTGCCGCTATTTCAATGACCATGGGATTCCATCCATCTTTTTGACCGGGAAATCCTCTGATGAGGAGAGAAAAACCGCCAAGGGACGGCTGGTGAGCGGCGAGGTGCGTTTCATTTTTGTAGTGGACATCTACAATGAGGGCGTAGACATCCCAGAGGTCAATACGGTGCTGTTCCTGCGGCCCACCGAGTCCCTGACCATTTTCCTCCAGCAGCTGGGTCGTGGTCTGCGGCTGGCGGAGGATAAGGAATGCCTGACCGTGCTGGATTTTATCGGCCAGGCCAACAAGCGGTATAACTTTGAGGACAAGTTTGCCGCCCTGCTCTCCAATACCACTCGAAGCGTGACCCGGGAGATCAAGGACGGGTTTGTCTCCGCGCCCAAAGGTTGTTACATACAGCTGGAGAAAAAGGCAGCTAAGTATATTCTGGACAATATCCGGGCCTCCTACGGCAACACCGCCGGGCTGGTATCGCGGGTTGCCAGCTTTACTGAGGACAGTGGCCTGGAACTGAACCTGGCAAACTTCCTGGATTATTACCATTTGGATCCCAGGACAATTTACAAGTTTTCAACCTTCTCGCGCATCTGCGCCCGGGCAAATATGATTGCAGATTTCAGTGAACCGCTGGAGGAGGTGCTCACGAAGGCCTTTGCCCGATTGGCCGTTGTAGACTCCCGGCGCTGGATTCGCTTTTTGTTGGATCTGCTGCCTCGTCTGGACGATGTGGATTTTTCGGCGCTTAGCGAGCTGGAGCAGCGCATGCTCCAGATGTTCTATGTGACTGTTTGGGGAAAGGCAGCAGAGAGTTGGGGATCCGATGAGGTTTTGGACAACCTGTATGCCCTCTCAGATAGTCCCGTGATGTTGGGGGAGCTATTGGACCTGCTCCGCTATCGATATGAGCAGATCGACTTCATTGACGAGCCAGTGGATTTGGGCTTTGACTGCCCGTTAGACCTCCACTGCACCTATACCCGTGACCAGCTGCTGGTGGCACTGGATTTCCTGAAACCAGCCACGGTGCGTGAGGGTGTGAAATGGCTGCCGGAGAAGCAGTTGGACGTATTCTTTGTGACGCTGAACAAGGCGGATAAGGACTACTCGCCCACCACCATGTACCACGATTACTCTATCAATGAGAACCTGTTCCATTGGCAAAGCCAGAGTACCACAGCGGCGGACTCTCCCACTGGGCAGCGGTACATCCACCACCGGGAGCGAGGGAGCAAGGTTCTGCTGTTTGTCCGGGAGTTCAAGGCGGACCGGATTACAGGAGGCGCTGAGGCCTATACCTTTCTGGGCACAGCGAACTATGTGAAGCATAGCGGGAGCAGGCCGATGAATATTACCTGGAAGCTGGATCGACCCATTCCAGCGAAGTTTTTGAAGAAGACGAACAAACTGGTGGTGGGGTGATGGATTTACAGGAGAACCCGGTTTCCGTAGGGGAGAGGAGCCATCTTTCCCCCAGCACCATCTACCAACACCCAGTCATCGATCCATTCCAGCCGCACAGAGACCCAACCTGTATCGGGCTCAAGCATGGAAAAACACTCTCCACAGTGCAGACCACCATACAGCGTTCCATTTTCAAATATGATATCAGGCCTTCCGTCAAGTTTGATTAAAATACCAGTCATAATTGTCTCCTATGGGGGGGATTGGGATGAATCTGTTTGATCGTATTCCAACCGAATTATTCTCTGTTTTAGCGTCGCCCAACCGCACACTGTATGCAAATGCCCTGGATGTGCTCTATACTGCATATCGGGAGAACCTGAAGATCCTGGAGCAGGATTTTTACATGATGCTTCGGAGCAAACTGGAGCAGCAGCTGGCAGACGCCACCTTTGAAGGTGAGGACATTGATGAGGAAGAGCTGCGGGATATTTCGGGTAGAGCCAGGTTCCTGATTCGGAAATTATACAGCAAGGGCTGGTTCGAAAAAGAGCGCGGCGAGGATTTTGAGGAATATATTACGGTCCCAGGGTATAGCAGCCGTCTGCTGGAAGTCTTTCACCAACTGCGCGATGACAGCCCAATTCGGGGTTATTCCTATGTATTCGGAACCTATTCTACCCTGAAAGTGGCGGCAGACAGCGAAAACATCTATGACAAAATGGCTGCGATCTACAGTGCATACGACAATACGCGGTCGCTGATCGATCTTCTGCAAATGGTCTATCACAATGTGAAGCATTTCTTTCAAATGCAGATCAAAATGCAGGAGGTCAATGAGGTCCTGGCATCCCACTTTGACGATTTTGGGCAAAAAGTGGTGGAGGCCTATATTCGCCCGCTGAAGATCAAAGACTCCGTACCAAAGTACCGGGTTCCCATACAGGCCATTCTCACCGGTTGGCTGGAAGATGAGCCCCTTCTGCTGGCCCTTTCCAATGCCGCGCTGCAAGACCGCCGAGGCGACACCCTGGAGGAGTGCCGGCGGGATATTCTGCAAAAAATCTTTTGGGTGAAGGATCGCTATGACAGCATAGAGTTCGAATATTTGGATGAGATCGACCGGCAGGTGCGCCGATACACCCGGGCGACCACGCAGAAGTTAGAGAACCTAACCAACCGGGACCATAATGTCCGAGGGAATCTGAATTATCTTCTGACAGCGCTGGGGAGAAATCACCGCGCATCTGAGCTGGTGGAACAGATACAGCCGGCCTTCCAGCTCTATGAGCAGTCGTTTCTATCGGGAAAAAGTCTGTGGCACCGGAAACGGCCTGGAAAGCGGACAAAAGCGGCGCCGGTTCTGATCAAGGATCGAGAGCTGGATGCGGGGGTGGAGGCCCAGGCAGCGGAACTGCTCCGGACAGAGTATAGCCGTTCCGCTGTCTCACGATACGTGGAGCAATGGCTGGGCGAGCGTGGAATCTGCTACTCGAAAGACCTTGGCCTGTCCGATGACAAGGCCTACATCATGAGTATGCTGGCCGTGCTGACAGGTCAGGACCCGGAGGCGGGCTATATGGTCCGGGAGCTGGAGGGGAATTATACACAGGGGCAATATACCATCCCGCAGCTTCAGATCATGTGCAGGAAGGAGGGGGAACGATGAGCTTTGATTGGTTCAGTACGGCAACGCCAAAGGAACTCGACCGTTTTAAGGCGATCTGCAATCAGCTGCTCAGTCGTACCTATGTGGTGAGAACGGTATATCGCCCGGGGGAGGGGCGGGTCAATAACCCGGACTATGTATTCCTCTCCTCTCATTTTGAGGTTGTGCGGGATTATCTGGCCTATCTGGACTGGGATTTGAGAAAAGACGATCTGAACGGGTTCTTTTATGTTTTGAACACAGATGAAGTGAACCGCTACGCCCTGAACAAAAAAGAGACCGCCATCCTCTTGGCAATCCGCATGCTTTACGAGGAGAATCTGGAGCGCCTGGGCATGGAGCAGGATGCGATTTGTACCGTTCGTGACCTGCTGGAAAAAGTGGTGACCGATTATGCCATCCTGCCTGCAAAGCCCAATATGGACGAGGTAAAGCGCGCGCTTACAGTGTTGGATAACCACTCTGTTATCCAGCGCATTGAGGGAAAGTACAACCAGGGCAGCTGTAAATTTGCTATCCTTCCAACAGTGTTGTCTGTGGTCTCCAGCGAAAAGCTGAATGCCATCGTTTCGATACTAAGAAAGGAGGACGAAGGTGAAGAAGCTGAAGAAGATCTTGCTGATTAACTGGCTGTATTTCTCGAAAGAGTTGATCGAAGTGGACGACATCAATTTCCTGACGGGCAAGAACGGAGCGGGGAAGTCCACTGTGATCGACGCCCTTCAGATCGTGCTCTTGGGTGAGACCAACGCCCGCAACTTCAATCAGGCGGCCAACGAGAAGTCCCAGCGGACTCTGGACGGATATCTGCGGGCAGACATGGATGAAAACAACCCCGGATCCCGGCGGGGGAAGGACTTTTCCACCTTCATCGCCTGTGAGTTTCTGGACGATGTAGAGGGGAAGCAGTTTGTCAGCGGCGTCGTGTTTGACTGCCGCAGCGACGGCAGCCGCCAGGACCGTTTCTTCCTCTATGACGGTGCCCTTCCGGAGGACTGCTTCATTCGTCAGGGGGAGGCCATCGATATCCCGACTCTGCGGGGATTTTTGAAGACCTATGGGGTGCGGGGAAAGCTGTATGACACCCACAAGGAGTACCAAGCCGATTTACTGGCCAAATGGAATGTCCATAATGAGCAGGTCATGCGAATGATGAAGAAGGCCGTCTCTTTCCGGCCTATTGTGGACATACAGAAGTTTATTACAGAGAACATCTGCGACATTCCGGAAAAACCGGACATTGAGGCCATGCAGCAGAACATCCGGGACTATAAGCGCCATGAGCAGCTGGCCCAGCGCCAGGAGGAGAAACTCTCTGCCCTGCGGGAGATCGGCCGAATATACCGGGACTGGCAGCAGTCCATCGACCGCTGGCAGGTGCAGTCTTTCCTGTCCCTGTGGGCGGAAAAAGAGGAGCAGCAGTCTCTGATCGACCGCACAGAGGTGGGAAAAAGGGACTGCGAGGCGTCCCTGGCTGAGACAGAACGAGGCATTGAAAGCCTGGAGACCGAGATCGAACAAAAAGAGGGCCGCCGGCGCGAGCTGGACCGGGCAGTGGCCCAGAGCAGCGTGTTCCAGGAGGAGGAGAAGCTTCGGCAGGAAAAGCGGTCGCGCCAGGAGGAGCAGACCAGACTGGGCGAGGGGCTTCAGGCCCTCGCATTGGAGATCAGACGGGAGGCCGTTCGGCTTAGCAGTCTGTGTAACAGCATCGGGGACTGGGAGGAGGAAGAGCAACTGGTACAGGTGCGGCGGGCGGCGGAGGCTACGCAGAAGGCTTACGCAGTGCTGGCGCAGGCTGACCAGGAAATCTTTGCATCCCCGCTCTCCCTCTTTGAGCAGGCTCAGAAGGCGGTCACAGATCTCTATCATACGCTCAGAAGTGCCGCTCACAGGGTGGAAGATCTGCTGGCGGAATATAGATCAGAGGCAGACCAAAAGGAGACAACCTTGGCCAACCTCCGCAAGAATGTCAAGGACTATCCGCGGGGACTGATCCAACTGCGAGAGCGCCTCCGGGTGGAGCTGGAGCAGAGAGCTGGCCGCCCTGTGGAGGTCTCGATTCTCGCCGATGTGCTGGAAATCAGAGAAGAGGCCTGGCGGGGCGCGGTGGAGGGTTACCTCAATGCACAGAAGTTCTATCTGCTGGTAGAGCCGGACCACTATCAAACCGCTCTGAAAATTTATGACTGGGTCAAGCGGGAGTTTGGCCAAAACTCCTTTGGACTTGTGGACATTGGCAAACTGCGGGAAGACCACCGTGCGGAGCCCGCCGCCAATAGTCTGGCACAAAAAGTAGAGACGCAAAACAATTTGGCCCGCAGTTACATCAACTATCTGCTGGGCCGGGTGGTGTGCTGCGACCGTATGGAGGAACTTCGCACTTACAGGACGGCGATCACTGCGGAGGGCATGCTGTATCAGGGCTATGTGGCCCGTCCGCTGCGCCGGGCATGGATGGAAGATGCCTTCATTGGCCGCCGAGCCGTTGCACTGCGTATTCAGCGCCTGGAGGAGGAGCTAAAGCAGCTGAAGACGGACATGCAGCACTGGTCGCCCATCCTTCTGGTACTGCAGCAGCGAGATGACCCCCTGTTCAACCAGTTTTTTGTCCAGAACACCGTGGAGGAAAAATTGAGGGACTATCTGCGTGGGTTAGAGCTCAAAACAGAAATTATGCAAATCGAAGAACAGATTTCCCAGCTGAACTTGCTTTGGCTGGATGAGCAGAGAAGAATTATCACCCATCTGGACCAGGAGATTAAGTCGCTGAACGGAAAGAAGGACGAGAAGTCGGTCTCCCTTGGGAGACTGCGGGAGCAGCTCCACCAGCTGGAATATGAGCGGCTGCCGGACCAGTATCAAAAGCTATCCCAGCTGGAGGACAGCATCCGCGAGAACTTCTCTCCGGACTATCAAAAGCGGGTAGGCCTGCCCCGGTATCAGCAGGAGCTGGAGCGGCTGAAACGCCCCTCAGTAGTTCGCAAAAACTTCAGTGACCAGTTGGAGCGCACAAAAAATGAGAGGGATCGGACTGAGAGAATCCTCTTTCAGGCCAGACAGGAGTACGGCGAACGATTCAAACCTTGTTCCTTCCGGGTGGATGCGCCGGACAATGAGGAGTATGAAGCGGAGCAGCGTACCTTGGAGGAGAGCGAGCTGCCCAAGTTTAGGGAAAAGATCAAAGCTGCCCGAGAGAGCGCCATGGAGCAATTCCAGAACGACTTTCTTTCCAAGTTAAAAGCCAGCATCGACCAGGTGCAGCAGCAGGTCCGGAATCTGAACAAGGCCCTGAAACAGGCGAAATTCGGGACAGACCAATATCAGTTCCGGGTGGAGCGCAATCCGGACTACGCCGACTACTACGATATGATCATGGCGCCGGAGCTGATGGATGGGGAGGGCGGCCTGTTTGCTCTGCCCTTCCAGCAGAAATACGGAAAACTCATTGACACCCTGTTCAGCCAGATCGCCATGTCGGACGACACCCAACTCAACGCCAGAAAGCAGAGTGAGCTTCAGCAGAACATACAGCGGTTTACTGATTTCAGGACCTATCTCAAGTTTGACTTGGAGACTACGGACCAAAATGGATCCCGACAGATGCTCTCCCAGACACTCAATACTAAATCCGGAGGCGAGACCCAGACTCCCTTCTACATCGCTGTGCTGGCCTCCTTTGCGCAGCTGTACCAGGTCAACAATCCCTCTGACCTGGCCAGCAATACGGTCCGCCTGGTGGTGTTCGATGAAGCGTTCAACAAAATGGACAGCGACCGTATCGTTGAGAGCGTCCGCTTGCTGAGAAAAATGGGGCTACAGGCCATCATCTGTACGCCGCCGGATAAGTTGCCGGATATTATGCCCTTGGCGGACCGCACCCATTTGGTGATAAAAGAAAAGTATCAAATGCGTGTCAAGGCTTGGGGGAAGGAGATCATGCCGGCATGAAACAAAGTCTCCTTCTGTCCCATCTGCTGGACAAATATGAAAATAGTAAGCATCTGACGCATCCGGGCACCTCCTCACGCAGGGTGATGCTCCGGATTGAAAAACACGAATTCCCGGAGTATGCTTATGAAGATGCACAAATTCGGGACACATGGAACGACGTAGTAAACGACCTGGAAACCCGTGGGCTGATTTCCGCACAGTGGGTCTACGGACGCCCGGTTCTTTCCAATGTGATACTGAATTTAGAGCACCTTTCGGAGTGTTATCGGCTGACAGGCCGTACACATCCAAAAGAACTGGCACAAACTGTAATGGAGCGTATGACCACAAGGCTTTCTGGCGTCACGACAGACTGGATTCTGGCATGGCGGGATGACATCTGCCATCAGGCAAAAGAGACCTTTCGGGTTCCGTCCTACTGCAAAAAGGATCTGGCACCGCTGGACCAGTTATTAACTGCGTTTGTGGTGTACGATTCTTTGGCGGGAGAATCCATTACCATGCGCGCCTTCAGCGGAAAGTGTTATCAGAACACCAAAACCTTTGAGCGGGAAGTGCGGGATACTTTCGTACGAATTGCTTCCACGTACTGTGCCGGATTGATAGAGGCCTGTGAGCAAAGCGAAATGAGTGAGCGAGAGCAGCTGGCCTATCTGGGTATCTATGCCCGACCGGAGCTGTATGAACTTGCCGGAAACTGCATCATCCACACCGAACAGGGGGACATCTCTGTGGCCGCTGCGGCGCCGTATGGCCTGGCCCTGCCCAGTCCAGGTGTTGACGCCATACAGTCTTTTGATATGGGCGCCATTCAAAAACTCATTTTTATTGAGAACAAGACCAACTACGATGAATTTGTGCTTTCTGAACTGCGTCCCCGAGAACTTGTAGTTTATCATGGTGGCTTTTTAAGTCCGCAAAAACGCAAGTTTTTTAAAAAGATGGCGGCTGCACTGCAAAACCAGATCGAGACCGTATTTTGGGCGGATATAGATTTGGGCGGATTCCAAATGTTTGAACGGCTGAAAGCGATTTTTCCTACCCTGACTCCCATGCGAATGTCTGCTGAAGATGTGACAGCCCATCATGGAACCGGACTCGTGCGCTCAGAGCATTACTTGAAAACTGTTCGGGCTGCCCTCGCCTGTGATCAGTATCCGCTTTTTCATATGGCCATGAAAAAAATATTGGAATATGGCGTTACAATTGAACAGGAAGTATTTTTAACAGAGTAACTGGAATATGCCAGTGATAACAATGGAGAGTATAAAGAATGACTGAGGTAGTAGCAGCCCTGATCTGGAATCAGGACAAATTTATGATTTGTCAGCGCCCGGCTCATAAGGCCAGAGGACTTCTTTGGGAGTTCGTTGGTGGAAAGGTTGAGCCAGGTGAAACCAAGGAGCAGGCACTCATCCGGGAATGCCAGGAGGAGTTGGCTATCACTCTGGATGTGGGCGAGGTGTTCATGGATGTGGTTCACGAATACCCGGATTTGACGGTTCACCTGACGCTGTTTCATGCAACCATCCGTGAGGGTATTCCCCAAAAATTGGAGCACAATGACATCCGTTGGATCACCGTGGATGAGATTGATCAATATGCGTTTTGTCCTGCGGATGTGGAGATTTTGAGGAGGCTAAAAGATGCCCGCTAAAGCCTATCATAAACTGGTGCGTGATCGTATTCCGGAGATCATCGAAGCAGATGGGAAGGTCTGCATTTGTGAAACGCTTTCTGACGAGGACTACTTGTGTCTTCTGGACCGGAAGCTGAACGAGGAACTGGCTGAATACCAGGAGAGCAAATCCTTGGAAGAACTGTCCGACCTTTTAGAAGTTATGCAGGCTGTCGTAAAAGCCCGCGGATGGACCTTGGAAGAACTGGAGCTGGTGCGGGCGGACAAGGCCGCCAAACGGGGCGGGTTTGAGAAGAAGATTCTGCTGAGAGAAGTATTGGAGAATTAAAATGCCGAACACGAAATGGTCTGAACTTTCTCATTTGCAGTTGGGGCGATATGCAGAGTACTATGCCAAGATGGAATTTGCATCCTACGGATACGATGTCTATACCTCTGAAGTGGATGACCATGGCGTAGACTTTGTGGCGAGAAACCCCAGGGACGGCCAATACTATGAAATACAGGTCAAGGCTGTCCGTAATCTGGACTATGTCTATATCCGAAAAGATAAAATGGTGCTTTCTCCAGCTTGATTGGTATATCTATTGTTATTTTCAAACGGTACTATGCCAGACTGTTACGTGATTCCATCTCAAACTTGGAAGGACCCGAATGCACTGTTTGTGGACCGGAACTATGATAAGCCCGGGCAGAAAAGTGCTCCGGAATGGGGAATCAATCTGTCCAAGAAGAATTTGCCACTTCTTGAACCGTACAGAGAAGAACAATATTTTCGTTTCGCAAAGTTGAGGTGATCTCCATGCCTACCTACCGCTCCGCCTCCGGCAGCAGTGCCGAGGATCTGTTTATTGAACTCTTCTCCGACACCTTCGGCGCTGAGAAAGCGGGCTATCTATACTCCCAGTACCCCTTCTCCGACATCTATCAGAACAGCCGGTTTGCTGACTTTCTGATTGAAAACGGCGGGCGGAAGGTGGCCATTGAGATCGACGACGAGGCTTCCCACAACCCCAAGCTGGTCTCCCAGAACAAATTCTACGATGACCTGCTCAAACAGAACAGCATGATCTACCTGGGCTGGGATGTATACCGCTGGGCGGTGCGGCAGATGCAGCAGCAGCCAGAGACAGTGAAGGACGAACTGAGGCTATTCCTGGGCCAGCACCCCAGCTTCAAGGAGATCGAGGACTATCTCCCCACTCAGCGAGGAAAGTCCCTGGACGGCTCTCAGTTGGAACTGAAGGAGCACCAGAAACAGGCTTTGGCAGCTCTGGAGGAGATGCGCTGCAACTTCGAGACCATCGCTCTGCTCTATCACGCCACCGGAACCGGAAAAACGGTGACCGCGGTTATGGACGCCAAGCGGTTCGGCAAGCGCACGCTGTTCCTGGCCCACACGGTAGAACTGGTCGATCAGGCTACCAAGACCTTCCGGGAGCTGTGGCCCCAGGTCACGGTGGGCCGTTATGTGGAGAGCATGAAGCAAGGCAATGCCTTTGTGGTCTGCGGCAGCATCCAGAGCGTGGCATTGAACTTGGAACGGTTCAAGCCGGATGACTTCGGCTATATCATTGTGGATGAGGCGCACCACGCCTCTGCCGATACATACCAGAAGGTTTTGTCCTACTTTACGCCGGAATTCACCCTGGGCCTAACGGCCACGCCGGAGCGGACCGACGACAAGAACATCCTGGACATCTTTAAGAACACCGCCCACAAGCTGGACATCCAGACCGCCGTGGAAATCGGCGAACTGGTGCCGGTACGGTGCATCCGCATCCACACGAATATTGATCTGACCAAAGTTCGGTTCAACAGCGTCCAGTACAATATTCGAGACCTGGAGAGCAAGATCTATGTGCCGGAGCGCAATCAACTCATCGTGGACACCTGGCTCCGGTATGTGAGGGACAAGCGGACGGTCATCTTTTGTGCCTCGGTCAAACACGCCCAGGAGATCGCCGGGCGACTCCATGACGCTGGCGTAGCCGCCGAAGCAGTGTCCGGTGAGATTAAAGCCAGCGACCGCCGGGAGGTGCTGGCCCGGTTTGAGAAGGGCGAGACCAAGGTACTGTGCGCCTGCGATCTGCTCAATGAGGGCTGGGACTGCCCAGCTACGGAAGTCCTGTTTATGGCCCGACCCACCATGTCCAAGGTGCTCTATACCCAGCAACTGGGCCGCGGGATGCGGCTATCCCCTGGCAAGGAGAGCCTGATGGTGTTTGATTTCGTGGACAATGCCAGCCAGTACAACATGCCCTACTCCATGCACCGTCTGTTCCGGCTGAAGGAGTACAAGCCCGGCGCTCTGGTGTTGGGCACCAAGGGGCAGAAAACTGCCGAGCAGGGCCTCTACGACCGGGGCGAGCGCCCGGACGCCCTCATCGACTGGCCGGTGGACGCCCTGGATTACGAGCTGGTGGACATCTTCAACTGGCAGGAGGAGGCCGCAGGGATGATCTCCCAGATGGAGTTCGTCCGCCGGGTGGATGTGCAGACGGAGACCATTGAGCGGTATGTCCGGGACGGTCTGCTGGTGCCCGATCTGGTGGTACCCATGAGCGAACACCGGACCTTCAAGTATTTCAAAGAGGAGACCCTCCAGAAGTATGCCGAGCAGTACGGCTGGACCCTTATCGACGACTCCAACCGAAAAGATCTGTTTCTGGATATGGTGCGGCAGATGGATATGAGCTACTCCTACAAGCCGGTGCTTCTCAAGGCGGTGCTGCTGTTCGCCGACGATAAAGGCCGCATAAAGCTCAGCGACATTGTCACCTATTTCCGGGAGTTCTATGAAGCTCGCCGGGCAGCTGGGCTGGTGGTGGAGAAGGCTAACAGCATCTACGCCAAGGGAGGCTATACCGACGCTCAGGCCCAGCGGAATATCCTATCCAACTCCTTCAAGCGGTTCGAGGATATGCAGATGCTCCACCACACCAAAACCCTGGGCGTGATTCAAGTGGACGAGTCCGTCTGGAAGAAGCTGACTCGGGAAGAAAAGCAGGAAATCGAACGGATTTGTGACGAGAAGCTGGAGCAGTACTATGGCCGATTCCAGGTCGCACAAACGGAGGGTGACCTCAAATGAATCAAGAGATATTGAAAAAACTGAAAAGTACCCCAGAGCTGTCACCAGATGTACACGACGGCAGCTATGAACTGGTGCGTACGATTGTATCCGCTTATCGTGATGTGGATGAAGCCACGCTGGACTACCAGGATCTCAATGCCATTTATCTCATGTGCATTGGAACATGGCGGCACAGCTATGACAAAAAGCATGAAGCTGTCCATGCAACGCATCTGCCCGAGGTTCGCAAACAAGAGTTGGACCATCTGATTGATGACCTGAAAAGCCGGGCAGATGCTGGCGTGTATAAGCACCAGGAAAAAGCTGTCTCCGGAACAGGCCATATTGGAATGTTTGGTACTGGATTCTACTCGTTCCAGAGCAAGACAGATATCCAATCTGTGCGCGCTTTTATCAGAATGTGCGTGGATCTTCTGGATATGACGGACGATGAGGATATGTTCCAGCGTGCTGCATTGGTGCTCACAAA
>ENA-ORUF01002525-ORUF01002525.1-human-gut-metagenome-genome-assembly--contig:-NODE-2525-length-15587-cov-5.017963_pt1 | contig 15587 bp, 18 predicted proteins | sample MGYA00242077_ERZ509203 | MGnify/ENA primary metagenome ERZ509203 (study PRJEB26280, sample SAMEA2338834) | human gut metagenome | biome: human gut; feature: human-associated habitat; material: faeces...
TAAACAAACGAAAGTGAGGAAAATTAAAATGACAAAGACAATGACAAAAGAACAAAAATTATTTATGGAGATGTATATCAAATCAAATTTATCAGAGATGCTCAATGAAGTCAATGAAAACGGTTATGAGGTTATCGGCGTTGGAATCTCACCAGAGGAATACATTGAAGGCGAAGAAATAGATAGTAGTTGTCCCGGCATCATCTCTGATAGTCTTGAATCCGCTGATTATATCTGCTTAGACAAAGACGCTGATTTTACAAGATACAACTTAAAACATATCGCAATTATCGCTGGTGACTGGAAAGTTAATACACCTGTTGACGGAGAAATATCTATTCATAACCCAATAGTTTATAAAGTTATTTGTTGAAAGAGGTATTTATCATGAAAATTGATTTTGAAGTACTCAATCATATATCTAAGCTTAAAATTGAAAATTTTAATCGGATGTTTCACGCTGGCCTAGACCTTAATTATGAAGGGCACATTGCTATTCATTATTCGCAGATCGGTGAAATTAAAGCCCTTTTTGATATAGCTGAATTACTTACTGGATATGTATTTAACTACAGTGACTTAATAGACTACTTAAATTCGGGCAAAGCAACCTCAATTAATGATTTTATTGAAAAAACGAGGAATAAAAACACATGACCATTAATTTTAATATGAAATTAGGGGTTATATCACTAGCGGTAAAGCGGTTTCCATATCGCATTTTGATGAGTACATAAAAGGAAAGGAATAAAGACATGAGATCATTAGAACTACTCACAAACATTAAAAATATTTTAGACAAACGTATTATAGGCGAAGTTACTTTATCCTATTCAGTCGATAGCTTAATAACCGTCGAAATTAAAACAACCTATGGCAAGTGGTTAACGAAAATAGCAGACCATTACACCTCACAAAGTCCATTTGCACAGGCCTACACTATAGCAGAATCAATCATAGCAGAATACAGGCAAGACATATTATCGCAATTCCTAAAATAAAATTACCCGATTGTTAAATTTTTAACACTTGCATTTTTATCCTCCATATGCTATAATATACTTGTGAGTTAAACAAGACACAGGGACTGAGCGTTACTCCTCTTTCTATTTTTTCCATTCAGTCCCTGGTCACACTAACGGCGGTATCTGAGGTAAAACGGTTGGCGTCCTCCTGTAAACCGTACCGGGTTCGAATCCTGGCCACCGTATTGGTGTCTTTATCCACCAAAACGCAATAAATCAAATTAAAGAAAGGAAGAAAAAAACTATGAAACGTGAAAGCATGGTTACAAGAACCATCACAACAACTACCGTCACAGTATTAGTCATCAATGTTGAGACAGGCGAATCATACAACGAAACTTTTCAGCTTTTAGGAAAGTACAAGAATGATGATGATATTTTAAAGGAGTTCGACAAACGTGTCGAATACCCAATCAAAGTTGTGCATATCGTTGATAAGCGTGAAACAGCTACAAAATACGCAATGCGTGAAAAAGATTTTGTCGAATTAGCTACACCAGAAAGAAAAGAGGAGAACTAAAGCCATGGTAAACATTGTTACAGAAAGCAGAGAATTAACAGAAGTTGAAGAATATCTCATGACGATTGCGCCATCCATTACAACAATGAAGGACGTACCAGACAATACAAAGATCGAGGTTTCAGCCTATCTCATTTTTGAGGATGTCAAAGAAAAAACCGGTGAATCTGTAGAGATTATGAGTATTCTCACACCAGAACACAAGGTTTATTCCTGTCAGTCAAAAACCTTTAAGCGGTCTATTTTAGACATCTCAGGAATCATGAAGGATAAACCTTTTTCAGTCCTGAAAATTTCAGGAAAAACGAAGGCCGGCCGTGATTATATTAACGCCGTGCTGGATGTAACGTCACTATAAACAAATTAATTTTAGTATTGTGCAATGTATAATCAACCATTTTAAAGTCATTTTCGAGATTTCAACGGGTAAAGGGATTAAAGCCCTTTACCCTTTATTAATTTTAAGGGTGTGATAATATGTCTAATAAAAAACTCACAAAAACAACGATCGCTAAAAAGCAATATAAACAGCAACAAAACAGAATTAAGAGACTGATAAAACGTTTAGGGGAACGTGGGTATTTTTTCGAAAAGGAAATTTTACCGGAAGAACCTAAACGAATAACTCATGCATCGGTACGTAAATTAAAAAAGATCACAGCTGAAAATTTATATAAAGTTGCAAAATACATTGATCCGGAAACCGGAGAAATTTTAGGCGGTGTAGAAGGGCGAAAACTTGAACGACATCGTACCGCACTTAAATCAGCACAGACCAGGAAAAGACGGAATCAACCCCCAAAGCCACCGCAACCCCCAAAACCACCAGAGTTTCCGCCCTTACCCCCGGATGATTTTATGACGAAAGTAATAATAAGTAACTGGCTTGCCCTACTCCGTACTTGTGAAAAGGGTGAGGCATACAATTTATTGCTAGGGTGGATAACGCAATTGCGTAACGATAATGGAGATGAAGCCGTTGCAACGATGATTGAAGATGGTGCAGATTCAGGAAATATCCTTACATGGGATATTATATATCATAACGACAAAGCTCGTCAATATATGTCAGCTCTTATGGAGCACTTACCAGATCAGGGTGTCTTATATAAAGATCAGATGTTAGATAATGAGGATTACTTGCGCCGTCTTGCAGATGCTTTTGAGCAAAATGAGGATTGGGAACTACCCAAATGAAAATAAGAAAATACCGATATTATATGTGTGACTTTGAAACATCTGTTTATGAGGGCCAGAAGTCAACGGAGGTATGGGCGGCGGCCGCCGTTGAGTTGGGCACTGAGGATGTTAAAGTCATGCATAGTATCGATGATCTTTTTAATTATTTTATTGAACTTAAGTGTCACATTATAGCCTATTTTCACAATCTTAAGTTTGACGGAAGTTTTTGGCTATCATATCTTTTGATCGATAAAAAATTTAAACAAGCCTATGACCAGATCGGTGACAAATCTTATGAAATTGAATGGCAACAGGAAAAATATATGTCAAACAATAGTTTTAAGTACTCAATATCAGATCGCGGGCAATTTTATTCCATTATTATTAAAGTTAAAAACCACTTTATAGAGATCAGAGACAGTTTAAAACTTTTGCCGTTTAGTGTAAAGCGTATTGGTGAATCTTTTAAGACAAAACATAAAAAACTTGAAATGGAATACAAAGGTTTTAGATATGCGGGATGTGAGATCACCCCGAAAGAACGTGAATACATAGCAAACGACGTTTTAGTAGTAAAAGAAGCACTCGAAATAATGTTTTCAGAGGGGCATGATCGGTTGACAATAGGGTCGTGTTGCCTATCTGAATATAAACGTATCTGTCAGTCGTCAACAAAAAATGCGTTGTCCTATGATGAGATGTACCCAGATTTGACACAGCTACAAATTGATGATTCTGTGTTTGGTTGTGCTAACGCCGATCAATACATACGTCGATCTTATCGGGGTGGTTGGTGTTACCTTGTAAAAGGTAAGGAAGAAAAGGTATTATCAAATGGCACAACGGCAGACGTAAACTCACTTTATCCATCAGTCATGCACTCAGAATCAGGCAACCGTTACCCTGTGGGAATCCCTTATTTTTGGGTTGGCAACATTATCCCCGATGAAGCGCTTAAATCGAATCGATTTTATTTTATTCGAATAAAAACGCGTTTTTATATTAAACCCGGAAAGTTGCCTTTTGTCCAGATTAAAAACAGCTATTTATACAAGCCAACTGAAATGTTGGAAACGTCGGACGTTTTCGACCCTGAATCCGGAAAATATTACTCCCAATATAAAAATATGAAGGGAGAAATAACTGACACACGGGTTACACTAACTCTTACAATGACAGACTATGCGTTATTAAAAGAGCACTATGAATTAGTAGATTTTGAGATATTAAACGGGTGTTGGTTTTATAGTGAGATCGGTATATTTGACGAATACATTGATAAATATAAGCAGATAAAACAAACAAGCAAAGGTGCTTTACGTGAGCTAGCAAAACTTTTTTTAAACAACCTTTATGGCAAAATGTCGTCAAACACCGATAGTAGTTTTAAGCTAGCCTACGTTAAAGACGACGGTAGTATTGGGTTTGATTTTATACCCGCAAACAACAAAAAACCCGGATATATTGCCGTAGGGTCAGCGATTACAAGTTATGCTCGTAACTTTACAATTCAAGCGGCACAACAAAATTTTTACGGTAGTGATAAACCGGGTTTTACCTATGCTGATACCGACTCTATCCATTGTGACTTACCACATGATAAAATAAAGGGCATTACAGTACATCCTACAAATTTTTGTTGCTGGAAACTTGAGACATATTGGGATAAAGCATATTTTACAAGGCAAAAGACCTATATCGAACACGTGGTTGCCGAGGATGAGGAGTACATTGACAACCCTTATAATTTAATCAAATGTGCGGGTATGCCAGATAAATGCAAAAATTTGTTTGAATTGTCAATGTTAGGCACAGCTAACTATGAAGGTTACACAGACAAGCTAACAGGTGAATTTAAGGAATGGACAGATGATGAGAAAGCATTTTTATTTAATTCAGATCACACTAATATCATTCGCACTTATGATGATTTTAAACCGGGGCTTTGTGTTCCGGGGAAATTGCGTCCCAAAAGAATTAAAGGCGGCATACTCCTTGTTGATACGACATATGAGATGAGATAAAAAAGAAAAGGGATAGTAAAAAATTACTATCCCTTTAATATATCAATAACACAAGTGACGCTAAACGCATATGGAAAAATATGAAAAATGCCCCGGCACTGCTTTTAAAGTGTTCCACCCGGGTACACTCATTTGCGAACGCTCATGCTGATACCGTTAATAAGATAACGCACAAAGTACAACTTCTTTGCATTGAAGATCTCTAAATCTAAAACACCCCCTCTCAAATAAGTAACGTAGGTTTGATAAAAAGAAATCGTTACGTTTTAACATAACATAATTAATATCATGATCTTCCGTAGTCACACTAATTCGCATTGGGAATGTTTTGTCCGATCGATCATCACAATAAATGATTCCATCCTCAGTGTACTCATGAATTCCATACTCATTTGATTTATATTTAAGAGTGCATAAGTACCTATTTTTGCCTGTTGGCTTGCTAATAAATGCCAGATTATCGTTTAAATATGTTGCCTCATTTGCATACATTGTATATTCATTTTTCGAAAACGCTTTAGAAAATCCACTTTGTTTTTGTGCATTGGCGGCGCTTTGTACATAGCCTTGTTCAAGTACATACCCTGAACCCTTTAAAAATTTTGTATCAGTTTTAAGCCGATTACTTATACCCATTTCCACGTAGTACGGATTGATAATGCTAACTGGGTTCGCTAACATATATACCGGGACATATCTGGTCTGTTTTCCTTGCCCTCTAGCAATTGAGGTGTGGACGGATATAAACTTTTTAATTTCATCATTGCAATAGTGATTTGTTTCACTCTGAAATTCATCAAAGATCATTCTTTCGACATCCGAAAACAGATGGCTATATTTTTTAATTTGGTCAGAGCTATTGAGGGATATTGCATACCCACAACTTTTATCATCGAGATAGAGTTCGTGAAAAATCCCAGACGCTTTTCTTTTTGATGTCATTTCATGTTCTGGAAAAAATAATGCACCAATATCTTTATAAAATTTGTCAACTACATCATCCAATTCATAATTGTACCTATAAAGCAGTGCAAACTTTCCTTCACCACGTAAAAACTTATTTATACATAATCTACCAAAATATGTGGTCTTTCCGCCAGTTCTATTTGTCGTACATAGATATAATTCTGGTGTATTCCCATCAATATCTTTTAAGCTCAGTAACTTTGTTCCGTCATAGTATTTATTTATTTTCGTTCACCTTCTTTTACTAATTATACCATATCTATTGCAAAAAGTCAACAGTTGTGATATAATAAATAAGAAGGCAAGAACAGAAAGGAAAACAATGATTACACCACTACAATACGTAGGTGTCGGGTTAATTTTTAATGTTTTGGACTTAGTTACAGGTATCATATCAGCCATTAAAGAAAAGGATATTCAGTCATCAAAACTACGTGATGGACTATTTAAAAAGATAGGGTTTATTATATGTTATCTTGTGTCTTATATTGTCGACACTCAGGGAGATGTAATAGGATTTAATATTGGAGTCCCTGTACTCCCAATGTTGATTCTTTACACTTGTACGACTGAGTTAGTTTCAATAATCGAAAACATTTCCAAAATTAACCCAGACCTTTTGCCTACAAAACTTATGGAGTTATTTCACATCAAAAAGGAGTGATATTGATGCCATCAATTAGCAAAGCCGTTGTATTTGCTGTCAATATAGCAAACGACAACTTACATGGCTACGATCAGACCTACAGAAACGGCCCTAATTATGATTGCTCTAGCTTAGTTGCCACAGCCTTAAATGAGGGCGGTTTTAATGTAGCTCGTGATTCGTGGACAGGTAATTTATTACCACAGCTTGAAAAATGCGGTTTTGTACAATGCAAACCACCCTGGAAAAAAGGTGACATCCACCTTAACGTCCGGAATCATGTGTGTATGTCGGTGTCCGCTGACAGAATCGTCCAGGCGTCGATTAACGAAAAGGGTACGATCACAGGTGGTAAAAGCGGAGATCAAACTGGCAAAGAAATATGGGTCACAAAGTATTATGAGTATTCAAAAGGATGGGATTATCATTTACGCTACACCGGAGAGGATACCCAAACAGATAAAACTATTTCTGAAATAGCAAAAGAGGTTATAGCAGGTAAATGGGGCAACGGTGATGTCAGAAAAAATAAACTCATTAATGCGGGCTATGACTATGACGCAGTTCAGACAGCGGTTAACGATCTTATGTCTAGTCCTAAAATCCCATACGGTGAGATCGCAAGGCAGGTTATTGCGGGTAAATGGGGCAACGGTAAAGACCGTGTAACACGGCTTACAAATGCAGGCTACAATGCGTCCATTGTACAAAACATTGTAAACGATATGTTAAAATGAGTTTTTCACCGAGACTAAACGCAAACGGAATTTACAACAACCCATGGTGGTATGATTCCGGTAATATATATTACCCCTCATACCAATTGCCCAATTGTACTTGTTATTGCTATGGCCGCTATGCCGAGATATTAGGAAAATTTTATCCCTTGCCTTCAGCAGACGGCGGCGGGTGGTATTCAGCCGCAACTAATTTTAAACGTGGTCAAGTTCCACAGTTAGGGTCAATCGCTTGTTGGTATTCGCCCAATGGAAAATATGCTGGACACGTGGCTGTAGTCGAACAGATAAATTCCAACGGGGATATCGTTACAAGTAATAGTGGGTATTATCGGCCGATCAACGCATACCCGCCGTCATCAAAAAATTATTTTTGGACAGAGGTCTGTAATAAAAGTAATGGGTATAGATCATCATGGATGATTTCCAGAGGGTATCAACTTGCAGGTTTTATTTATTTAGACGGTGAGCCACTCGACCCCGTACCTACAGAATGGGTAAAAGGAAATCGCTATTTAAATGAAGGCGAAATGCGAAACAATGCGTATATTGTATATGCGACTTATTATCGCACCTGGTCACTTCCTGCGATATGTGGAGTGTTGGGAAATATGCAAAGGGAGTCAACGATCAACCCGGGTATATGGGAGTCATTAATCGTAAACCCGTCACATGGCTTTGGTCTTGTAGGTTGGACGCCTTCCACAGTTTACACCGATTGGGCAAAAGCAAACGGTTTTGAGATCGATGACGGTGATGGTCAGCTGAAATGGATTGACGAAGAAATTGACAAGCAACATCACTGGATTCAAACTTCAAAATATCCAATTAGCTATTCTGATTTTAAAGTATCTGACAAGACTCCTGAAGATTTAGCTAGTGCGTTTATGTATAATTTTGAAAGGCCCGGTGTGTTAGCAGAGGAAGAAAGACGTCAATTCGCCCGCCAATGGTTTGAGTATCTACAAACGATTGACCCATCCAACCCATGGCCAAACCCACACGAACGCAGAAAACGGATGCCCGTCTGGATGAAAATAAGGTATAGGAGGTAAGAAATGTGAAAAAGACAAACACGTGGATTGAATTTATGTTAGCAAGATTTCTAAAAGTGAGGTAAAACATATGGCTATTTTGAATAAAGAGGATTTTTTTAATCGTATTAACACATTAGTCGGCGAAGATAATACAGATGAAAACATAAAAATTATTGAGGATATTACAGACACGTATAACAACTTAGAGACTTTAAGTCAGGATAACGCAAACTGGAAAGATAAATATGAAGAAAATGACAAAGAATGGCGGAAACGGTATCGAGATCGATTTAATAATACAGTCGATGAACCGACTAATGATGAGCCGGATGATGAACCGGCCAAGCCTATGAAATATAGTGATTTATTTAAGGAGGTATAAATAATGCCACGTAGAATTGTAAATACAACTTTAAATGCGTCCTCGATTGACATTTTAAATGTTATTCGCCAGAACGCACCTTATGAATATCAGCAGAACGTGCCGGAAGTAACAAGCGTTGATGATATCCCCAGAGTGGGCGAAGTGATTTATGGTACACCAGCTTTTGCGAATCATTTTTTAACAGCTTTAATTAACCGGATTGCAATTGTGCGTACTCAGAGTGCTACTTTTAATAACCCATATGCAAGGCTTAAAAAGGGATATTTGGAATTTGGTGAAACAGTCGAAGATATTTTCGTCTCAATTGCACAGGTGATTACCTCAAATGTAGAAGAAGCACCAGCCCGTGAATTTAAACGGACTTTACCAGACGTAAGATCGGCTTTTCACGTCATGAACTGGAAGACTATTTACCCAGTTACCATTCAGGATGAAGATTTAAAACAGGCTTTTTTAAGTGTTGACGGTGTAACGGATTTAATCGCTAAAATTGTTGACAGCGTATACACAGGCGCTGAATACGATGAATTTTTACTGTTTAAATATTTACTCATTAAAGCGGTGTCTCATGGTAAAGTAAAAACAATTAAAATCGGTGACGGTACAGATTTTAATAATATGGCCGCCAATTTTAGAGGGATTTCCAATCTTTTCCAGTTTCTATCTGACGATTATAACGAAAACAAGGCGCATAATAACACACCAAAAAATAGACAGGTTATTTTCATGGATGCGTTATTTAACGCACAGTTTGACGTTAATGTGCTTGCAAGTGCTTTTAACATGGATAAAGCTAATTTCCTTGCTAGCTTGTATTTGATCGACGACTGGACTACTTTTGACAATAAACGTTTTGAGCAGATTAGAGCTACTTCAGATATGATCGAAGAAGTCACAAGCGCAGAACTCACAGCAATGAAAAATGTTAAAGCGATTATTGTAGATGAGAATTGGTTTCAGGTGTATGACAATAATAACAAATTTACTGAAAAGTACGTGGCGAGTGGTCTGTATTGGAATTATTTCTACCATGTATGGAAAACAATTTCCTATTCACCATTTGCCAACATTGTTGCCTTTAGTTTGGATGCGGGCGTTACAGATTTACCGAGTACTTTAACATTACACATTGACAGCAAGGAAGAAAGTGAGATTGCCACAACCGTAACGTTTAGCATACAGGAAAAAATCGGATTAACACCTAATTCTGTCAACTTTATCCAAACCGACGCTTTAACATCTCAGGGTATCGCTGTGCATAGATATGGCGGTTTAATCATTCCGGCGACTAAAATTGGACAAGACATTTATATTGAGTGTGTGTTAAACAACACCACATATAAATCTAGCACTAGTTTTAGTGCGACAAGTGTTAAGGTTGACCAGACTATTACATTAAGTAAGCAAAGTTCATAAGGGAGGGTAAAGCAACATGGCGAATCAATATTATGCTGACAACGTTGATTTAACAGGTAAAGTTTACCCTACAGTCGGCGAAAATATTAGGGCAGGCACTAAATATTTAAACCCTAACCGGGTTCAGATAGCTGTCAGTAGTATGACCCAAACAGATAAAAATAAAACCGCTCAGCAACTCGGTGTCTCAGCGTCTGACTTAAAGCTTGCGATCAAAGATCTTTTAAAGGGGGAAGCTACTTTCCACTTTGGCGGGCTGGATGAAGACGGTTTTACAGAACAGGAATTAAAGGAAATCGCTACAGCTTTAAACTCAAAATTAGGAGTGTGAAAGAATGTATATTGAGCCAAACACCGATATTATTTTATTACATGATGTCCCGCTCGATACCACATATCAGCATACGTTATGGTTCGATACTTTAAATGCACAGACAACCTATTTTTCATCAAAGAATATTATTCGTTTAACAAAACAAACGTATCAACGAGTTAATAAAGGGACGGCCCGCGTGGCTGTCCCAGCAGATCAATTGTATAATTGCAATTATATGATGTTTAGGAATAGTGCTTATGGGTCGAAATGGTTTTACGCTTTCGTTAAAACCGTGGATTATATTAACAACGAATGTTCGGAAATCACTTATGAATTGGATGTGATGCAAACGTGGTTATTTCAGCATAGCCCGGATTACTGCTTTGTTGAGAGAGAAATCACTGAGACAGATTTGATAGGTGAACACTTTGAACCGGAATCAGTCGAAGTCGGGGAATATGTTTTTAACGACTATGCACCTATTAGATTGATGAGTGAGTATGTAACGTGTGTCGCCGTTGTTGATGTTGATAGTGGTACATCAGGAAACTTATACGATGGTATTTACGGGTCAGCAAAATTGTATGTTTATGATTCGAAAGATGTCAATAACATTAACTCATTTATTGACACATACAAGCAAAAACCGGAGTCAATTATCGGAATTTATATGTTTCCTAAAGATTTTATTGCGTCAATTCCTGAAGATCATTTACTGCACACGTCCGCACACGCAATACACCGGATTGAAACAATGGCACAGCTGACAACTGACGCAACTTTAAATGGGTATAGCCCTAAAAATAATAAGCTTTATACATACCCATATAATTTTTATCATGTTGACAACGCAAGCGGAAGTGATCTTACATTACGGTATGAGCTATTCGATGATTTAACACCCGAGTTTGAAATATCGGGAACAATTACTCAGCCGGTGGTTTGTAACATACGTCCAACATCGTATAAGGGTGTGCGTGGTGTGACAGCAACGCAAGGATGGAATACAGTTAATACAGAGACGCTACAGCTTACGAACTTTCCAATGTGTTCCTGGAATGTTGACAGTTATCAGGCGTGGGTTGCCCAGAATAGTATCCCTATTGCAATGAGCGCTGGAAGCACAGTCATTCAGACGCTGGCGTCTGGTGGATTAAACTTAGGGTCAATTTTTGGTCAGGTGTCGAATACTCTTACCGATGCTTACAGGGCGTCGATCACGGCTGACATGAATAAGGGTAACATCACCAACGGCAATGGCAACGTTAGCAATCAAAAGCAAAAATTTTATGGTGGACGGTGCTCAATTACTGCTCAGTATGCTAAGATCATTGATGATTATTTTACAATGTTTGGGTATGCTGTAAAACGGGTTAAAATTCCGAACCGCAATAGCAGACCACATTGGAATTATGTTAAAACCATTGGTGCAACGGTGACAGGAAGTGTGCCAGCTGATGATATGAATAAGATCTGTCAGATTTATGACAACGGTATAACATTTTGGAAAAATGCGTCTGAAGTGGGTAACTATTCATTGGATAACAGGCCATAAAGAGGTGATATGATGGGTCGTAAAAAAGATAATATGTTTAATCTATCAGCGATTGATAATAAAAGATCGTATATTCATTACATTAACCGTCTGACAGAATTAGCAGTGTCAATGTTCGAGTGGAAAAACTTACCGGATAGCGTAGACCAGCGGTATATCGAAACACAATTGTTTACCAATCCTAGCGTCGTATATTTTGATGATGAAGAAATGGGAAATCTTTGTTTAAATTGTGTTCCTACTGGACAGTATGACGTGTACGGAAATCCAACAAGACGTAGAGCTTATTCACGTTATAATCATTATAGCAAGGATTTAGATAATACTAACAGTGTCATTATCTGGAATAATTACTTACACATCAACACTTACAACGACGTTCAGTTATTCGCAAAACGGTTGTGGTCTCTGGATAGGATTATGGATATCAACGCCAATGCACAGAAAACGCCTATTTTAGTACAGGGGACAGAGCAACAGAAATTAACGCTAATGAACCTGTACAAAGAATATGACGGGAATCAACCGTTTATTTTTGGTAATAAGAATATTGACACAAATACGCTGAAGGTGCTAACAACTAACGCACCGTATATTGCAGATCGAATTCATTCACTAAAAATGTTGATCTGGAATGAAGCTCTTACGTTTTTAGGTATCAGTAACACAAATATTCAGAAAAAAGAACGTTTGACAACGGATGAAGTTAGTTTAAATCAGGGTGGAACTGTAGCAAGTAGATATTCACGGTTGGAATCACGGCGAGAAGCGGCGGAGAAGATCAATAGAATGTTTGGAACAAATATTGAAGTAAATTACCGTGAAGATTTCCAACAGGTTGATATATCACTGGATGAAGAAACAGGGTCAGATACTACAGGCGGTGATGGAAATGAGTAAATATACAACTGAAGTTAGATTTATTTGTGAATCATATGCTGATTTACGTGAGAGCGTTGGTTTCGCTGATGTTGATGTTGTGCTTAATAAAAGTTGGAATAAGATTTTTACAACTAAGTGCAAGTTTTTTGATGAACAGTACAGAGGCGTATTGTGCCAAAAGATATTGAAGCATTACTACACGCATGAAATCGGAGCGGAAACGGTTGGTTTGTGGAAACTCTGGATGAATACAAGGCTTGAAGAGATCATGCCGTATTATAATAAAATGTATGAGAGTGTAGGTCTTGAGTTTGACCCGTTGGGTGATACTAAATACGATGTAACAAGGAATGTTAACAGTGAGGAGAACAAGAACGAAAATAAGAATGAGAATGAAAACATTGGAACTAGTGGTAGTAGTAATAGTTCGAGTACTCGAGATAATACGGAAAGTAGTGAGTATAGCACTGATGATAGCAAGAGGGATTTATATAGTGACACACCGCAAGGAGCTATAACGAATTTGGAAAAAGAGACGTACTTAACTAATGCTAGGAAGGTTATTGGCAATAGTGGTGGGACTGGTAGTAGCAATGGGACAGAAAATCAGACTTTTAATAGCACTGATAAAGGGACAAGTGATAGAAGTAGGAACGAGAATGTGACAGGGAATGTCAATAGCACTGAAGATTATATTGAAAAGGTTGTAGGTAAAAGAAATGGACAGAGTTTTAGTAGCATGCTGATTGAGTACCGGGAAAGTCTTGTAAATGTCGATATGATGGTGATTGATGAGTTTAAAGATTTATTCTTTGGATTGTGGTGAGGTGATTGAATGTCAAATAAAATTGATAAATTAAGTACAAATTGGAATTGTTTTAAAGTACTTCCACTTGTGTATGATGACAGTTTAAGTTATTATGAGGTTCTCTGTAAATTAACATCAAAAATGAACGAAATAATTGAAACGTTTAACACCCTTAATATTGCTGAAATTGTCGATGAACTGATAAAAGAAAAAATCTTAAACGGTGAAGCTGCTGAATGGTTTATTGATGTTTTAAAGCAATACGGGGTGTGCTATGAAATGTTTGACGTTGACCCAAACAATTCGTACGCTGGAATTAAAAGAACACATGATTTTGCTAATGCTAACAATATTCCTGTTATTTTACAACCGTATAAAAAATATACGATTACTGAAGCGCCAGAAACAATTAGCATTTTAACTGATGTAGATTTTAATAATTCAACAATTACTATTGATGATACTTCACTTGCAAAAGAACAAACTATTATAGATGTTTTTTGCGTGGGAACAGACGTTAAATATTATACAAAGTTCGCATTGCCAGCTGAAAACAATTACACTGAAAATAATTATAATTATAATTATGTGGGTGGATGCGCTTATATCAGACTTGAAGGTGACTATAATGTTTGGAAAAGAAAAGACGGTGGTACTGGTGAATTAGTTACCGAATGTAATGTGATTAATGATGGAACAGTTGTTTATAACCCATTTTTCACAATTAATGAAGGTAGTTATGTTTACCGAGACATATTTACTACAACTTGTGAGCTAAAAAATTTAAGGTTAATTAAAAAATGTAATAATGAAGTACAACCGGAAAACGTATATTATTTAAGAGGTTTTAGAATATCGAGAGATAATACTACAATAAAAAACTGGTGTATTGATATCGTTAATAACACTGATAATTGCGCACCATATACAGGCTTTTTGAGCGTTCGGGATTGCTATAATGTGACGGTTGAAAATGTGTTCTACAAAAACAGTTTTAAAAGATCATCATCTTATCTATTTTTGATTCAATATGGGATGCACGTAACTTTCAGAAATGTTACAAGCGCATCAATTTTTGACTCAGATTTTTGGGGCGATATGACTTCAAATTACAGCCGTGATCTAACTTTCGAAAACTGTAATATGAACAGAATCGATGCACACCGTGGAATATACGGATTAAATGTTAATGACTGCCATATTGGTTATCGGGGAATAAATATTAGTGGTGGACAGTATTGCAATATTAATAATACAAGTGTTGGGATTTGTAAATACTTTGTTTCAACCCGTGCGGATTATGGTGGTGGGTTCAATGGTGTTATTTCAATTAATAATTGCAAGCACTGGAATTTTAGTTATGAAGGCTGTGTAGCTATTTATAATGATTTTAATTTTGACTGTGGGTATGAATGGAAAATTCCTAAAGTGATAATCAACAATTTAACCGCCCGCTCTACCAATTCATATTCATTGATAAGTAACGTTATTAATAATAATACCGGGCAGTATAAGTTAAAATTATATGACAAAAATGCGATAGAAATTAACAACGTTGATATTGTAGCAAATGACGTATTTGCTAGTTTTAGTATGTATGGTCTATATGACACTGACGAAAGCGTTGTTGAAATTAAAAATATTAATTCAGCTATTAAAACATTTAATTCAGTAGGCTCTGCACGAAAAACAAGTATTTTAATTGGTGATAATGTTAATGTGATTATTGAAAAGGGCACAGGTGAAAGCAACTTTAGAATAAAGAATTCTAAAATAGCGCTAAGCGGAACAACGTCGAATTATTCAACATACGAAAATTGCGCATTTAGTAAATTAGAAGGTGTGGCACTTACTAGAGGTTATTTTACAATGTGTGACTTTAATAATCTAATTCAAAAAACAGCGGTACAAGATCGGTATACTTTGTGTTGGAATTTCGCTGCATAAATATAAACGGTGTTAGTTAAGGCTAACACCGTGAATTTTTATGATGGTGTTAGTTGTGACTAACTTTGCGTATTTGATGCTACAGGTTTTACAAAATTCTTGAAAAAACAAAAAAGGCACTTTACATGTAAACTGGCTTTT
>ENA-ORUF01002533-ORUF01002533.1-human-gut-metagenome-genome-assembly--contig:-NODE-2533-length-15529-cov-1.991017_pt1 | contig 15529 bp, 10 predicted proteins | sample MGYA00242077_ERZ509203 | MGnify/ENA primary metagenome ERZ509203 (study PRJEB26280, sample SAMEA2338834) | human gut metagenome | biome: human gut; feature: human-associated habitat; material: faeces...
GAAAATAGCTTGGTGCACATATAATAGAAATGGTCACTAGCCTGTAAGCAATCGAAATCATGGGTAAGTACCGGATCTTTGAGCGCATTGACTTTATTTTTCATTTTATAAAGCTCCTCGAAAGCTTCATTCTGCAATTCATTTCCCAACCAGGCAGTGACATCCCGTTCTTCATCGGCCCATGAGATCGGGTAAGGGACATGCAAAGGAGCTACCGGTTGATGTTTTGCGGCAGCCTCTTTAGGAGTCAGAAATTCAAAATTGGTAGAAGCAAAAATCTGTGCCGGCAGAGCTGCTATAAAATCGAAAATCCCGGTATCGCCTCCCTGGTGTTCTCCCAAAGTTTCGTAGTCCATAAAAAGATTGACAATCTCTCCGTCGGCAGCATTCAGCCAGGAAGCATATTTATCGGCAGTCAGCGGCCATTGATCCCAACCTTTATCGGAAAAACGGAAAGCGATATCGTCGCTTAGTCTGAAATTTTTCAGCAACAGCTTCAATTTCGGATTAATCGAATTGGTATAGACATAATCCGGGCTCTTCCACCCCAGGATATGCCGTGCTCCTTCGGTCAGCATCGTTTTATATCCCATCCGGGCAACCATCTCACCAATCTCGTCGGAATAGATCAGTTCGGTATTCCGGAAAGTCACCGGTTTCACCCCGAATAATTCTTTCATCAGATCAGCATGTTGTTTCACCTGTTTTTTAAATTCGCCTTCATCCACCAGCGAAGCCAAGGAATGGGAATAAGTTTCGGCCAATATTTCGACACATCCGGTAGCCACCAATTCTTTAAAACTATCGATAACCTCAGGGGCATATTCACGGAATTGTTCGATAACCATTCCGGAGATAGAAAAGCTCACTTTAAAATTCTTTCCGTATTTCCGAATCAGCTCCAGCATCATCCGGTTGGCCGGTAAATAGCAACGGTCGGCCACTTTACGGGTAATCGTACGATTGGCAAAATCGTCGTAATAATCGCTATTCTTGCCTATATCGAAAAAATGATATTTTCTTAAACGTATCGGTTGATGCACCTGGAAATACAAACACAACGTTTTCTTATCCATAGTAGTCATATTTTAATTGTTATTGTTTTATCTTTTTAATTCTTCGTAAATCGTTTTTAAGAGATACGCTGCATTTTCCCATTTTAAAGTATTCCCCTCATTCAAGCCGTATTTAGCTGCAAATTCAGCTAATGCCGGATACGCCAGCAAAGCATAGATAGCATCCGCCAAGGCATCGACATCCCAAAAATCAACCTTGATCGCATGTTTCAACACTTCGGCCACTCCCGATTGTTTAGAGATAATCGTAGGTACCCCCGAGCGCATCGCTTCCAGCGGAGAAATCCCGAAAGGTTCGGATACCGAAGGCATCACGTAGACATCACTGTGGGCAAACATCTTTTGCACATCCTGGCCACGTAAAAAACCTGTAAAATGAAATTTCGTTGCAATCTTCAGTTTAGCCACCCTTCGGATCGAGCGGTTCATCATATCCCCGCTGCCTGCCATGACAAAACGTACATTCGGATAACGTTTCAGCACTTTATTCGCTGCCTCGATAAAATATTCGGGTCCTTTCTGATAAGTAATCCGTCCCAGGAAGGTCACGACCTTTTCTTTTACCCCTCTCTCGACTTCCATTTCGGAATACGACTGAAAATCAACGGCATTATGTTCCGTCACCACTTTATCCGGATTAATCCCATAGCGGGTAATGACGATATTCCGGGTTAGATTACTGACGGTCACCACCCGATCGGCTTCCAGCATCCCCTGCCGTTCCAGGTTATAGACCGTTTGGTTCACATTCTCACCACTACGATCGAATTCAGTGGCATGTACGTGTACCACCAGAGGTTTACCGGACACTCTTTTAGCAGCGATACCCGCAGCATAGGTCAACCAGTCGTGAGCATGGATCACATCGAACTGTTGTTGTCCTGCAATCGTAGCAGCAACCAGAGCATAACGAGCCACTTCTTCCATCAGATTAGCCCCGTATTTACCGGAAAATTGATATTTGTTCTTAAATTCAATCCGATTTTCTTCGCTTCCTTCCAGAACACTCTTATTCACTTCCCGGGTAAATGTCTCGGGATCCATATACGGCATCAGATTAGAGCCTACCTCCAGGAAATTGATATTTTTCCAATATTCCTCCACATCATGGTATTGGTACAAAGACTCCACATCACTGGCGTTAATAATTTTGGCAGCACTCTGATCTTCATCACCGCTCGCTTTCGGCATGACGAAGAGCACTTCAACTCCTTGTTTAGCCAATCCCCGGGTCAATCCCAGACATGCAGTTCCCAATCCTCCGGCAATATGAGGTGGAAACTCCCAGCCAAACATCAATACTCTAGTTTTCATATAATTATAATTAATTTTTTTTGCAATCGTGCGAAACCTTCCTTCCCCTTATCGTGTTTCCCTATCCGAAGTTTTCCACTTCATTCCTCTCGTCTGCCTCTTCCCCATCTATCATCTGTCATCTATCATCTTTACAAAACTTCTCCAGCAAAGCCATACTTCTCAGAATCTCCCCCACACTCCAGGCTTGCGATATACACCCATTCGGAGTATAAGGAGGATTTCCGTCATAAATTTCCCCGATAGAACAAACCCCATACACAGTCATATCTTCTTCGAAATTGGCCAATAATTCGCGGGCTGTTTTCGCAAATTTTTTCCCATAAAGCCGGAAATTAGCTTCGATATAAGGTCCGAGCAGCCAAGGCCAAACCGTTCCCTGATGGTAAGCTCTGTCCCGGGTTGCCTGATCTCCTTCGTAGGTGCCTTCATAGGCCGGATTCTTAGGTGCCAGTGTCCGTAAGCCTTTCGGTGTCAGTAATTCGTTCTTCACGACATCGAGCACGCCATGTTTCATCTCGTCCGACAACGGACTATATTCGAGCGAACAGGCGATGACTTGGTTCGGACGTACAAAAACATTCTGTCCGCCTCCATTGACAAAATCGGCCAAATAGCCTTTTTCTTCATTCCAGAATACTTTCAGGAAGCTTTCTTTTACTTTGTCAGGCATATCTTTCCACTCTTTCACGAACTTATTATCTCCGGCCTGCCCGGCCAGTTTCAGGGTGTAGCAAATAGCATTATACCAAAGAGCATTGATTTCCACCTGATAGCCTCCGCGTGGAGTAACCGGTACGCCATTGACAATGGCATCCATCCAGGTCAGTGCTTTTCCCGGTTCGTCGGCCCAGATCAGACCGTTATCCACCATCTTCACATATTCGTTGATTCCATCCCGGTAAGCTTTCAAAACGGCCTTCATCTTCGCCCCGTAGCTCTTCCAGACAGCAGCATCGTCCTGAACGGCTTCTCCATACTCCTGAACGGCTTTAAAAAACCACATCGGAGCATCGACCGAATTGTAGGAAGCATTTTTATCTTTACCGATATTCGGGAACAAACCGTTATTCAGCTGACGGATCATCGTGTCGAGAACTTCTTTACAAGTCCTGCCATCATTCGCCGCAGCCAGGGTCACTCCCGGCAAAGCAATAAAGGTATCCCTTCCCCATCTTCCGAACCAGGGGTATCCTGCCATGATCTCGGTTTCTTTTCCTCTTCTCACGATAAACTGGGAAGCCGAATATTTCAGACAACTCACAAAGCTATTACGGGGAGCCCTGTTATCCACCAATTTCTGGAATTTGGTTTTCAACCGTCCGGTAGACACCGCATCGACAGAAGCAGAAAAAATCACACTTTCCCCTTTCTTTATCGGAAATTCGAAATACCCCGGTACGAACAAATCTTCCCTGAAATCATATCCCCGGTTTTGTTCTTCTATGTATTCGATGTTATAATACCAGTCGGGAGTAGCGATAAACTCGTTCTTCTTGCTGATTTGCATATTCAGGTATGGAAAACCATTATACAATTTGGAACGGATCCCGTTTTCAACTTCCTGATATTTGGTATTGACCATCATATTCGCTTTCGACAAGCAATGGATATTCCGGTAAGCCAGGAACGGTTTCAATCTCAACGTCGTATCGGAATGGGCATCCAGCAAAGTATAACGGATCAGGACCTGAGGTTCGTTGTGTACCAGAATAATCTCTTTTTTGAGCTGTACGCCTCCCACCCGGTAAGTCAGGGTAAATACCGGTTCGTACTCGAAATCGACAATATATTTATGTCCCCGGGGTTCATAATTACCCGGATACTTATGGATACCCAAATTAAACTCACGTCCATGCTGGATGACCGTCTCGTCCAGGTTCGACAGCAACACATGATTCTCCCCATCGAATTCTTCTATAGGCAATATCAGTAATCCGTGGTACTTCCGGGTATTACATCCGATAATAGTAGAAGACATATATCCTCCTGCCCGGTTTGTCGCCAACACTTCCCGCTTCAGTGAATATTCCAGATTCACCAATTCATCCTTATTAAATTTCAAATAAGCCATAATAACGTCTTTATATCTATTTTATTTTTTCATTTTAAAGTTTTCCTCCTGCAATTGCAGGACAACAGCCGTACGGGAAGGAATATAGAGACTCAACCAGTTTCGTCCTTCCCGGTAAAGGGTAAAATGTTCCAGCCCGTCGTCGATCCGGTTAAAACCGGAGAACAACTGATTGTCGGTATCCAATACCGGCAAATATTTTCCCGCTTCCACCTCGAACCGATAGTCGGAGAATGAACTTTGGGGATTAAAATTAAAAACAAACAGATAAGCGCCTCTCCGGAAAACCAATATCTGTCTCTCATTATCTCTTACGACAGGCAGTGGGATAGGTTTAAAAAAGCCGTCTTTCTTTGCTAAAGAAATCATCGCTTTATCGAATTCGTTCAGAAAACGGAAACGCAAATCCTTGTCGTCTACCAGACTCCACAGCCGGCGGGCATGTTCGTAGCTCCAATTATTTCCTTCCCGGGGAAAATCGATCCATTCGGGATGGCCGAATTCATTCCCCATAAAATTCAGGTATCCGTCGCCGGCAGTGGCTATCGTCATCAGCCGGATCATTTTATGGAGCGCCATGCCCCGGTCGACCCGAAGGCTATGGTCGAAAACACTCATCGAAGTATAGATATCCTTGTCGACCAAACGGAAAAAGATGGTTTTATCCCCTACCATAGCCTGATCGTGGCTTTCGGCATAACTGATGGTATGCTCTTCCGGACGTTTGTTGGTCAGTTCGTAAAACATATCCCCGACATGCCACTCCTCATCTTTTTTATCTTCGATCAATTTGATCCAATAATCCGGTACTCCCATGCTCATACGAAAATCGAAACCTAATCCTCCCTCGCCGACAGGCATCGCTAAACCCGGCATACCGCTCATATCTTCGGCAATCGTGATCACTTCCGGATTCACCTCATGGATCAACTTATTGGCTAAAGTCAGATAGGTAATCGCATCTTCATCCTGATTACCGTCATAATAAAATTTGTATTCCGTAAAATCACGCCCTAAACCATGATCCCAATACAGCATACTGGTGATCCCATCGAAACGGAAGCCATCGAAATGAAATTCTTCCAGCCAATATTTACAATTCGACAACAAAAAACCGATCACTTCATTTTTTCCATAATCGAAGCAACGGGAATTCCACAATCGATGTTCACCCCGTTCACCAGGATAAAAATACTGGTTATAATCTCCGGCAAAACAACTCAATCCTTCGGCTTCATTCTTGACTGCATGAGAATGCACAAGATCCATGATCACACCGATACCGTATCCATGTGCCTCATCGATCAGACGTTTCAGGTCGTCGGGTGTTCCGAATCGGGAACTGACCGCATAAAAATTCGATACCTGATAGCCGAAAGAACCATAATAGGGATGTTCCTGAATCCCCATCAGCTGAATCATATTGTATCCCAGATCTACAATCCGGGGCAATACATAAGCCCGGAATTCATTAAACGTAGACACCCGGCGATTCTCCATGCTCATACCGATATGAGCTTCGTAGATCAAAGGATGCTCCCTTCTTCCTACGCCGGAATAACGCCACCGGTAGACTTGTTCGGGTTGCCAGACCTGCGCTGAAAAAATTTTAGTCAGATCGTCCTGTACAACCCGGTTTACATACCCGGGAATCCGTTCACCTCCTCCTTCGGGCCACTCTACCCAGAACTTGTAATCCATCCCATGCCAGAGGGCTTCTTCGGGTAATTCCAATTCCCAAACCCCTCCCTCCAGCCGGTGGAAGCTAAAATTCTCCCTTCGTTGCCAGTCATTCGATTCTCCGATCAGATAAATCGCCGTAGCATGAGGAGCCCATTCCCGGAATACCCAACCTTTTCCAGGAAGCCGGTGCAAACCAAAATAAAGATGATTATTAAAAATGTCGGCAAGTCTTTTTTTCCGGTTGGTAAATTCCAACTCTTTCAGCACACTGCGTTCATGGCGACGCCGGATAACAGGAAGAAAAGGTTCCAGCAAAGGATCGTTGACTGTGATATCAAATTTCATTTCATACCGTTTAAAATATTCCCCCGGTAAAATATTCACACCTATTCATCCATCACTTAATACTATCGCACCTACACCCCACACATTTTATTCATTAATTTCCTTTCACATCTCTGAAAATCTTGACCAAAGTTTACGATAAAATATTATTATTTCAGCTATTTTACCGGATACAAACAAACATTATACGCTCTATCAGCGGAAATGTTCCGGTTAACGGAGGAAAAAAGCAATTATTTTTTCCGATTCCGAAAAGAAATCCTCGATTAGACGTAGCTATGTTCAGTTCAATTCAGCATTCGAAAGATAGCAAGGAATCTGCATATTCACAAATTTTTATCAATATTTTAACGACAAAAATTTGCAAATTACACACTTGTTACTTTTAGATGACAATTTTTACACACTTCTGCTAAATTATTACGACAAATTGAGGAAAAATATACCAAACAGAGAAGTCAAAAAATATTTTACTATTTTTGCCTGTGCTCATTAAGCACATCTATTATGAACCCTTTTTTATTAACGACAGCCTATTTTCCACCGATAGCTTACTTCTCTTGTCTAAAAAAAGCAGAAGTAACCTATATCGAGCAATATGAAAACTTCGGCAAACAGAGTTACCGTAACCGTTGTGAAATCATGACCGCAAACGGCGTGATCGCATTGACCGTCCCGGTGGCCAAAGCCAACAGCAAAACCCTGATAAAGGACCTGAAAATCGTGTATCCGACTCCCTGGCAAAAATTACACTTCCGGGGTATCGAATCGGCTTACAAAAATTCTCCTTATTACGAATATTATATCGACGATTTAATGCCTTTTTTTGAAAAGCAGGAGACTTATCTTTTCGACCATAACCTGGCCATCTTAACGACTATACTGGATTTTCTGAAACTGAAACGGGATATCCGGCTTACAACGGATTATATCGCGATCGGGGACATCAATTACAGGGATCTGCGTAACGCTATCCACCCCAAAGCTTCCCATAGACAACCCGGTTGTGATTATATCCCGAAACCTTACCGCCAGACTTTCAGCGACCGTTTTCCATTTACCCCGAATCTGAGTATTCTGGATCTGCTTTTTTGTTGCGGACCGGAAGCGGGGGAAATGATTTGAAAAAAAAGAGTTGTAAGAGTTACAGAGTTAAAAGAGTTGTATGAGTTAAAAGGGTTCGACTTTATGGCCTTTTAATCGTTCAGGATTCGTTTGATGACTTTCAGGTTATGGGTATAACGTTTCAAGTCTTCGTTGAAAATTCCCTGATGGTCGATTTTGTCCACCCGTACCCTCCCGGAAGCATGGATGATCCGGTTTTGTTCCCAAATGATTCCGACATGAGTGATCGCTCCGGTCTCGTCTCCGAAGAAAGCCAGGTCACCGGGCATCGCTTCTTCGAGGAAGGAATAATTCTGTCCGAGCGTCACCTGCTGCGAAGCATCCCGCGGCAAATCGATTCCCGCCATCCGGTAAACAATCTGGGAAAGCCCCGAACAATCGATCCCATAGGGTGATCGTCCTCCCCAAAGATAAGGCGTATTGTAATACATCAAGGCATAACCGATAATCAGATCCCTCAAACTATCGATGCCGACATCTTTCATTTTACTGACCAAAGTATAGGTATCTCCTCCGATCTGCATCTTTTTGGTCGTGGCATCGAAAAAAGGAAATACACTACCCGAAACCACCAATTTATTCCCGTAATCACCGTCTTTCACGACTATATTAAACACTTCCGTAGCCAATACAGGTACCTCGGCTTTGTATTTACCGATAAATTCTTCGGTGACTTCAAGATACATTTTCCGATCGATCCACCCCTCGTAACGATCATGCAACATCCTGACATATACCCATTTCTCATCCACCTCCAGTATTTCAAATACCTCACCGAAAAGAATCTGAGAAACCATCTCACTCCGTTCCGATTTTTCACTCCGCATGGGAACTATACTCAAATCTGCTATACCGTAAGACATAGGAATACTGAATTAATATACGATTGTGCAAATTTACAAAATAAGTATCAATAACTGGGCTGTTAAAACGCGTAAAAACATCGTTAAAGGATAAACGGTAGCATATCCCACTGCCGGCATATCATTTCCGGCAACACCATTCGAATAAGCCAATGCAGGCGGATCGGTGGTACTCCCGGCAATCAATCCCATCAAAGTGAAGTAGTTTATCTTATAACACCAACGGGCAATACTGCCGACTATCATCAGAGGCACGAAGGTAATGATAAACCCATATCCGATCCATGCAAAACCACCTTGGTTCACCACCGTATCCACAAATCCGACCCCTGCATCCAAACCGACACAGGCCAGAAACAAAGAGATACCGATTTCGCGCAACATCAGGTTGGCACTCATCGTCGTATAAGTAACCAATTTATAATGGGGTCCGAACTTACTGATCAAAATAGCGATAATCAAAGGTCCTCCTGCCAATCCCAATTTCACCGGTTGCGGAATTCCCGGAAAAGTAAAAGGTATACTCCCTAACAAAATACCCAAAGCGATCCCCAGAAAAATAGGTACCAGATTGGGTTCCCGCAACCTCCGGAGTGAATTACCCAATATTTTCTCTACACTTTTCACACTATCTTCCGTTCCGACAACCGTAACCCGGTCACCGATCTGCAATTCCAACCCCGGACTAGCCACCAAATCCACTCCGGCCCGGTTTACCCGGGTGATATTGACACCGAATCCTCCGCGTAAATGAAGTTGAGCCAGCATTTTTCCATTGATTTCCGAACGGGTAATCATGATACGTTTCGAAACCAATTTGGAATCCAGCTTCTCCCACTCAGAACGATGCATCTCTATTTTTTCACCGATAAAAGCGATTATCGCATCCATATCTTGCTTGGCAGCAATGATAAATAATTTATCTCCGGCCTGTAGATGTGTGCGTGAATAAGCGATCTCCAAATCATTGTTCTCGTGCAACACCCTGGAAATCACAAATTTCTTATCGATCAACGTAGCGACGGCCTCCACTTCTTTACCGAACAGAGCCGGATTTTTCACCCGGACGGAAACATGGGTCGCCCGTGCTTCCTTTTCTTCCAGCTGACTTTGGGCAGATTCAGTCTCTTTATCGAAAGAAATCCGGAAAATATAACGAATCAGGATGAGTGCTGCGATAATCCCCACCACACCCAAAGGATAAGCCACTGCATAGCCCATAGCGATTTCGGTACCTTCCTTACCGGTCATATCGAAATAAGCCTGTTGCGCAGCCCCCAGGCCCGGCGTATTCGTCACCGCCCCGGAGAGAATACCCACCATCGTAGTGACGGGCAAACCGGTAACGACATATAAAACACAGGTAATTGCAACACCCAATACAATCACCAATACCGCTAGTAAATTCAGGGTAAGCCCGCCTTTTTTAAAAGAAGCGAAGAAACCGGGTCCTACCTGTAAACCAACTGAATAAACAAACAAAATCAGTCCGAATTCTTTCAGGAAGTGCAAAGCATGCGCATCCATCCGCATTCCCCAATGGCTGAAAATAATACCGACGAACAGAATCCAGGTAATTCCTAAAGAAACACCTGCTATTTTTACTTTTCCCAGATATATCCCGATAAAGATAACGATAGCTACCAATAAAATCGAATGCCCGATTCCCGATCCGAAAAATAAAGTATGTATCCACTCCATATACAAATCATCTTAAATTTCTAAGAGCCTACAAAAATAGAAAATAATCTGCAAAATTTCTTCTTTGCAACTAAACACATCTTTTTTCGTTTAATATTTTGCAATCGACAATGCTTAAAGTAATCGGTATGACAAATGACTTATTATACTTGCTTTTACGGGCTTCCATCAATGCCTCGCTCAGTGACCGGGATGCTTTTATCGAAAAGGTATCCAAAATTATCGAACAACAGACTCATAAAGATCCGGAAGCAGCCCGTCGGCTCAGTGATCATATAGCAGGAGCTATGGAAGGGCTGAACAGCACTTTATTATTGCGTCAGTTATTCACTCCCCGCCGGGATAAAAAGCTTACTCAAACCCTCGATCAACTCACAACAGCTGTAGAAAAGCTGAATGCTTTACTGGAAGATTCTTCGTTTCCTCCCCAACCTTCTAAACCCGAAGAGCAATGAGAATTACAGATGTATACGTAGGGTATCTGAAGATCACCAGAATCATTCAAATCGGTAGTATTCTGGTCAAACACGGTTTTAAGGAAATGATTTCCCATACTTTTCTGGGGCGTCGTATCCGAAAGCGCCGTATCCGCCAACATAAACCAGTATATACCACCCAGGAACGGCTGCGGCTGACCATAGAGGATCTGGGACCAACTTATATCAAATTCGGTCAGATCCTGGCCGACCGGCCGGATATACTCTCCGAACGGTTCAGAAAAGAATTGAAGAAATTACAGACCAATGCCCTCCCTTTCGACGACCATCTGGCGATCCGCCTGATTGAAGATGAATTAGGGGCCGAAATCAAGGATGTTTTTTCAGAATTCAATCCACATTGTATCGCTTCGGCTTCTATCGGCCAGGTGTACACCGGACGTCTGAAAAACGGGAAAGACGTCGTGATCAAAATCCGACGCCCGAATATCGACCAGAAAATCAAACTAGACTTATACCTCATGCGCTATCTGGCCAAGAAATTAGCCCTGGAATACCCCGAAATGGCTGCCATCAATATCGTAGGAGTCGTCGACGAGTTCGGCGAAAGCATATTCAAGGAATTGAATTATTATAACGAAGCCACGAACATCCTGCGTTTCCGGGATATATTCAAAGACAATCCCCGGATCTACATTCCCCATGTCGACATGAAACATACGACCCACCGGATGCTCATTATGGAACGGATCTTCGGTATGTCGCCGGACGATCCGCTTCAGCTGAAGGCTGCCGGACTCGATCCGGTACAAATAGCCCTCAACGGAGCGGAAGCCTTGCTGATCATGGTCTTCAAGGAAGGTTTTTTCCATGCCGACCCTCATGCGGGTAATTTATTCATCCTGCCGGGCAATCGGGTTGCCTTTATCGACTTCGGGATGGTCGGAGCTCTCCGTCCCCGGGAAATGGATTTTCTGGCCAACCTTTCCATCGGTTTCGCCCGCCGGGATCCTATCGGCCTGTATCTGCACATCCCCTTTTGCGACGGCAAATGTCCCTACTGCATGATCCGGCTTTGTGATCAACGTTTTTTCGACCAACGGGACGATTTGATTTTCAGCCTGCAACAAATGATTAAACGCTTCTCCCAACTCCCGATCGAGAAATTCAATTACGCCAAGATGATCCAGGATTGTATCGACCTGATCACCAAATACGGACTTTGTCTGCCTACCGGTATTTTTATGCTGGCCAAAGCGTTGGCCACAATCCAGAAAGTGGCCGAACGTCTGGACCCGGACATCCCCTTTGCCAAGCTCATCATCCCTTACGCCAAAGAGGTTGTCATGACTCAATTTTCTCCGCGAAAGATGGCCGCCTCGCTTTTCCAAACCTTAAAAGGATATGCCACCCTCCTGCAAACCGCTCCGGGAGATATCAGCGAGATATTATACAAACTCAAACAAGGCGAAATCAAACACGAGTTACAAATCACGGATGTTCCTGAATTCCGGAAAATGCTCCGGAACGGAGCCTCACGGCTCGCTTATGCGATACTTCTGGTCGGCCTGTTTATCGGAGCGATCGGAATACTCGATAAACGCCCCGACCTGAAATACGGCCATTTTCTACTCTTTGTATCCTCTTTTTTAATTTTCATCGTTATGCTAAAATGGATACTCCGGAAAAAAAGGGATTAGAAGGGAAAGATTGGAGATTAGGGATTAATTTCATTATCTTTGAATCGTTTTATCTTTAATTCTAATTTTTATCATGATTCGAGGTTTTGGAAGCGATAATTTTTCAGGCGTATTACCGGAAGTATTCAAAGCACTGGAAGAGGCAGCCTATGGGCATCAGCATTCTTATGGAGAAGATGTTTATTCTGAAAAAGCCATACAGGATTTCAAAAATGTTTTTGGAGAAAATATCCGTGTATTTTTCGTCTATAACGGTACAGGGGCAAACATACTCAGCCTATCTGCCTTCACCCATTCCTATAACGCCGTTATATGTGCCGAAACCGCCCATATCAATGTGGACGAATGCGGAGCGATCGAGAAACAATCGGGCTGTAAACTACTGACCGTCCCAACTTTCGACGGGAAACTGACAACCGGTCTTATCCAAAACCACATGCACGGTTTCGGAGAACAACATCACTCACAACCTAAAATGATTTCCCTGACTCAATGTACCGAATTAGGGACGGTTTATACTCCTGCCGAATTAAAAGAAATTTGCGATTATGCCCATGCCCATCGGATGTATGTACACATGGACGGAGCACGTCTTTCGAATGCCGTCGCCTATCTGGGATGTGATCCCCGCGACATCACCTCCCGGGTCGGTATCGATGTATTGAGTTTCGGAGGTACTAAAAACGGGATGATGTTTGGAGAAGCTGTCGTCTTTTTCAACCCGGAAGTCGCCAAAGAGGTACAATATATCCGTAAGCAACTGATGCAACTTCACTCGAAGACCCGTTTCATCGCCGCCCAATTTTCGGCAGTCCTGAAACACAACCTTTGGCTAAAGACCGCCGGACATGCCAACCGGATGGCCCGGATGTTAGCCAACGAAGCGGCTAAAATCCCGGGAATCCGCATCACTCAAGAGGTGCAAGGCAATGAAGTATTCGCTATCATCCCCCGCGATAAAATAACCAAATTACAGTCGGAATGCTTCTTTTACATTTGGGATGAAAATGCCTCGGAAGTACGTTGGGTCTGCTCCTTCGACACGACAGAAAGTGATATTATCGAATTCGTCAATTTACTCAGAGCAGAAATCTGTTGAAAGGATGCCACATCAATTGATTCAAACAGAAGACGGTAGTATAACCTTATATGTTCCTGAACTGAATGAACATTATCATTCGGTACACGGAGCGATTCAGGAATCTATTCATATTTTTATCCGGGCCGGACTGGATTTTTATCTGACCTCCCCGGAACATCGGCCGCCCACCGAAGTCCCGTTGTCTATTCTGGAAGCCGGTTTCGGAACCGGGCTGAATGCTTATTTAAGCTTATTGCGGAGCGAAGAACTCCAGCTCCCGCTCGATTATCACAGTGTGGAAAAATATCCGTTACCGCCCGAAGAAATAAATCGTCTTCATTATCCGGATCAACTTCCCGCTGCCGATCCCGGATCATTCGCCATGTTGCACGACGCCCCCTGGGATTGCGGAGAGCAGATTACCCCTTTATTTCATTTACACAAATACCGGGCAGATTTCCGGTCTATACAATTTCAGGCCCGATTCGATATCGTCTATTTCGATGCCTTCAACCCGGAAGTGCAACCCCATCTCTGGACTCCGGAAGTATTCAGCCGGTTCGCCCAAGCATTGAAACCGGGAGGAATCCTGGTGACTTATTGTGTCAAGGGGATAGTCAAGCAAGCCTTACGCGAAGTCGGTTTCACCTTAAAACGCCTGCCCGGACCTCCCGGAAAAAGAGAAATGCTCAGAGCCACCAAACCCGACCGAATATGACATCACTAGAAATAAAACAACTACTCGATGAAAAATATCAGGAATATTGCCATTCCGATTTTTTTATCCATACCGATCCCATTCAAATTCCTAAATTATTCGAAGAGAAAGAAGACATCGAAATAGCCGGTTTTCTGGCAGCCTCCCTGGCTTGGGGGCAACGTCCGACCATCATAAAAAAGTGTAAGGAACTCATGCAGCTCCTGGATTATGCTCCTTATGACTTCGTCCTGCATGCCCGGGAAAGCGATTTCGCCCGTTTCGAACATTTCAAACACCGCACTTTCAACGGTTATGACTGTAGTTATTTTTTACGTTCCTTAGCCCATATCTACCGCCATGAAGGAGGGTTGGAAAATGTCTTCACCACCGCCTGGCAAATACACGGGGATATGTTCGAGGTATTACGCCATTGGTATCGGATTTTCACTACCCTTCCGGCCGAGCCCCGGGTACTCCGCCACATCGCGTGTGTAGACAAAGGCTCAGCCGCCAAAAGAGTGAATATGTTTATTCGCTGGATGGTGAGACACGACCACAGCGGTATCGATTTCGGACTATGGAAAGGTATCCCGGCCTCCGCCCTATTGATCCCTTTAGATCTGCATACGGGCCATGTAAGCCGCGAACTCGGTCTGCTTACCCGTAAACAAAACGATGCCAAAGCTGTCGAAGAGCTTACCCGGCGTCTTCGTGAATTCGATCCGGTCGATCCGATCCGGTATGATTTCGCTCTTTTCGGCTTGGGGGCTTTCAAATAAGCAGGAATAATTAATCGTTAAAGTTCGTAAAGTCCTGAACCCTGCGGGCACTTTCATTAACGTAACTTCCGGTGCCGGCCGGCCGCCCCAGTGCCGTACAAAAATGCGCTCGCAGGAGATCCATCGACTTTATGAACCTCATGAACTTTATAAACTCCTATAATTCAACTTTTTTTGAAGAAACAATATAGAAATGAAGAGTCAACTTTGATTCTCCCGTACTCTTTTCTCCAAATTCAAGGTTCCCTTCAGAGCACTTCCAATAATTCTTCATCTGTCAAAGGGATGGAAGTAGCTGCTGTTATGACAGAATCGGCAAGGCGTTGTTTACGTTCCTGGATAGCCAGAATTTTTTCCTCGAGTGTTCCGGCAGTAATAAAACGATAGACGAATACCGCCCGTTTTTGCCCGATCCGGTGAGCCCGGCTAACGGCTTGATTTTCAGCAGCGACATTCCACCAAGGATCGAGAATAAATACATAATCGGCCTCGGTGAGATTCAAGCCTACTCCACCGGCTTTCAAAGAAATCAGGAAGATCCGGCATTCCGGGTCGGCCTGAAAATGCCGGATAGTCTGTTCCCGGTCGGCAGTCAAGCCTGTCAGCATCGCATATTTCCATCCCCGGACCATTGTTTCTTCAGCTACCATT
>ENA-ORUF01002542-ORUF01002542.1-human-gut-metagenome-genome-assembly--contig:-NODE-2542-length-15485-cov-4.894167_pt1 | contig 15485 bp, 7 predicted proteins | sample MGYA00242077_ERZ509203 | MGnify/ENA primary metagenome ERZ509203 (study PRJEB26280, sample SAMEA2338834) | human gut metagenome | biome: human gut; feature: human-associated habitat; material: faeces...
TCATGTAGGCGTTCTGCAGGTTCGTCACGTCGGTGGTCAGTCGGGTCACGATCGAGCCTGTGGAGAACCGGTCGATATTGGTGAAGCTGAAGCCCTGAACCTTCTTGAACTGGTCCTGGCGCAGGTTCTTGGCGAAGCCCGCGCCCGCGATGGCCGCGAACTTGCCGGACAGGAAGCCGGCACCCAGCGAGACCATCGCACAGATCAGCAGGATCACTCCGAACTTGATGGTGGACGGCATGCTGCCGCCGGTGATGCCCTCGTCGATCAGCGAGGCCATGATCGTCGGGATCAGGATTTCCAGGATGCCTTCGACCGCCACGAGCGCCGGGGCCAGCAGACTGGCCTTCTTGTACTCGCGGATCGACTTGCCCAGCGTGCGCAGGACATGTTTCGGCTTGTCCGGTTCCACGGCTTTGCGCGCTTGCGCAATCGCTTCTTCGGTGCTGCTCACTTGTTCTCCTCCTTCGTGTTGATGACCTCCGCTTCCGAGTATTCGGGAGCCGCCATTGACGGCGTCTGGGAGGATGTCTGATGTTCAAATTCATGTTGTGCGCGCTCGATGTTGGCACGCATGCGCTCCACGTAGTCATGCAGCGCATCTTGCTCCGCTTGCGTGAAACCGTCGACCAGAAGACGCTCCACACGCTCCCCGTTCGCTTTGAGATCGGCGACGATGGCGTCGGCTTTATCCGTCAGCACAATGCGCTTACATCGTGCGTCGTGCGCCACGGATTCACGGGAAATCAGCCCTTTCTTCTCCATCAGCGCCAGCACGCGGGATGCCGTGGAACGGGTGATGCAGAATTTCTGCTCGATGGTGTGCTGATAGATCTCCCGATCCCGATTGCGCGCCGGGAACATGATGATATGCGCGTTGCCGCCGGTGGTCTCCTTGGCGGAGAGCGGCATGCTTTCGCCCAAATAACGGTCGACGGCCTTACTCACCGCCCGTATTTCAATGCTGAGAATACGTTGCTCCATACCATGTCTGTCGATGCGAAAATCGCATTCCGAACATTCAGACAACATAACATAATAATGCATACCGTATACAACAGTTGCATATACAACAATCGGCGTGTTGAACAATTGCTCCCATCCGTCGATACTCCCATTCCAGCGTCCGCAAATGGGACTTTCGCGGGAATATAGGGTAATCGACAGCGAGAGAGCGGCTAACAGGCATAGCAAAGGGGTCTCATGGCTGACCATGAGACCCCTGATTGCTTGTTACGGGCGGGTGCCCGTCATGCCGTTACCGGCGGCGGCGAACGACGTTCACCGTGACGAAGCCGGCGGCTGCGAGCAGCAGCATGGCAACGCCGATGACGGCGACGCTGGCGCCGGTCTTGGACAGACCGTTGCCCTTGTCGCCCTTGTCGTTGGGCTTGCCCGCGGAAGGCTTGTCGCCATCGTCGGGCTTGCCGGTGTCGCCGGCCTTGGCCAGCGCGGCAGTGGCGGACTTCAGCGTCGTGAGCGCGCCGGAGATCTGCGCCTCGGTGGCGTCCTTGTCCTCCAGCACGGCCTTGGCGTTATCGAGCGCCGCGGCGAACACCTTCCACGAGTCGGCGGTGTAGTCCTTCTCGTCAAGCTTCGACGCGGATTCGACCTCCTTGCGCAGGTCGGCCTTCGGATCGGTCGGTTCGGGCTTGGGCTCAGGCTCGGTCTTGGCGGCGACCTTGAACGTCACCGTCGCCGTATCCGTCGACTTGTCCGAATACGTCACCGTCACCGTGGCCGTCACCGTCTTGCCCGCCTGCGCGTCCGTCGGCGTGAACGACACCGTACCGTCCGCGGCGACCGTGAACCCGTCACCCACGACCGCGAACGTCGTGCCCGCCGGGGCATCCGCGGCGGCGCCGCCCTTCGTGAACGACACCGCGGCGGTGGCCTTCTCGCCCACCTTCGCCGCAACCGAAGCCGGATACGCCGCAGCATACTGCTCCGACAGGCCAGGCTCGGGCGAAGGCTCATCGGCATCCGTGTAGGTGATGACCGGGCTGATGTGGATCGACGACTTGGAGGTGCCGGTCGCGGCATCCACCGAGAAGCGCAGCACATCGCCGACCGCGACCTTGACCGTGCCCTTGGCGGATGCCAGGCATTCGTTGAACCCGGTCGCCGTCGCGAAGGAATCGGTCATCGTCGCGGAGCAGATCACCTCGTCGTTCTTCAGCAGCTTCAGGACCACATCCTTGCCGTTGCTGCCCGACTGACGGATGTACGGCTCGACGTGCGCTCCGGTCACCTTGTCCAGCGTGACCTTCACGGAACCGGCCTTCGGCGCGGTCCAGGCCATCGCCGTCGCCGCGGAATCACCCGGATTGTCGGCGATCAGGCCGTGAATGGCGCTGCGGTTGGTCGGAAGGTTCTTGTTCTGATAGTCCACACCGACGCCGTAGTACTTGTCGTAGTACGTCTGCGGGTACACATCGGAACCGAAATCGGTAATCGTCTGCCATTTGCCGGACACCTGACGCTGCGACGTCCAGATCGGGCCCTGAGAGTCGGTCTTGAAGTCGTCGACCCAGTTCCAGGCGTTCTTCTGCACGACCGTGTAGTCGGCGGTGAAGGTGGAGCCGTCGGCGTAGAAGCGCAGCACGTCGCCGGCCTTTACTGCCGCGGCGTCCTCCAGCTTGGTGCCGTCACGGTACACGGCCTTGAGGGCCGAATCCGGCTCGGCGGTCACCAGGGCCAGCAGATCGGCGACGGTGGTCGGGGTCTTCGCGGTGAACGGCACATAGATGACGTTCGCGCCGTTCGCGGTGCCGGTCTCCAGCTTGGAGGTGCCGAGCGCCGCCGGAGCGGTCACGGTGAACGTGGCCGTCGCCTCGATGGACTCGTTGGTGTCGGAGAAGGTGACCGTCACCGGCACGGTGATGGTGCCGGCCTGGGTGCTGGTCAGCGTGACCTCACCGGTGGCGGCGTTCACGGACGCGCCGGCCGGGGCGCCCGTGCCGAGCGCGAACTTGGTGCCGGCGGGGATGGACGCCGCGGCGCTGTCCGCCTTGAGCGTGAACTTGGGCGTGCGCTTGAGCGCGACGCCCGCGCCGCCGGACACGGCCGGGTACAGCACGTTGTACTTCTGCGCGTTGGACTTCTCGACGTTGAAGGTGACGGTCGCCTCGTCGGTGGTGTTATCCGAGTAGGTGACGACCACGGTCGCGGTCTTGGTGGTGCCGTACGCATCGGCGCCAGGCGTGTAGGTGACCGCGCCGGTCGCGGCGTCCACGGCCACGCCGTCGACCGCGGTCTTCAGCGTGTAGGACTTGACGCCGGTCGGGGTGGCGGCGGCGCCGCCCTTCGTGAACTTCACCGTAGCGGTGGCCTTGGTGCCGACCTTGGCGCTCACCGCGTCGTAGGAGGCAGCATACTGCGCCGTCTGGGACTCGACGGGTGCCACATCCTGATAGGTGACGACCGGCGAGACGTACAGGTCCGGAGCGGCCGCGTCACTGGCCGCGGTCGCCGCGATGCGAATCACGTCGCCGGCGTTCACCTGCACCGTGCCCTTATCCGATTTCAGGCAATTGACGAAGTCGTCGTTCTTGGTCTGCGCGGTGGAGATGTCTGCGGTGCACAGCGTCTCGCCGTTCTTGGTCAGTGCGAGCGTCACCGTGCCCGAAGCGTTGGCGTTGCGCCGCTGCGGCTCGTTGTCGCGGCCGAGTGTGACCTTCACGGTGCCGGCCTTCGGGGCCTTCCACACGATGGCGGTGCCGCCGGCCGCACCCGGGTCGTCGACCAACAGGCCCTGACGCCCGGGGCGGTCAGCTCCCACCGCCGGCAGGTCCGACAGGTTGCCGGTGAGTCCCGCGCCGTAGTACTCGTTGTACTTCGACATCGGGTACTCGGTGGAGAACGTCGTGATGTCCGTCCAGTCACCGTCGGCGCCATTCTGCTTCTGGGAGTTCCAGACCACGCCCGTGGCGGTCTTGAACCAGTCGACCCAGTTCCAGGCGTTCTTCTGAGCGATGGTGTATTCGATCGGCGTGTTTGAAGTGCCTTCGACCTCGAAGCGCAGCACGTCGTCGGACTGGATCGCCGCGTCGGCCGCCAGCTTGTTGCCGCCGCGGTACACGTTGGCGACTGATCCGTCACCGACCGTCAGGCCCGCGCGAAGCTGCTTGACTGTGGTCGGGTTCTTCGCGGTGAACGGCACGTAGACGACCTTGGAGCCGCCGACCGTGGCGGTCTCGTACGCGTTGACCTTGCCGGAGACGGAGAGCACGTTGCTTTCGACGGCACCCAGGTCCGGGGTTCCCTTGATGGTGTTGCCGAAGAAGTCGTTCGTGACCGCGTAGTCGTTCATGTCGGAGATGACCTTGCCGGCATTGATGGCCGGGGAGCCGTCAACGGGCTTGTATCCGTCGAACTCGCTGCCGGAACGGCCATAGACCGAACCGTCGGCCTTCGGCGCGCTCGGCGCGTGTCCGGCATTGGCCAGCACGGTCTTCACATCGGCGACCTCGACGGCGTTGGAATCGGAGGCGGGCCTGTTCGCGTAATTGACGTACATGTTCTTGTCGTACGTCTGGCCGCCGTGCTGGTTGCCGCGGTTCCACGTCTCGGTCTTCTTGGTGTCGGTCGCGTTGATGAAGATGTTGTTCTCGAACTTCGCCTGGCTGTTGGATCGGCCGGTCAGCACCGCGCTGTCCTTACCGATGTAGACGGTGTTGTTGTAGATGTGGTTGCCCGGACCGTTGCTCGGCAGGTCGAACACGCCGCGGCGGTCGTTCTGCGAGATGTTGTAGCGGAACGTCGTGTTGATGGCGTACTGGTTGCAGATCATCAGCGAGGCGAACGAGTTGCCGTACGAGTAGTTGTACTGGTACAGCGTGCCGTCGCCGTAATCGGCGTCCCACGCCTGGCCGTCGCCGTTGCCGTGCTCGGAGTTGAGGTTGTTGTACATCTCGTTGTACTGGAAGATCGGGTCCTTGCAGCGCCAGGGCCAGATGCCCGCCGCGACCCAGCCGCCGTACCTGCCGCCGTGCTCGCGGTCATGCGGGTAGTCGACGTCGTTCATGTGCTTCGAGACGCTGTCGCCCACGTTGTACTGGATGACCGGACGGTCGCAGTACATGAGGGTGATGGCGTCGCCGCCCGCACCCTTGACGTAGTTGTTCTCGATGGTCACGTTGGTCTGGCCGTACTTGGCGATCAGGTCGTCGTCGATGCTGCCGTCGCCCCACGCCGCGTCGATGAAGTTGAGGTACGCGGTGTAGCCCACGGCGATGCCCCAGCGGTCCACGTCCTTGACGATGTTGTTCTTGATGGTGATGTGGTCGAAGCGCGAGATGTGGTTCTGCAGCCACGTGTTGTCCGCGGCGTTCTTGTTCTCGCGGGCGTAGTGAGCCATGAAGTAGATGCCGCCGTTGGCCATGTGCTTGTTGTAGATGTTGCCGTCCACGTCGTGGATGTTCAGGCCCTCAAGCGTGACATGGCTCATCGTTGTGCCGTTCTCCGCGATGCCGGCCACGCCGGTGCGGTCCATGCGGTCGGCCGAGCGGTCGAGCTTGGTGCCATCCGAATCGGCCGTGTCGGTCCACTTCCACGTGTCGATCGGGTCGTAGACGTCGGGGTCGTCATTGGTGATCTCCAGGTTCTTCACCGTGATGTACGACACGTCCTTGAGCAGGATGGCCGAGGAGACGGTGCCCTTGTTCTGGTGGTTGCCGACCGACGCACGGTAGTTCTGGTACCACCGGCTGCCCTTGACGCCGTTCGCCGCGATGACCGGCTTGGCGGAGGCGTCGCCGTAATCGGCGATGGTGATGGGCGCGTCGGCGGTTCCCGACGTGTCCTTGATGTGCAGATACTGGTCCTGGAACGTGGAGCCACGCTCCAGCAGCACGGAGTCGCCCGGCTTAAGGTCGGTCGCGATGGCGTTGACCTTGTCCAGCGTCTTCCAGGGATGGCCCTGATCGGTGCCGGCGTTGCCGTCATCGCCATGCGTCGATGACACGTAATATGTCGTTCCGGTCGACGCCGCCGCTGGCGTCGCATCGGCCGCGAGCGCCGAAGACGGCGCGATCAACGCGAACGCCGTCCCCATAGCGACCGCTGCTGCGATCATCCGTGATCCTACATGAGGTTTCATCGTTGTCCTTACTGTTATTGGAGAGTCTCCGTTCCCCTCCTCGTTGCGGGGGGGGACATGTCGGCGATCCGGTCATCCATGACGATGCCCCCTTCCGGGGTCATTCACGGACTCGCCACACCACCAATATGTAAAGAGACTTTACAAGTTCACAAGTATAGCGGTACCCATAGGCTACGGCAATGGGGGGTATGGCGTATTCGGCATTTCGTTAACTGTCATAACGTCACCCTTGTACCCCCTGAACGGAACCCGGGAAATCAGTCGCAATGTCCAGCATTCGGACGCAAACCGGCTATCGATTCTTTGTATAACGGCACCGCTGTGGCCGATGGAATCTGCAGGTACGATATGCCCCATGACGACACCGAGAATCAGTTACGCGCATCTGCTCGCCAAGCCGAATCCCAAGCACATCGACAGTCTGCTGCGATTCTTCGAGGAAGGCCGTTCCAAACGCGGCACGGGCGGTTTCGGCGTGGAGATCGAACATCTTCCGGTGCACAACGGCGACGACACCGCCGTCAGCTACTACGAGGAGAACGGCGTCGAAACGCTGCTCAAGCGCATTGCGCCGTACTATGACAAGGAAAAGGAGTACTGGGAGAACGGCCATCTGGTCGGACTCGGGCGCGAAGGCATCGCCGTGTCGCTGGAGCCCGGCGGTCAGGTGGAGTGCTCGCTGGGCATCCTCAAGACGCCGCAGGAACTGCTGACGCTGTATCGTTCCTTCCGGCGTGACATCGATCCCGTGCTGGACGAGCTGGGCTTCCGTCTGGTCAATTACGGCTACCAGCCCAAGTCGGGCTTCGCCGACGTCAAGGTCAACCCGAAGGACCGTTACGACGCCATGACCCACTACCTGGGGCGGGTAGGCCAGTTCGGCCCGTGCATGATGCGGTGCTCGGCCTCCACGCAGGTGAGCATCGACTACGTCGACGAGCAGGATTCCATCGACAAGCTGCGTCTGGGCACCATCATCGGGCCGATCCTCGCCTGGTACTTCCGCAATACGCCGTATTTCGAGGGCGCGCCGAACCCGTGGCCCCTGCTGCGCCAGCGCATGTGGGACTATCTCGACCCCCAGCGCACGAACGTGATTCCCGGACTGTTCGACAAGCGGTTCGGCTGGGAGGAGTACGCCATCGACGTGCTGTCCACGCCGCTGATGTTCGCCGATCTGACGCATACGCCGGAGGCCAAGAGCCTGAGCGGCAAGGAGCTGCATCACCCGGCGTTCTATGAGAACGCCGGAGAGGTGTATCCCGACCGCGAGCTCAACCCGTACGAGATCAACCACATCATCTCCACGCATTTCAACGACGTGCGTATGAAGAACTTCATCGAGCTGCGGCATTGGGATTCGCTGCCGATCGAGCGCGCCGAGCGGCTGACGGAGATCATCGCGTCCCTGTTCTACGTGCCGGAGAACAGGGAGCGGTTGGAAAGCTACTTCGAGGATATCCGCGAAGAGGACGTGTTCGAGGCGAAGGCGAACCTGCAGGCGCGCGGCGCGCAATCGGCGCCGTATGGCCAGCCGCTCGAATTCTGGAAGGAGTTCCTGGGATTGGAGGGCCTGTTGGCCGACGAGCCCGGCGATCCGAAGCATCCGGACGTATTCCAGGAATAACCGGAATCCAAGGCGACGACCGACGGACATGATTGTGGGGGCGTTCCTGCGCAATGCGGGCGACACCCCGCAATCATGTCCGTCGCGTATCATGACGGCATGAAGCAGTCACGAAAATGCGGATCAGGCTCTCCCAGCAAGGCAACGGACGGGAGCGGCCGTGACGCCGCGAAGATGGGGACGAAAACCAATACGAGAACCCGCGCGATCATCGTCGTCGCGGCCGTCCTGCTGATTGCGGCCATCGTCGGCACCGTCTTTCTCGTCCGTTCGCTCACGGCGAGCCCCGACTCGTCAAAGACGGACGATGCGCAAGCCAACGCGACGCAGGCCTTCCCGAAATTCTCCTTCGGCGACACCACCATCACGCAGGCCGAATTCACCCAGGCGTGGTCGTCGCAGCGCACCGCCGCCGTCAGCTATTTCAAGCAGAAGCACGACGTCAACCTCAACGCCCGGGACGCCGACTGGACCGCCTCATACGGCGGAGAGAAGCCGGTCGAATGGCTGACGAAACAGACTATCGACACGCTGCGCTTCCGTCACGCGGCGTACCTGATCGCAGTCTCGTACGGGCTGGTCGACGACGACTCGTACACCGGCATCGTCAAGCGCATGGAAACCCTCAACGCGAACAACCGGCAGAAACGTGAAGCGGGGCAGGTCATCTACGGACGCAGCGAATACGACATCGCCTCATACATCGACTACGAGATGACCGCGCTGAAGAACGACTACGTCGACGACGCCACGAAACCGGGCATGAACCCGAGCGAGACCGAGGTGCAGGAGTATTACGACGCGCACGACTGGACCGTGGACGGGGTCGAGGGCAAGGCGCCGCTCGCCGATGTGAAAGCCAATGTGAAGACGGCGCTGCGCACGGAACGCTACCGCGAGAGGGTTCAGAGCAAGGCCGACAAGATAGACGTGTCGACCCTGCCATGGAAGAGGCTGTACGCCTACGCGGCGACCCTGGTCGGCTGATCGCCGGGCCGAGGCTGATCCGTCAGTCGGCCGCGGTCAGCTTCTGGTGGTTCTTCTTCGCCGCGGCGATCATCAGCTTGATGCGGTTGAGCTGATTGGCCTGTGAGGCGCCGGGATCATAGTCGATGGAGACGATGTTCGCGTCCGGGTGCAGACGGCGAATCTTGCCGAACATGCCGCGGCCGGTCACATGGTTGGGCAGGCAGGCGAACGGCTGGGCGCAGATCACATTCGGGCAGCCAGACTCGATGAGCTCCAGGATCTCGGCAGTCAGCAGCCACCCCTCGCCGGCCTGCACGCCCACCGAGGTCACCTCGGAGGCCTTCTTGACCAGCTCGGGCATCGGCAGGTCCTGGCTGAACTTGCCATGCGCCAGATCGATGGCCGCGCGCACCGGGTTGAGGTAACGGTCGAGACCCCAGCGCATGAGCGAGTACAGCTTCTTGTTGCCGCCCATGCCGAGGTTCTTCTCGTTCCAGTCGGTGATGTACGGACGCGTGGTCATGAACTCCATGATGCCGGGGACCACGGCCTCGCAATCCTGCGATTCGATGACGTCGACCACGTGGTTGTTCGCGTCGGGATGGTACTTGACGAGGATCTCGCCGACGACGCCGACGCGCACCTTGCGCGGGATGTCGCGCAGCGGCAGTGCGTCGAACGATTTGACGATCTCCTTGAGCAGCGTCTGGTACGGCAGGTAATGCTTGCCGATCTTCTTCTTCGCGGTATCGGAGAAGCCGTGGTGCTCGATGGTCTCGCGCACGATGGTGTCCCACATCTGGTACAGCTTGTCGGCGCTGCCCTTCTCGACCTCGTACGGGCGCACGCGCATCAGGCATTTGAGCAGCAGGTCGCCGACGACCAGCGCCTTGATGGCGCGGTGCAGCAGCGTGGGCGTGGCCTTGAAGCCCGGGTTGTCCTCGAAGCCCTGCGTGGACAGCGCGATGACCGGCACCTGCGGGTAGCCGGCGTCGATCAGCGCCTTGCGGATCAGGCCGAAGTAGTTCGTCGCGCGGCACATGCCGCCGGTCTGCGTGATGGCGAGCGCCACATGGTCGGGATCGTACTTGCCCTTGACGATGGCGTCGACGAGCTGGCCGATGACCATGATCGCCGGGTAGCAGGCGTCATTGTTGACGTACTTGAGGCCGAGTTCGACGTCCTCGCGGCTCGCGGTCTTGAGGATGTCGAACTTGTATCCGCCGGAGCGGATGACCGACTCGACCAGCGACATGTGGATCGGGCTCATCTGGGGGCCGACGATCGTGTAGTCCTTCTTCATTGACTTGCCGAACGGCACCTTGTTGGCGTACTTCGACATGGTCGCGGTGTTGTGGCCGGATTTCTTGGCGGCCTTCCTCGCGGACTTGCCGTTCGGCGAGGTGGCGGCGAGCCGCGACTCGGCCTGCGCCGCGCGGCGGGAGGCGTCCTTGACGGCCTTGGTGAGCTGCGGGTTGCTCTTCATCACCGTGTCGAGCATGACCTGACGGCCGGGCGTGGGCGCCTCGGATCCGGTCTTGCGGAAGCCCGTAGAATGCGGGGCCGGCTGCTCGGCGGCGTTCTTCTGCTTCTCCGCGGCCTCGACGGCGGCCTGCGCGGCGGCGAGCTGGTCCTGGGCGGCCTTGAGCTGCACCTCGGCGGCCGCGAGCTCCTCCTTGGCCTGACGCTGCGCCGCAAGCTCGGCCGCACTGGGGCCGACCGGTTGGTCCTGCTTGTTCGGCAGCACCTGCTGGCGGGATTGGGACTGGGCCTGTGCGGCCAGACGCCGCTTGTTGGCCTCGCGCTCCTCGACGGCGGCCTTGAGCGAACGCAGGCGGATCTTCGCCGCTCCGAGGTTGCTCACCTCATCGATCTTGAGCAGCGTGTACACGTCGGCCTTGTCGGCGAGGATCTCGGCCACCTGATCGGTGGTGATGGCGTCCAAGCCGCAGCCGAAGGAGTTGAGCTGCACGAGTTCGAGACCCGGGTAGGACGCCACGAAATGCGCCGCCGCGTAGAGCCGCGAATGGTAGGCCCACTGGTTGGTGACGCGCAGCGGCATGCGGGAGACGGTCACCTTGCGGTCGCCGACGTGGCGGAAGCCGTTCGCGTTCTTCTTGCGCGGGTCCTCCTCGCCTTCCGACAGGTAGTCGCTCAGATGCAGGTTCTCCCCCGGCTGCAGTTCGCAGATCGAATCCTCCGAGAGCACGACCATGCCGAGCGCGCAGATCGTCTCAGGGATGCCGTGGTTGACCTCGGGGTCGATGTGGTACGGGCGCCCGGCGAGCACGATGCCCCGGCAGTTGTGCTCCTTCATGTAGGCGAGCGCCTTGAAACCTTCCTCCTGCACGTCGTTCTTGAAGATCTTGTCCTCGGCGTACGCGGCCTTGACCGCGGTCTCGGCCTCCTCGCGGCTCACGTTCGCCCACGCGAACTCCTCGACGATGCGGTCGACCATGAGCTCGTGGTTGGCGAGGTTGAAGTACGGGTGCATGTAGCGGATGCCGTCCTCGCGCAGTTCGGGCATGTTCGCGCCGATCACCACCGGGTAGTTGGCCACGACCGGGCAGTTGTAGTGGTTGTCCGTATTGGGCACGAGGTTGTCCTCGTAGCTCACGCACGGGTAGAAGATGTTCTTGACGCCCTTGCCCAGCAGCCACTTGATGTGGCCGTGCACCAGCTTGGCCGGGTAGCAGATGTTCTCGGAGGCGATCGATTCGATGCCGGTCTCGAACAGCTCGTGCGAGCTGCGGCCGGAGATCATCACCTTGAAGCCGAGCGAGGTGAGCAGCGTGAACCAGAACGGGTAGTTCTCGTACATGTTGAGCACGCGAGGGATGCCGATCTCGCCGCGGGTGGCCTTCTTGTCGGTGAGCCTGCGGTAGGCGAAGCAGCGCTTGTACTTGTAGTCGTACAGGTTCGGCCTGTCGGAGCGCTTCTTCTTCGCGTCGCCGCCGCGCTCGCAGCGGTTGCCGGTAACGTAGCGCGAGCCGTCGGCGAACGTGGTGATGGTGAGCTTGCAGTGGTTCTGGCACAGCTTGCACACGTCGCGCTCGGAGGTCATCGACATGTTGTCGAGGTCGTCGCCGGACAGGATGTTGGACGCCGTGTGGTGCACGCCGTCGATGACGACCTCGTGGTCTTGCTCCGCGCTGACATCGTCGCTGCCGGCCATATCGGCGGACTGGCCCTCGGAGACTTCGGCGTCGTGGTCGTGCGCGTCGTCGGCCACGTCCTCGTAATGCATGCGCGCGGTCAGGGCGGCGCCGAACGCGCCCATCAAACCGGCGATGTTCGGGCGGGTCACCTCGCGCTCGGTGAGCAGCTCGAAGGCGCGCAGCACGGCGTCATTGAGGAACGTGCCGCCCTGCACGACGACGGTGTCGCCGAGCTCACCGGAGTCACGCAGCTTGATGACCTTGTACAGCGCGTTGCGCACGACCGAATAGCACAGGCCGGCGGCGATGTTCTCCATCGACGCGCCTTCCTTCTGTGCCTGCTTGACGGACGAGTTCATGAACACCGTGCAGCGCGAGCCGAGGTCGACCGGATGGTCGGAGTTGAGGGCCGCCTGGGTGAACTCCTGGATGGTCAGACCCATCGACTGCGCGAAGGTCTGCAGGAACGAGCCGCAACCGGACGAGCACGCCTCGTTGACGGCGATCGAGTCGATGACGCCGTCGGTGATGGCCAGGTATTTCATGTCCTGGCCACCGATGTCGATGACAGCGGTGACGCCGGGGCTGACCATTTCGGCGCCGCGGTAGTGCGCCATGGTCTCGACCACGCCCTCGTCCAGGTGCAAGCCGGTGGTGATCAGTCCCTCGCCGTAGCCGGTCGCGCAGGATCGGGCGATCCACGCGCCTTCGGGCAGCTCGGACTGGATCTTCTTGACGATGTTGATGGCGGCGGTCAACGGGCTGCCTTCGTTGGTGGCGTAGCTGGACCATACGATCTCGCGGTCGTCGTTGACGAGCGTCGCCTTGATGGTGGTCGAACCCGCGTCGATACCGAGGAAGTGCGGGCCTTTCGCGCCTTCGAGCGTGCCGATGTGGATGTGTTCGCGATGATGGCGCTCGTTGAACGCCTCGCGCTCCTGGTCGGAGGAGAACAGCGGGGGCATGGTCGGCGTGTTCGCCGGCAGGTTCTTCAGGTCGTCGAGGGCGGCGATGATGTCGTCACAGGTGCGCGGCTCGAAATGCACGCCGTCGACGTCGATGCCGTCCGGCTCCCCAGCGATCAGCGCGGAGCCGTATGCGACGTACAGGTGGGCGTCGGTCGGCACGATGAGCTCGTCGACCTTGCCGGCGAGCGCGCGGTGGAACGCCTCGCGCAGCTCGGACATGAAGAACAGCGGGCCGCCGAGGAAGATGACCGTACCGTGGATCGGGCGTCCGGAAGCCAGGCCGGCGATGGTCTGCGTGGCCACCGCGGTGAAGATCGACGCGGCCAGATCGGGCTTGGCGGCGCCGTCGTTGATCAGCGGCTGCAGGTCGGTCTTCGCGAACACGCCGCAACGCGACGCGATCGGGTACAGGGTCTTGTAGTCCTTGGCGTAATCGTTAAGGCCGGAGGCGTCGGTGTCGAGCAGCGTGGCCATCTGGTCGATGAATGCGCCGGTGCCGCCCGCGCACGAACCGTTCATGCGCTGTTCGGGAGTGGGCTTCAGATACGTGATCTTGGCGTCCTCGCCGCCGAGCTCGATGATGACGTCGGCCTGCGGGTATTCCTCGTCGATCGCGCGGGTCTCGGCGATGACCTCTTGGATGAACGGCACGTGCAGGTTGTCGGCGAGCGTCAGGCCGCCGGAACCGGTGATGGCGAGACGAATGGGCTCGTCGCCGCGGCCGAGGTCGACGAGCGTCTGATGGATGTCCTTAAGCAGTCCAGCCACCGTGGCGCGGACGTTGGCGTGGTGACGTCGGTAGTCGGAGAACAGCACGTCATTGAGCGCATTGGTCTGATCGAGCACCACGGCCTTGACCGTGGTCGATCCGATATCCAGACCCACGCGCAACGGCTTACTATCGTGGCTTTCGGCCGCGGTATTCGCTGTATCCACCATCTGTTACCTCTGTCTTCGGTTCAGGACTTCCCGCTACTTCCTTATGTAATGTAGTCCGAGACCCCTCCTAACGAGCCGTCGTATGGCGTGATTTCGCTAACAAACGCAAAACGGAAACTCGACGGTTTCCCCACGATTGCGGCGTTACCCCCCCATTATCGCGCATTCGGGGGGTGAGCCGAGCATGCCAGCAGGCTGGTGGTCTTATGGACCAGTGCTATTGACCACCCCAGTCCCGCTCAAATCCCTGATATGGCGGCCACGCCGGCGACGACGGCGGGCCATACCCCGGCCGCAGTATCCGAGACCTCCAGCGGACCGGGCACGCTGCTGCCCGCGAAAACGTCGACCACGCCGTCCCGCACGCCGCGCATATACAGAGTCGTCCGCCCCAATCCGGTGCCCAGCATGCGCGAGCACCTTTCCCGGAAACAGAGCATCATCACATGGAACAGCGGACTCACGCGAGGCCAGATGAATGCGGGGAGAAGCAAGGCCATGCCGATGGCGGGCGAGACTGTCAGGATGGCCGCGATCAGGCCGACGGCATCGAATCCACTGGATGGATGGCAAGGCCGGCGGCGCCGTCACGACGCCTGTGCGCCCTCGCCGACCTCGCGATCCTTGAGGTACATTTCGGGGATGTCGCGCTCCTGGTCGTGGAGCTTGGCCCAGACGACAGGCCTGCCGGCGGCCAGCGAACGCGGTACGTCGAGGATGCGCTGGTTTCTGGATCCGCGGAACTGCAGGAGGGAGTCGTGCTGGTCCTTGAGGTAGCGGCCGTCGACGAGGATGTCGATGAGCTGCAACAGTTCGAGCTTGTCCGGCGTCTCACCGGGACGCATCAGCTCCTCCCACGTGTAGCCGGTCCAGCACCAGATGTCTTTGTCGTGGCCGAACTCGCCGCGGATGCGCCGGGCGAGCGGCAACAGGACGGGCGTATTCAGCATGGGTTCGCCGCCGAGGAACGTGATGCCCTGGATCCACGGCGCCTTGAGGTCGTCGACGATCTTGTCTTCGAGCTTCTGCGTGTATTCGTGGCCGGCCTGGAAATCCCAGATCGACGAGTTGAAGCATTCGACGCAGTGGAACGGGCAACCGGAGACGTACAGCGAATTGCGCACGCCTTCGCCGTCGGTGACGATGAAGGTCTTGTAGTCGGCAATCATGCGCTTGGACATGCGCCGCCCGTCCCACTGTCCGGAACGGGGGTTGTTGGTCAGTGATGACGGCACTCCGGGTCCGCGGCCGGTCTCGCCGGCCGCGAAATCATGCAGCGTCGACTTCCTGTCCATCATCATCCTCCCTGTCCAACCGTAACGTTGCGCGCAACGGGCGAGGGTCGCCGGTATATGTTGTCTGACCGTAAGCTCGGCCGAACGGCCTTGAGTGTGTCAGACAACATATACCGACGACCCTCGCGGACAGCACAACGCGCGGTACCGGCAGTTACTTGGCCTCTTCGAACCACTCGCGCTCGGAGCCGTCCGCCAGCGTCACGTGACCGGTCTCGCCGCTCATGTGCTTGACGCGGTGGGAGATCTCCTCGTGACGGCCATGCACCATCGGGCGCTGCACCGGGTTGCCGAGGTAGCCGCAGGTGCGCTTGGTGACGTTGCACTTGTCAGGGTCGCAGTTGCCGCACTCGGGGCACTTGAAGCCCTCGTCGGTCGGCTCGAAGTCGCCCTGGAAGCCGCACACGAAGCAGTGGTCGATCGGGG
>ENA-ORUF01002543-ORUF01002543.1-human-gut-metagenome-genome-assembly--contig:-NODE-2543-length-15472-cov-3.854057_pt1 | contig 15472 bp, 9 predicted proteins | sample MGYA00242077_ERZ509203 | MGnify/ENA primary metagenome ERZ509203 (study PRJEB26280, sample SAMEA2338834) | human gut metagenome | biome: human gut; feature: human-associated habitat; material: faeces...
CCATCAAGGCCGTGTTCCGCTCCTGGGACAACCCCCGCGCCAACGTGTACCGCCGCGACAACGACATCCCCTACTCCTGGGGCACCGCTGTCAACGTGCAGTCCATGGCCTTCGGCAACATGGGCGACGACTGCGGTACTGGTGTTGCCTTCACCCGTAACCCCGCCACCGGCGAGAAGAAGCTGTTCGGCGAGTTCCTGACCAATGCTCAGGGCGAGGACGTGGTAGCCGGCGTGCGTACCCCCATGCCCATCGCTGAGATGGCTGAGAAGTTCCCCGAGGCCTTTGCCCAGTTCGAGGGCGTCTGCAAGACCCTGGAGGACCACTATCGTGATATGCAGGACATGGAGTTCACCGTTGAGCACGGTAAGCTCTTCATGCTGCAGACCCGTAACGGCAAGCGTACCCCCGCCGCCGCTCTGAAGATCGCCTGCGACCTGGTGGACGAGGGCATGATCGATGAGAAGAAGGCCGTGGCCATGATCGAGCCCCGCTCTCTGGACACCCTGCTGCATCCCCAGTTCGACGCTGTGGCTCTGAAGAAGGCCGCCGTCATGGGCAAGGCTCTGGGTGCTTCCCCCGGTGCTGCCTCTGGTAAGGTTGTCTTTACCGCTGAGGACGCTAAGGCATGGGCTGAGCGCGGTGAGAAGGTCGTTCTGGTCCGCCTGGAGACCTCTCCTGAGGACATCGAGGGCATGAAGGCCGCTCAGGGCATCCTGACTGTCCGCGGCGGCATGACCTCTCACGCCGCTGTTGTGGCCCGTGGCATGGGTAAGTGCTGCGTCTCCGGCTGCGGTGAGATCAAGATGGACGAAGAGAACAAGAAGTTCGAGCTGGCTGGCAAGACCTATGTGGAGGGCGATTGGATCTCCCTGAACGGCTCCACCGGTGACATCTATGACGGTGCTGTGCCTACCACCGATGCCACCATCGGCGGTGAGTTCGGCCGTGTCATGGGCTGGTGTGACCAGTACCGCAGCCTGCAGGTCCGTACCAACGCCGATACCCCCCACGATGCCGCTCAGGCTCGTAAGTTCGGCGCTCAGGGCATCGGCCTGTGCCGCACCGAGCATATGTTCTTTGAGGGCGAGCGCATCCGCGCCATCCGCCGCATGATCTGCTCTGACACTGTGGAGCAGCGTGAGAACGCTCTGGCTGTTCTGGAGCCCATGCAGCAGGGTGACTTCGAGGGCATCTATGAGGCCATGGAGGGCTGCCCTGTCACCATCCGCTTCCTGGATCCCCCCCTGCATGAGTTCGTGCCCACCGAGGAGGCCGACATCAAGCTGCTGGCCGAGGATCTGGGCAAGAGCGTGGCTGACATCAAATCCATCATTGCCGGCCTGCACGAGTTTAACCCCATGATGGGTCACCGTGGCTGCCGTCTGGCCGTCACCTATCCTGAGATCGCTGCTATGCAGACCCGCGCCGTCATCAAGGCTGCTCTGGCTGTCCAGGACCGTCACCCCGAGTGGACTATGGTTCCCGAAATCATGATCCCCCTGGTAGGCGAGGTCAAGGAGCTGAAGTACGTCAAGAACGTGGTTGTCAGCACTGCCGATGAGATCATCAAGGACGCCGGCTCTAACATGAAGTACAAGGTCGGTACCATGATCGAGATCCCCCGTGCGGCTCTGACCGCCGACGAGATTGCCAAGGAGGCTGAGTTCTTCTCCTTCGGCACCAACGACCTGACCCAGATGACCTTCGGCTTCTCCCGCGATGACGCCGGCAAGTTCCTGGGCGCTTACTACGACAAGAAGATCTACGAGAGCGATCCCTTCGCCAAGCTGGATCAGACTGGCGTGGGCAAGCTGGTGAAGATGGCTGCTCAGCTGGGCCGTGAGACCCGTGCTGACCTGCACCTGGGCATCTGCGGCGAGCACGGCGGCGATCCCTCCTCCGTGGAGTTCTGCCACAATGTGGGACTGGACTACGTTTCCTGCTCCCCCTTCCGTGTGCCCATCGCCCGTCTGGCTGCCGCTCAGGCTGCGATTAAGAACCCCCGCAAGTAAGAGTTCTGTCATTCACCATTGGATTTGACGAAGCGCAAGGCTTCTATCATCCCAAGGGTGCGGTATAAGACCGTCAAAATGGCATGACTTGACCGTGGAGGTTACTATCTAACTTAAAACCCCCCGTACATTCCCGATTGGGTAATGTGCGGGGGGTTTTAAGACTATTTAGGGCTGATTTATACAAATCTGAGCTGGAGTATGATAAAACCGGGTTATAAAAATAAGAGAGGAAAAGGCACAACCGCTTTTCCCCTCTTATTTGATACTGGAATCATGATATAAGCAATGGTAGATATCCGAACCCTAACTGGAGATCAATTTTGGATCATTTTCAGGAAATATTCATGAACTGCCAAGTTGTCCGTTAGTTCTGGATGAAATGCGGTAACTAACATTTTGCCCTGTTTGGCTGCAACAATTTGCCCGTCTACTACGGCTAGCGTCTGGGCCTGTGAACCAACTGAACGTATATACGGAGCGCGGATAAAGGTCATTGGAACCCTGCCTAAACCACGGAATTCTTCTTCTGTGTGAAAGCTGCCAAGCTGGCGGCCATATGCGTTGCGTTTCACAGAAATATCCATGCATCCAAAACAGGGAACGCCGCCCTCCACCTCTTGTGCCAATAAAATCAAGCCTGCACAAGTGCCGAAAACAGGAAAACCATTTTTAATTTTTTTGGCCAGAGGCTCAAAGAGTTCCAAATCCCTCAGCAGCTTGCTGATAACAGTGCTTTCTCCTCCGGGAAGAATCAGGGCGTCAAATGGTTTCTCGATATCTTTCTTTTGCCGAATTTCAAAATGCTCAATTCCAAGATGATCCAACACGGCCGCATGTTCAGCAAAAGCCCCCTGGAGAGCCAATATCCCGATGTTCATTATTGTCCCCTCTCTGCCATGAGGACAGCGATTTCGCTTTCGTTGATCCCCACCATAGCTTCCCCTAGTCCTGCAGACAACTGGGCGATCAGCTTTGAATCCTTGTAGTTGGTCACAGCTTGAACAATGGCGGCAGCACGTTTGGCAGGATCACCAGATTTGAATATGCCGGAACCTACGAATACACCCTCTGCTCCAAGCTGCATCATCAAGGCTGCATCAGCAGGTGTGGCCACGCCTCCAGCGGCAAAGTTGACCACCGGCAAACGGCCATTTTCATGGACATAGCGGAGCAAATCAAGTGGAACTTGGAGCTGTTTGGCAGTCTCAAAGAGTTCATCTTCGCGAAGATTCTGAACCCGGCGTATTTCGGCATTCATGGCGCGCATATGCCGCACGGCCTGAACAATATCACCAGTACCCGGTTCGCCTTTGGTCCGAATCATAGATGCGCCCTCGGCAATACGGCGAAGTGCTTCCCCTAAATTACGGGCTCCACATACGAACGGCACCTCGAACTTGGTTTTGTCGATGTGATATACATCATCTGCGGGAGTCAGCACCTCGCTCTCGTCAATATAGTCGATTTCGATTGCCTCCAAGATCTGTGCCTCCACGAAATGACCGATGCGGCATTTTGCCATGACAGGAATGGATACGGCCTCCTGAATCCCCTTGATCATTTGTGGGTCGCTCATCCGCGATACACCGCCGGCAGCTCGAATATCCGCAGGAATACGTTCCAAAGCCATAACAGCGCAGGCGCCTGCTTCCTGTGCAATTTTTGCCTGCTCAGGCGTAGTAACGTCCATAATGACGCCGCCTTTCAGCATCTGAGCCAATTCTTTATTCAAGTCATATCTTGTTTTTTCCATCAAGAGAGCTCCTTTACAAATTGATACGGACAGTATATAATACGTCTGGGTATTAAAAAATGGTCAAATTAGAGGTGTTTTATATAACCAGATGAATGGAACAAGGAACAGCAAACTACGTATCTATCGTAAAATCTATGAGATGCTAAAAAAGGAAATCGTCATTGGCGCCTACCAATATGGCAGCCGTCTCCCATCTAAGCGCACCTTAGCAGAGGAAATGGGAATCAGCGTGATTCCTGTAGAACATGCGTATGAACTGCTGTGTGAAGAGGGCTATGCGGAAGCAAGGGCACGCAGCGGTTACTTTGTGATTTACCGGGAAGATGATTTTATTTCTAACGGGAGCGAATGGGATGTCAGGCCGCTCCCATTGAATCGCACACACGAATCAAAGAGTGAGTTTCCATATACCGTTCTTGCAAAAACCATGCGCAGGGTGCTTTTGGATTATCAAGAAAAAATTATGATAAAATCTCCGAATCACGGTTGCCCAGAACTGCGGCAAGCACTTTCGCGCTATCTGGCTCGAAGCTGTGGAATTGAAGTGCGGCCGGAGCAGATTATGATAGGTTCTGGTGCGGAGTATTTATATGGGCTTGTCGTTCAGCTATTTGGTAGTGACCGACTGTTCGGGATAGAAAACCCCTGCTATGAAAAAATCCGCAGAGTATATCAAGCTCACGGAGCAAAGTGTGACCTTCTGAAATTAGGACCTGATGGGATCCAATCAATCGAACTGGAGCAAACTGACGCTACGGTACTTCATGTTACACCATTTCACAGTTTTCCAAGTGGTATTACGGCGAGCGCCTCCAAGCGGATGGAATATTTGCGATGGGCAGAGAAACATAGTGGTTTTATCGTTGAAGATAACTACGATGCAGAGTTAACCGTATCCAGAAAAAATGAAGATACGCTTTTTTCTCTTTCCCAAAATGGATCTGTGATTTATCTAAATACATTTACCAGGACAATTGCGCCATCCATCCGTGTGGGTTACATGGTGCTGCCAGAGCGGTTATTGGCTGAGTTTGAGCGGAAGCTGAGCTTTTATTCCTGTACCGTTCCCGTTTTTGAACAATATGTCTTGGCGGAACTGCTCCAGAATGGTGACTTTGAGCGACACATTAACCGTGTTCGCCGGAAAAGAAGGCGAGAAGGTGGAGAGAACTGCTGATAGGTTATCAGTGAAGTAATGAACGGTCATTGACCATCCGCGTCACTCACATCCAGTACTTACAGAAGGACGCATTGGCTCGGATCGTCCATCGATCGTTCCCCAGCTGTGAGTGACTCAGAACTGAGGAATATGGAAATAGACTTAGGATCTTTGCTCAGCATTTCCTTTTCATCCCCGTTATCGGCATTAGTATGCGTACCTTGGTGTCCGGACTTCTCTTTGCCGTATCATATTGCTGTTTTGCATCAGAGGAGAACATTATCAAAGAAATCTACCGGTCACAGAAAAGTGAAGAGTGCTCAAACCTCTGGGGCCCAAATGGTTCCAGGGAATCGCTATATATTGTGCAAGAATTTTTGGGTACATCTATATATTGACGATGCTATAGGGGAGTGGTATAGTGGAACCATACCGCGCGCGGCAGGGAGCAGAGGGCTGCCTGCTGGCGCGGTTACATCAGGATGAGAGGAAGAGATCCATGTATCAAGTGACGAAGCGGGACGGTACTGCCGCCCGTTTTGAGATTGGGAAGATCAGCGGCGCCATTACGAAGGCGTTCCAGGCTTTGGATAAGCAGTTTCATCCCAGCGTCATTGACCTGCTGGCTCTGCGGGTGACCGCAGATTTTGAACCCAAAATCCGGGATGGCCGTATCGCAGTGGAAGATATCCAGGATAGTGTGGAGACGGTATTGTCTGAGGCTGGGTACGCCGATGTGGCTAAGGCATATATCCTGTACCGCAAGCAGCGGGAGAAGGTACGCAATGTCAATTCCGCCCTGTTGAACTATAAGGATCTGGTGGACAACTACCTCCAAATCAATGACTGGAGGGTGAAGGAGAACTCAACGGTTACTTATTCTGTGGGCGGCCTGATCCTGTCCAACTCGGGGGCCATTACCGCAAACTACTGGCTCAGCGAGATTTATGATCAGGAGGTGGCCAACGCCCACCGCAACGCAGAGATCCACATTCACGATCTGTCCATGCTCACCGGCTATTGTGCTGGCTGGTCCCTGAAGCAGCTCATTCAGGAGGGGCTGGGGGGAATTCCGGGGAAGATCACCTCATCCCCGGCTAGCCACCTGTCTACCCTATGCAACCAGATGGTAAACTTCCTGGGCATTATGCAGAATGAGTGGGCGGGAGCGCAGGCATTCTCCTCCTTCGACACCTATCTGGCCCCTTTTGTCAAGGCGGACCACCTGAGTCAGAAGGAGGTCAAGCAATGCATCCAGTCCTTCGTCTATGGAGTGAACACGCCCAGCCGCTGGGGCACTCAGGCCCCCTTCTCCAATATTACTCTGGACTGGACGGTGCCCAAGGATCTGGAAAACCTGCCTGCTATTGTGGGCGGCAAGGAGATGGACTTTACCTACGGTGACTGCAAGCAGGAGATGGATATGGTGAACAAGGCCTTCATCGAGATCATGATCGAGGGCGACGCCAATGGCCGCGGTTTCCAATATCCAATTCCTACCTACTCTATCACCAGGGACTTCGACTGGTCTGAGACAGAGAATAACAAACTCTTGTTTGAGATGACCGCCAAGTACGGCACGCCTTATTTCTCTAACTATATCAACTCCGATATGGAGCCCTCCGATGTGCGCTCCATGTGTTGCCGTCTGCGCCTGGACCTGCGGGAGCTCCGGAAAAAGTCCGGCGGCTTCTTTGGCTCCGGCGAGTCCACCGGGAGCGTGGGTGTGGTCACCATCAACCTGCCCCGCATCGCCTATCTGGCCAAGGATGAGGCCGACTTCTATCAGCGGCTGGACAAGCTGATGGATATCTCTGCCCGGTCCCTTAAGACCAAGCGCACTGTCATCACCAAGCTGCTGGAAGGTGGGTTGTATCCCTATACAAAACGTTATCTTGGGACGTTTGATAACCATTTTTCCACAATTGGACTTATTGGCATGAATGAGGTAGGGCTCAATGCCAGCTGGCTCCGGGCCGACCTGACCCAGAAAAAGACTCAGGCTTTTGCCAAAGATGTCCTCAACCACATGAGAGAGCGTCTGAGCGACTATCAGGAACAGTATGGCGACCTTTATAACTTGGAAGCTACTCCTGCAGAGTCTACCACTTACCGCTTTGCCAAACACGACAAGGAGGAGTTCCCCGACATCATTACCGCCAATGAGAACGGCACTCCCTACTACACCAACTCCTCGCACTTGCCGGTAGGTTACACAGAGGACATTTTCTCGGCGCTGGATATACAGGACGAGCTCCAGACCCTGTATACCTCCGGTACTGTATTCCATGCATTCCTGGGAGAGAAGCTGCCCTCTTGGCAGGCAGCGGCCGCTCTGGTCAGGAAAATCGCTGAGAACTATAAACTGCCCTACTACACCATGTCCCCCACATACTCTGTGTGCGCTGACCACGGTTACCTGGCCGGTGAGCAGTATATCTGTCCCATCTGTGGCCGCACCACCGAGGTGTACAGCAGAATTACCGGTTACTATCGCCCGGTACAGAACTGGAACGACGGAAAGACCCAGGAGTTCAAGGACCGGAAGGTATACGACATCTCCGCCTCCCACCTGCGGAGCGCTGGACAGGCGGCGGATCAGGTCACTATGCCGGTGGAGCCGGCTGCGGCAGATGAGATGGAGCTGATGCTCTTTACCACCTGGACCTGCCCTAACTGCCGCCAGGCAGAGAGCCTCCTAAAAAAGGCGGATATCCCTTACCGCAAGATCGTGGCGGAGGAGTCCCCGGAACTAGCCACACAGTACGGGATCCGTCAGGCCCCCACTCTGGTGCTGGAGGGGGGAGACCAGCCGGAGAAGATCACCGGGCTGGGGCCCATCAAGAAATTTGCGGAAGGCCAGCGTGCTCAGGCGGCAGTGTGAGCCTCCTTCAGTGAATAAGCGCCCGGAGCCGAACAGGGCCCCGGGCGCTCTCTTGTGTAAAGAAGTGTATCTGTGATAAAATAGAGCCCGGAAGTTCCGCCCAGAAAGGGACGGGAAGGAAGGAGCAGATCCTATGCAAAAAACGGACATTCGGTATCAGGCCTATCTGAAGATTTTAGAGGAAGAGTTACTGCCTGCCATGGGATGTACAGAGCCGATTGCGGTAGCCTATGCTGCGGCGATGGCACGGGATCTGTTGGGCAGTACACCAGTGCGGATGGAGGTCAATGTCAGCGGAAATATCCTGAAAAACGTCAAAAGCGTGGTGGTACCCAATACCGGCGGACTCCGAGGGATTCAGGCTGCCGCCGCTGCCGGTGCAGCGGTCGGACAGGCGGATCGGGAACTGGAGGTCATCGCTCAGGTCACACCGGATCAGGTAAAGGATATTCAGGATTTCATGCAGCGCTGCTCCATCCAGATAGGACTGGCTGCCACTTCCCAGATTTTTTATATTGAAGTGCTGGCATTTAGCGAAGATGGCTCCAGCAGTGAGGCGGCCATCTCGGGTTTCCACACCAATGTGATCCGGAAGCGGAAAAACGGGCAGACGCTCCTCCAACGGGAGTCAGCAGCAGAGCGGGAGAGCCCATGCGATGAGAAGAGTTTGCTGAGTATTGAGGGGGCTTTAGAGTTTGCGGATACTGTGGAACTGGATGATGTCCGGGATTTGGTCCAACGTCAGATCGACTACAACTACGCCATCGCCCAGGAGGGGATCCGAGGGAACTATGGAGCAAATATTGGCTCAGTATTATTGAAGCACGATGGGGACGATGTGAAGGTTCGGGCCAAGGCCTATGCCGCGGCTGGCTCTGATGCCCGGATGAACGGTTGTGAGTTGCCAGTAGTCATCGTCTCAGGCAGCGGAAACCAGGGGATCACCGCCTCTGTCCCGGTGGTGGTCTATGCTAAGGAACTGGGGGTCACTGAGGAGAAGATGCTGCGGGCGGTAGTGCTGTCTGATCTCATTACGATCCACCAGAAGTCCGGGATCGGCCGTCTGTCTGCCTACTGTGGGGCGATCAGCGCCGGCTGCGGAGCGGGAGCTGGGATCGCCTATCTGTATGGAGGCGGCTATGAGGAGATCGCTCACACCGTGGTGAACGCCCTGGCGGTGGTCTCCGGCGTGGTGTGCGACGGAGCCAAGGCCTCCTGTGCAGCCAAAATCGCCGCTGCCGTGGATGCTGGGATCCTGGGTTACTGGATGTACCGGGACGGGAACCAGTTCTTTGGCGGGGATGGGATCGTCTCTAAGGGGGTAGAAAATACCATCCGAAATGTAGGCCGCCTGGCCCGCGAGGGGATGAAGGAGACTGACAAAGAGATCATCAAGATCATGCTGGAGTAAATCCTGGACACCCAGATTTCGGTTTAGCTGACCATTAGAAAAACTGGCCCTGCTTTGGAAGAAGCAGGGCCAGTTTTATGCTAAGAATCAAGAAGTTGGATTTGGAACGCTTTGTTCCGGTCTGGATGGAAAGGGGACTGTTCAGTTCAGCCCTTGAGAGTCTCTGCCCAAGCGGCATACTTGGCCACCTTTTCATCACAAACGGCTTTATTTTCGCCGTTGGCCAGGATATAGACCTTTACTTTAGGCTCAGTGCCGGAGGGGCGGACAATGAGGCTGGTGCCATCGGCCATCTCATAGCGCAGCACGTTGGAGCCGGACAACTCCATGGCACTCCGGACGCCGTCGGACACTCGGACTACGCTGCCGTCCTGGTAGTCCTTCTGCTCCCTGACAGCTACGCCTGCAATCTCTACCGGAGGCTGTGCCCGCAGGCCGGCCATCAGGTCGGCCATCTTTTTCAGGCCGTCCAGGCCGGGCATGACCAGATTCAGGGTCTTTTCGCCGTAGTAGCCGTACTTCTCAAACAGGGCCTGAAGGGCATCATACAGGGTCATGCCCTGGCTGGCATACCAGGCGGCCATCTCAGTGAGCTCCACACTGGCAGAGACGGCGTCCTTGTCCCGGACATAGTCGCCCAGCATATAGCCGTAGGATTCCTCATAGGAGAAGATGACCTTCCCCTCGCCAGAGTTCTCCAGCTTGTCCTTTTTCTCTGCCAGGAATTTGAAGCCAGTGAAGGTGTCATAGCACTTCAGACCGTTGACCTCAGCCACCTTCCGGGCCATTTCAGTGGTGACGATGGTTTTGAGGGCGACAGGATTTTCAGGCATCTTGCCAGTGCGCTTCTTGGCGCCGATCAGATAGTCCAACAGCAGCACGCCGGTCTGATTGCCCGAGATGACCACAAAGTCATCGTCTTTGGTGCGTACCATAATGCCAACCCGGTCAGCATCAGGGTCAGAGCCAAGAATGAAGTCGGCATCGTTGGCCTTGGCCAGGTCCACTGCCAGATAGAAGCCCTCCGGGTTTTCAGGGTTGGGGGAGGCCACGGTGGGGAAGTTCCCATCAATGACCATCTGCTCGGGCACGCAGATGACGTGCTTCATGCCCAGCCGCTTCAGCGCTTCGGGGATGAGCTGATAGCCGGTGCCGTGGAATGGGGTGTACACCATTTTGAAGGTGTCTGCCACCTGCTCCACCACGGCTTTGTCGTTCACTTGTTCCATGACGTTGGACAGGAAGCGCTCATCGGTTTCCTCACCTAACAGGGTGATCTTTCCCTGGGATACAGCCTCGTTATAGTCCATGGTCTTGACGCTGGTGAATACATCCAGCTCCCGCATCTTCCGGGCCACCTCGTCGGCGTGCTTGGGGGGCAGCTGGGCGCCGTCCTCCCAGTAGACTTTATAGCCGTTGTACTCCTTGGGGTTGTGGCTGGCGGTGACATTGATTCCGGCAATACAGCCGTACTCCCGTACGGCAAAGGACAGCTCCGGGGTGGGGCGCAGAGCTTTGAATAGACGCACAGGGATGCCGTTGCCTGCCATGACACAGGCGGCCTCCCGGGCGAAGAGGTCAGAGTTGTTGCGGCAGTCGAAGCAGACGGCGACGCCCCGGGCGGCGGCCTCTGGCCCTTCCTCCAGGATCACCTGGGCAAAGGCCTGGGTTGCGTGGCGGATCACATGAATATTCATGCGGTACAGTCCCACGCCCATGGTGCCGCGAAGACCGGCGGTGCCGAAGGCCAGCTGGTCAAAAAAGCGGGACTCGATCTCCTTGTCGTCCCCGCGGATGGCCTCCAGTTCCGCTTTTTCCTCCTGAGAGAGGGAGGGACTGTTCAGCCAGCTCTCATAATTTTCCCGATAAGACATATCTGCAAGACCTCCTGTGTATGAAAAATCCGCTGGAAATTACCATTGTGGTAAGTGTACCACAGTCGGGCGGAAATTTCCAGCGGAACAATTTGATTTTAGAAAACATAGGCGGGGATGCCGTGAGGAGAAAAGTGGCTGTACCGTATCCTGATATCCTTCTGGTTTACTTATGATAGCTGGAGCCCTCCCGGATCTTGAAGGCACGGTAGACCTGCTCCAACAGCATGACCCGGGCCAGGTGGTGGGGGAAGGTCATGGGGGACATGGACAGCTTGACCTGGGCCTCCGCCTTGATGGAGGGGTGCAGGCCATAGGAGCCACCGATGAGAAAGACTAGGTGCTTGGCGGAACTCTGCTCCCAGGTTCCCACTAGCTGGGCAAGCTCCTCGCTGGAGCGCATCCGGCCCTCTACACACAGGGCAGTCAGCATGGCGCTGGGGGGGAGCTTGGCGCGGATGGCCGCGGCCTCCCGGGCCAGGGCCTGGTCGATCTGGCCCTGAGAGGGAGTTTGAGGCAGTTTCTCCTCAGGAAGTTCTATTAAAGTGAGTTTGCAATAAGCGGACAGCCGCTTGACGTATTCGGAACAGGCCTCCTGATAGAATTTTTCCTTCAGCTTGCCAACGCAGATGAGATAGACGCTCAGCACAGGGCGGCCTCCTCTCCGGCAGCAGGTACCCGGAGGACCCGTCCGCCTTCCAGCTGATAGGTGGGGCTCAGTCCGCTGCGGGGAGCCACGGACAGGGAGAGGTCCAGATCTGGCTCGCAGCCCATGCTGCGGAGGCGGCGGGCAACTGCCTCCCAAGCGCGGGCTGGGGTGTTGTTTTCACGGGAGAGGTGGGCCAGGACCACAGCGTGCGTTCCGCTTTCTACCGCCAGGGCAGCCAGTTCTGCCCCAGCTTCGTTCGACAGGTGACCCTGGTCGCCCAGGATGCGCTGCTTTAAGTAGTAGGGATATGGTCCGGAACGGACCCAGTCCTCGTCATGGTTGGCTTCGCAGACCAATAGATCGCAGCCCTGAACAGCGGTTTTTACTGCTGGGGTAATGTAGCCCAAGTCGGTGGCCAAGACGATCCGGCCGTCTTTTCCAGAAAGGATATAGCCCACGCTCCCCGCCGCGTCGTGGGGGGTGGGGAAGGACTGGGCCCAAAGGCTGCCCAGCTGCACCCCGGTCCCGGCCTCCATGACCCGCAGCAGGCTGGCGGCCTCGCTGCCGGAGTTCCGGTCGTACAGGCAGCGGCAGGTGGGACCGGTGGCGTAGATGGGGGCTCCGGCCCGCTTGCTGAGCACCCGCAGGCCGGAGACATGGTCGCTGTGCTCATGGGTGATGAGAATGGCGGTCAGATCCCTGGGTGCGACACCCAGGGCGGCCAGACCGGCAGTGATCTGTTTGGCTGAGATCCCCGCGTCCAGCAGGACATGGGTGTCTCCGCAGGAGACCAGGGCAGCGTTGCCGCCAGAGCCGCTGGCCAGGGTGGTAAAGGTCAACAATTTGATCGCTCCCTAAAAAATAAGATCAGAAACTGGGAGCGGCCAGAAGTGGTGAACCGCTGGCCGAAAGATCCCAATTTCTGATCGTTTGTATGATGGATAAAAGCGGCTTTAGACAGCCTGGGACTGGCTTTCCTCATCGGGGACGGTGACAACCTGAATGTCGGCGCCCACGCCGGCCAGCTTGCCTACCAGATCCTCATAGCCACGTTCGATATGGTAGATCCCGTCTACCTCGGTGATGCCCTGGGCGGCCAGACCAGCGATGACCATTGCTGCACCCGCACGAAGATCACAGGCATGAACTGGTGCACCGGTGAGGCCGGGGACCCCCTCGATGACAGCTACCTTGCCGTCTACCTGGATATGGGCGCCCATACGGCGGAACTCATCCACATAGCGGTAGCGGCTGTCCCACACGCCCTCGGTGAGGACGCTGGTGCCGGTAGCCAGGCAGAGGACGGCGGCAATCTGGGGCTGCATATCCGTGGGAAAGCCCGGGTAGGGCATTGTCTTGACGTTGGTGCGGCTGATAGGACCGCTGCGGCGAACCCGAACAGCGTCGTCCAGCTCCTCCACATCCACACCCATCTCCACCAATTTGGCGGTGATACAGTCTAAATGTTTGGGGATGACGTTCTGAATCAGGACATCTCCTCCGGCAGCGGCAACGGCGGCCATGTAGGTGCCCGCCTCGATTTGGTCAGGAATGATGGAATAGGTGCCGCCTCGCAGCTGCTTGACACCGCGAATCTTGATCACATCGGTGCCGGCGCCCATAATATTGGCCCCCATTGAGTTGAGGAAGTTGGCCAAGTCCACGATGTGGGGTTCCTTGGCGGCGTTCTCAATGATAGTCATGCCCTCGGCCAGTACAGCAGCAAGCATGATGTTCATAGTGGCTCCAACAGAGACCATGTCCAGATAGACCTGGCCACCGGCCAGGCGTCCGCTGGCGACCTTAGCACAGATCAGGCCGTTGCGTACGTCTACGTCTGCCCCCATGGAAACGAAGCCCTTGATATGCTGATCAATGGGGCGGCCGCCCAAGTCGCAGCCGCCGGGGAGCGGAACCTCAGCCCAGCCAAAGCGGCCCAGCAGAGCGCCGACCAGATAATAGCTGGCACGGATCCGGCGGGCCAGTTCATAAGGAACCTGGCGATTGCGGATGTGGGAACAGTCGATGTCCACCGTGGTGCGGTTGATGGTGCGGACATCTGCCCCCAGTTCCTGAAGGATCTGGAGGATCAACGTTACATCGCTGATTTGAGGGATATTTTCAATGCGGCACACCCCGTCTACCAACAGTGCAGCGGGGATGATAGCGACAGCGGCGTTTTTGGCGCCGCTGATGGTGATGGTTCCGGAGAGCGGCTTTCCGCCCTGAATGTGATACTTTGTCAAAATCGGCACCCTCTCGATCTGATTTTAGATTGGGGTTTGTATGAAAAGAGATGGCAGAATCGCCAATGAATTCAGTTGGAACTGCGCTGCCGGAATGGCTACGCGTGATAATACAAATATATTATAGCATCAGTATGCCCAAAAGGCAATAAAATTTACAAAGTAGACATAAAATTGTGAAAAAAGTAAGAACAAAGTAAAAAACAGGGAAAGGCTTTGTCGAGATGCCGGAGTGTTTGGATGCGTTGAAAGTATGGGCAAACTCGAATGAATTACAGGTGCGGCTCGTGCTGAGAACGGACAATCAGATCCTCCCAGCTGGCCTGCTCCTGGCGATCCAGCAGATCTCCAATCAGCTGGTTGGAGACCAGGAAGCCCTTAGGAGTAAAGTGCCAGCGGCCATCGGGGCTTTGCTCCGTCCAGCCCTGGGCGGCAAACTGGTTCAGACGAGCCTCCAGCGGTGCAAAATCCATAAAATAGTTCCGTCGGTACTCTCCGCCGTCGATGCCCTGAGTTGTGCGCAGGCGAAGCATAAGGTATTCACCGCACCGCTCCCGGTGGGGGATGAGTTCAGAACTATCGATGACATTACCTCCATGGAGAACGCCATCGATGTAGGCATCTAAATCCCGCACAAAGGAGTAGCGCCGGCCGCCAAAATCGGAGTGGGCTCCGGGACCAAAGCCGATATAGGGCCGGGTGAGCCAGTAACGGAGATTATGCTGGGATTCGAAGCCAGGTTTTGCAAAGTTCGAAATCTCGTACTGGAGATAACCGGCACGGGCCAGGCGGCCCACTGTCCACAGATACAGGTCAGCCTGTTGATCGTCATCGGGCAGGATCTCGCCCTCAGCCACCCGGCGAGCCAGAGGTGTGCCCTCCTCCACTTTCAGGCCGTAGCAGGACAGATGCTGCGGAATGAGGGACAGAGCGTGCTCAACTGTGGCTTTCCAGCTATCCATAGTCTGGCCGGGCAGACCATAAATCAGATCCAGGGACAGATTGTTGAATTTAGCTTTTCTGGCCAGTTCTGTGGCATGGTCGCTCTGATGTGGGGTGTGGATGCGATGGATGGCGGCCAGCTCCTCCGCTTGTGCGGACTGCATTCCAAGAGACAGGCGGTTGACACCTGCCTTCCTCAGAATGCGCAGGGCACGCAGATCCACACTGTCCGGGTTGCACTCCACAGTGATTTCTGCGCCCTTTTCAATCTGAAAAAGTTTGTGGATGGCGGCCAACAGCTCCTTCAGACGTTTAGCTCCATAGAAGCTGGGTGTTCCTCCGCCAAAATAGACACTGTCTACCCGGATGCCCTGAGCCAGGGGGGCTGTCTCCTTCAGGTGGGCCAAAAGGGCCTTCTGATATTGATCCATCTTGTTTTCTTGCCCGGACAGGGAGTAGAAATCGCAGTAGTCGCACTTGCTGCGGCAGAATGGAATATGGATGTAGATACCAAGTTTGTCCCCCATGGAAGC
>ENA-ORUF01002548-ORUF01002548.1-human-gut-metagenome-genome-assembly--contig:-NODE-2548-length-15454-cov-12.513865_pt1 | contig 15454 bp, 9 predicted proteins | sample MGYA00242077_ERZ509203 | MGnify/ENA primary metagenome ERZ509203 (study PRJEB26280, sample SAMEA2338834) | human gut metagenome | biome: human gut; feature: human-associated habitat; material: faeces...
TGGGTTCTACAATGAGCTTTACGCCCTCGATTGCAAGAACCTTAACTTTTGTTCCGTTTAAAAGCGGTGCTTTGTCGGACTTTACCGTCCAAGCTTCCGCACCGACCTTTGCCTGTGCTGTTTTGTCAATATCGGTTAAATCTGTGAGCATAAACCCGACTTGACCGATGTGGCGGTCTGCGTTTGTTCCTGTTGTCTTGTTACACTTTTTAAAGCGTTTTACAAGCGGTCGTGTCACAATAAGCGAAACAAGTGACACAACAAGGAACACCGCCGACTGGATTGTTATGTTGCTTGTGAATATAGTTGTAATGGCGGCACAAACCGAGCCGAGAACGAACCATATTGACACAAGCTGCGTTGTAAAGCCTTCGCAAAGTAGCATAAATATTGCAAAGCCTATCCACACTATCGGCATATATTGCTCCATAGGGCTGTCCCCCCTTTTCGCATAATTTTAACACAATATTATATATTAGTCAAACTATTTTATGCGTTTTCTGTTAGATAAATTCATCGGACTAATCTCCTAAAAAGTACAATAAAAAAATCACCTCCTATGATAATAAGCAAATTACCATAGGAGGTATTTGTTAATAATCTTACAATCCGCGTACTCGTAATCGGAACTAAATACAATGACATCGTCACTTCGAACAGTTCTAACCTGTGTTGTTCTACCGAAATCATTATATCTGATTTGTTACACTGGCATTTCACTTTCATTATAACCACGCATAAACACAAATGCAATACAATCTATGATTTTGTTACTATTTTCGGGACTTATTGACAAACTATAATATCAAAAACAAGTAAGGAATAACCCTAGTAACGGATTACTTCCTTACTTGTTTGATAGAAAGATATAGTTTTCAAACTATTCAGTAACAATTAGATATTCATTATATTCCGTACAGCAAAATGCATCATCATTTTTTTCAGATAATCGTATAGAAGATAAGCCTAACAAATCTTTGTCATTTGTACTCGTAAAGACTTTATTAAATCCTATGTAATATATATTATTGTCATTTGTTTGTATTTTGTAGCCCACATCAATTGATTCAATGATATCACCATAATAGGAACTTCCAGTACCCGCTGGACCAGCAGAAAGTTCATATTTTTTTATGCCGCAACGTAATTTTGCAAGAAATACTTTTAGCTTATTTTCATATTTATCTATTGAACTCAAAGCTTTTTTAGAAAACATTTGAGATAAAGAATTAATATCTTCATCATTCACATATTTGATGATATCGTTCATAGTATCATCAGCAATGCTTTGATCATTGCTATACAATCTGTTATGCATTCCATTACAAGATGTTAAAGAAAAAAGCATAGCAGACAAACACAATACTACTTTTAATAATTTCTTCACTTATATCTCTCCCCATTAAAACTCCAACACTCCTGTGTACCACTGAGGAACAAATTTCCAGTGTGGGTTTCTATGATGTTTATTGTAAAAAGCCATAAACATGGTAGGATTATCAAATCTGACTCTAACCGTAACCTTTAACATTTTTATATTTGGACTTTGATAATAAGGGTTAAATCCTGTAATCCACCAATATTTTTCTTTAGGTGTAAATGATATTATCATTCTATGATTATATTCTACAAATAAAGCCATATTCAATGTCAAATTTGTATCAACAAGCCAATGGGGTTCTCCCCCGTAGTAAATTCCCATTTCTGCTCCAGCACCTAAGTTTAGATAATCTCCTTTCCAAGCCCACAATATATAATCTTTGCCATTATATCTAAAAGGAAACTTTTGAGTTTTCATTTGAGTGCCTAAATTAAACATAAAATCATAAAAATCGTTATATCCTGCATATTGTTGCAGACAATCTTGTCTTGCATGGTAAATGCCTTTTTTATCACGCACAAACCCTGCTATATAAAATAATTCTGGTAAATCACCATTTTGTGTGATTTTAACAAAACATTTATAAATTTCTGTATCTTTAGCAGCACCACATATAACTTGTGCCCATATTGGTTGGAAGCCATCTCTATCTAAGTAGTTAGGATAATTATTATAGCAATATGCATACACATTCAGTCCTAATGCACTAGTATTTAAGTTCGTATCAGCATTCACAAATCTGCCTGTGAAAGGATCATAATAACGGGACTGGAGATAGTACAAGCCTGTTTCTTCATCATAAACATAACTGCGATAGCGGAATGGGTTCAGTTTGCCAACTGCGAGTGTGCCGTTGTTTTCGGTGAGCATATTGCCCCACGCATCATAGGCATACTCTGCAACTGCTTTGCCGTCCTTATCAACGATTTCCGTAATATCGCCTTGCAGGTCTTTGATATAGTAATACATAGTTCCGTTGCAGGAAACAGACATTACTTCACCCGAGTTATCGTAGTAGAAGAACAGCGTATCACTGCCCTGAGTGAGTGCGAAAAGGTTATTACTGCTGTCATAGTAATAGTTAGTCTTTACTCCGTCAACGGACTTCTGCGTTCTCATACCGTTTGAGTCATAGCTCATCTGAACAGCTTTATCGGAAGTGTTAATCTTCTTAAGAATTCTTCCGTTCTCCCACTCAAAAGTCATATCATCACGGTATGTCAATGGATTGCCGTTCTTATCATATGTGATACTGTCGCCGTCAAACTCAGTGAGCTTATCCTTCCAGTTAGCATCACTGTATGAATAAGTTCTTGTTTCAAGCAATTTTACAGGTGCCCAGTTAGTTCCGAGTGAATACGATTCCATTCTTTGAATGTTGCCGTAGTTATCATAAACTATTCTGATATAGCGACCTGTTCGGGTATCTGCATACCATACAAGCTGATTAAGTTCATCATATGTATATACGGCTACCTTTTTACCGTTTTCATACACATTTTCTACATTGCCTGTGTCGGTGTAATTATAACTGTAGTCAAGCACCTTATCGGAACTCAACTTATAGCTGATTCCGCCAACCATATTGGTAGTAGCATTACTTTCACTACCGTGATAATAAGAATACTGCTTTGTAAATACGGTATCGCTCTTGTTCTGTTTTGTTGTTACAGTTGACACTCTGCCAAAATCATCTGTTGAGGTTTCGTTAGTTACGCCGTCATTGCTGACAAATGACTTACCTTCTTTATCTGTGCCTGATGTAATGGTCTTTGTCTGACCGTTTACAGATGTCTTTTCAACTGTATTGCCGTTTGAATCGGTTATGATGTAGTGAGTAAGACTGCCGTCAGATGATGTGCGATATTCGCTTTCAAGCGAACCGTCAAATGTGTAGTAGTAATATGAGGTTTCACCGCTTGAATAGTCAACCGCCTTTGTAACAAGCCCCTGCTTGTTGTAAATCATCTCGGCAATTTTACCTGTTTCACCTGTGATTACAGAAATATTGCCATAGTTATCGTAAGCATATTCAAGATAATCACTGTTTGCATAAGCAGTCTTTGTAAGATTACCGTTACTGTCATATGTGTGACTCGCAACAGTTACATTGCCGATTTTAGTTGACACAAGATTGTAGAAAACATCGTAGTTAAATGAGTAGTCAAAACCATTGTGTGTAATTTTTGATACAGAGCCTAAACCGCTGTATGTATATGAGTTTTCAGAATCACCGTTTTTAACAGATGCAAGGTTGCCTGATGAATCATATGTGTAGCTTGTCACATTTTCATCAGCGTCAGTAATCGAAGTTACATTGCCGTTGATATCATAAACATAATGTGTTGTACTTCCCTGTTCATTGGTTTTGGAAGTTACATAATTGCCTGTGCTGTCATATTCAGAACTTGTCTGCATAAACGGTTTTGTTTTGTCAACAGATTCGGACAATACTTCATAATCAACATAATTGTCAACCTCTGTATCATCGTCTGAATCGTTGCCTGCACTGACTGAAGAATCATCTTTTGAATCTTCAGATTGTTTAGTCACATACCCCGTTGCTAAAATGTTCAGTTCAGCGTTGGTAACCGTCATTTCATTCTCATTATAACCATATACAAATGCAAATGCAACATAGGATATTGTCTTGTCATTATTTTTGGAAAACATGACAAATATTACAGTTCGTTTTTAGCAGTATTCACCCACGATTTTGTAAAGTAAATATAGGTTGTTTTACAAATTATTGCAGAATGTAAAGCCATTGTATTTTTACTGTAAATAGTTAGTTATTATTATTGACCAAGATAAAATCAAGGAATATAATTTGAACGAAATTTGAAAAAGTGCTGATTAAATCGGTATTTTCAGTTTCAATCAAATATCGGGGTAGAAATAAAATGATAGAAAAACTATCACTTGATTTTGTCAGAAAGATTTACAATATACTCACCACGGGAAATGACGATGTGAATTTTTATTGTATGTGTCTGCAAAATCAAAATCGTGAGGCGGCAACAAACAATCCTGTCAAATTCGGACTCGAACTTATAAAAATCAATATTTTGTGCAGACTTCCGTTCTGCAACAAACGGATTTTCACAAAGACTGTCGGCAAGGATTATCTCTCGCAAATATTCGTAAGACCGTCAATTTGTGAACTTGCATCGGGTATGCTCGACAATTCACACCTTGTCACCGATATATTCGGCTCAGCTTTGAATCAAATTAAAGATGATGACAAAATTTTTACAGAAATTGAAAATGTCACGGGCGTAAAAGGTTTTGCTCTACTGAGAAAAAAATACGGAAAGCAAGGTCTTACAATTTCTCGGATTTATAAAAAAATAAATGCGGAGCTTAAAACACTGATTGACTATAAATTAGAGCTTTCATTGGTTGAAAATTCGTTTTTTGAGAACCGATACATTGTGCGTATGATTGACATTGCACAATGTAATAATATGAAGGTTTCAGTTGTGATAAGGTCGATATACCCGAAAGAATTTATAAAGCATCTGCTTGACAGCCACCAAATAGGTTATGACGAACTTATTGTGACAAACGGAAATAATAATGTTATTGAAACAGATGACAAAAGTCACACCTGCGTTATGAGCAATAATTATGATTTCATTAAGAAATATGCAAAAATGGGTTGCAGGCAAATGTATTACCGCTGTCCTACCGTTCTTATGGAACACATTGACAATCCTATTAAAGATGAAAAATTCAAAATGCTGTACAACACGATATGCGGTATGAATCTTTTCAGTGGAATAAAAAGAATGAGCAATGAATACGAGCTTGGATATATGTGCATTGCTCCCGCAATTGTAGGTTTTGCATCGGAATGCGTTGAAAGATTACACAATGCAGAAAAAATGATTTTCTTTTGTGACGAAAACTCAATATTTGCTCAGACCGTCAAAATGTTAAGCGAAAGCACCGATAAACCGATGTTTTTTCCATGGTCTGCTTTTGCAACGGATAAATACAGAACCGTTGAAGAATGGCGAAAAATAATTCCCGAAATGCCTGTTTTCAAATATGCAAAGCTTGGTGTTCTTGACAAGCTGATGAGGTATCCGCTTTCTGAAATTGACGGAAAAATCAGCGATGACGAGCTTGCAAAAATTATGGCAACCGCATGGATTGATAAGGATAGTGACGGTGTTGAAAATACGGTACAGGCCGTTATCAACGGCAGTCGTATTGTTGTGACTGTTGATCCGTTACCCGAAAAATGTGCAAGCGAAGAATTTGCAAAGACGATTTATCGGATTGATAAAAGCATTGTTTACAACGGAATAAGCATGAACAATTATCTTTGTGCCGATGATAACAATGTTTTAGCTCTTTCCGAAATCATTCAAGGCAACAAGCCACTGCTTTGGAAAATTGACAAATCGGAAAAGCATTGGGTTTATTCAAAGAAAATTGACACGGCAATCCTCAAAGAAATATACACCGCCGTATGTGACTTTGCAAATGACTTTGTGAAATACTCAAAAATTACCGATTGCAAATGCAAGATTAGCGGTGAGGACGCACTTTCACTTTATTTGAGCGGAATTGAACGCTTAAAAAATATTACTCAGGAGTGATTATATTGATTCTATACCATGCATCTACAATGTATCATCTTCTGTGCTGTATAGTACATAAGCTTGCTTATTATCCCGATGATGACGCAGAACTTCTGATACTTGAATACATAAAGCCTGATAAAAGCAGAAAATCATTTTTAAAGCAGGTGATTGATTCGGGATTTTTTACAACAGCAAGATATGTTCCCGAACAAAAATTCAAGCTAAAAAAAGGCAATGCACTTGATAATACAAGCAGTGAAAAAGAAATTAAATCCGTAATTGAAAATATTTCTAAAATATTTGAAAATTGGCTTGATGAGGACATAACAAAATTTGAGGAAATCTATGTTGCATCAGACCAACATTCACTCGGTATTTATCTTACAAGCAAAAGTATTCCCTATCATTATTTTGAAGATGCAAGCGGAATGCTTTCGGAACAGTCAAGATATCTTTCAATTACCAAAAGCAACAATATGACCAATCATATAATCAATGAATATCTTGGTTGTATGGGACGAAACAGTTGCGTCAAGTCAAAACTGTGCGACCTTCGTCATCAGCAGAAAGGCTTTTATGATGAAAAGGCGGAAGATTTCTGTATTTACGATATTTTAAAATACAAAATTCCCGACAGAGTACAGGATATTCTAAACTTCTTTGGCGATATACCTCACAAAATCAGAGGCGACAAAAAGATTTGCCTTTATCTTACTCAGGATTTGAACACACTCAAAATCAAAGACCTTGACCTACAGGAATTAATGATGACAACGCTTGTCGATTATATGTGCAATGATGAGTATGTGCTTGTTGTAAAACCTCACCCAAAGGACAGGTGGCAAAATTACAGAAGAATTTTTTCTGACTGTATTCTGCTTGAAAAGTCTGAGCCGTCGGAACTTTTACCGTTTGTCATCGACCGTGAGGTTGATATGGCTTTAACGGCTAGTTCAACATCAATCAGGGGCGTTGACAAGTTTGCAGTTCATTCCTACTACTTCACAACCGACATTGAAACAAGCCGTGAAAGAATTGACGATATGTTTATCGCAACTTTGTTATTAAAAGAACTTGGTATTCGCAATGTAAGTTCAATACGCAATATAAATGAAACTCAGATTACGAACTTTCTGAATCGCTACGGCATTGCTTTAGATAACGGTGATACTTTGATTGACGGCGATATGGAGAAAGTCGATAATCTTGATGTTTATGATTACAGACTTTCGCTGTTACTAAACCTTGGCAACATAATAAATTTCAATCCTAACATACCGACTGACGGTTTATATATTGTCACCGCTGACTTCACTCCGAAAGACTCAAGTCTTATGAGAGAAAAACAGCTGATGATATTTGCATATACAAATGATAAAGAAATTCAAAACAAGCTTGAATCGCTCATTATTCGCAAACAGCTTAGATATACGCAGGCAGACATTGCTGTTCGCTGCAAAAAAGCTGACAGCGAAAGTATTGAACGGTTAAAAGCAAAACTTGCAAGAGATATTGAATGGGAGAAATAAAAATGGAAAACAAGAAAAAAGTTGTGGCATTCGTGCCGATGAAATTAAACAATGAAAGATTACCCGGTAAGAACACAAAGGCATTTAAAGGAGGAAAACCTCTTCTCACCTACATTCTTGACACACTTACAAAAGTTGAAGGTATTGACGAAACATATGTTTATTGCAGTAATGAGGAAGTTAAAAAGTATCTTCCTAACGGCATTAAATTTCTTAAAAGAAGCGAAAGCCTTGACACATCAAGCACTTTGATTATTGATGTGCTTAAAGCATTTGCGGAAGATGTTGACGCAGATATTTATGTGCTCGCCCATGCAACAGCGCCCTTTATCAAAGCAAAAACAATTGAAACTGCAATTGATAAGGTAAAAAATGAGGAATATGATTCTGCCTTTACCGTAAAGCCGATTCAGGAATTTTTGTGGATGGACGGCGCCGCTTGTTACAACACAAACAAGATTCCGAGGACACAGGATATTCAAAATGTGTTTGCGGAAACAACTGGCCTTTATGTTTACACTAAAAAGCTTATTAAAGACGGCAGAAGAATCGGCAGTAATCCATACGGTGTAACTGTTGATTTTATTGAAGCAACCGACATCAACAATCCGATTGATTTTGACCTTGCACAGGTAATTTTTGATCATTACATTAAGAATAATACAGAAAGCGATAATAACGGTAACAATGAGTAATATAAAAATTCTTGACTGTACTCTTCGTGACGGAGGGTATGTAAACAACTGGCATTTTGGCAGAAAAGCAATTGAAACAATGCTTTTTAACTTTTCAAAATCAAACACAGATATAGTAGAATGCGGTTTTCTAACAAACAAGCCTTATGATCCCGACTATTCGCTCTACAACAGTGTTGAACAGCTCAATGAGCTTGTAAGTTCAGACAGCAGTATGAACACGATGTATGTTGCGATGATTGCAATCGGTGAGCGTGAAATCAATCCCGTGCTACTTTCAGAGGCAGATTCAACTGTACTTGACGGAATCAGACTTACATTTCATCCAAATGAAATTGATCTCGCCTTTGAATGGGCTGAAATTATAAAAAGTAAAGGCTACAAGCTGTTTATGCAGCCTGTAGGAACTACAAATTATACCGATAAACAGTTTCTTGATTTGCTTGAAAGAATAAATAAACTTGAACCGTATGCGTTTTATATTGTAGATACTCTCGGTGTGATGTATGAAAAAGACCTTATCCGTCAGGTGTTTCTCGTTGACAACAATCTGAAACCGTCAATCAGCCTTGGTTATCACTCGCACAATAATTTTCAGCTTGCATTTTCAAATGCACAGGCGCTTTCACAGTACAATACAAAGCGAAATATAATCATTGACTGCAGTGCAAACGGAATGGGACGAGGTGCAGGTAATCTTTGCAGTGAATTATTTATGGATTACCTCAACCGAACATTTTCAAAGAACTATGATGTATTGCCTGTTCTTGAAATTGTTGACCGTTACCTTATTCCGATTTCACTCAGCAATCCGTGGGGCTATAATTCGGCTTATTTTCTTTCAGCCGCAAACAATTGTCATCCGAATTATTCGTCATATCTCATGGCAAAGCATTCGCTTTCAATGCCTGCAATCGGAAGTATACTCAAGCAGATTCCGCAAAAAGAAAAGCGATTTTTCAACAAAGCGCTTATTGAAAAAATTTATCAGGAATACCAGAGCAATGCAGTTGATGATATTGAAATTCTTGACAGACTGCGTAAAAAGCTTGACGGAAGAAATGTGCTTGTTATCTCCCCCGGCTCTACGGTAAAAAGTGAAAAAGGTTCGATTTTGAAATATATTTCAAAGAAAAAGCCCTTTGTAATCTCGGTTAATTTTATTCCGGACTACATAAAACCGAATATTGTTTTTGTCGGAAATTCAGTCAGATATTCCGAGCTTGAGGACAGGCTTAATCTAAAAAAGACCGTGTTCACATCTAACATAAAAAATCTTCCGAAAAAAGCAGTCTGCATAAACTATTCGGAACTTATAAATGCAACAGATGACGCTTCGGACAGTTCAGGTCTTATGGTACTTAAACTTTTGAAAAAAGCGTCGGTAAAGTCGGTTGCACTTGCAGGATATGACGGATTCACCAAAAATCCGCTCTCAAATTACATAAGCAAAAATATGTGCGGTGCATATGATCCGATTTTACTTAAAGAAAAGAACCTTGCAATATCAAAAGAGCTTAAAAAGCTTAAAGAAAAGATGAAAATTAAGTTCGTTACAACATCAATTTATGATACCGAAAAAACAAGGAGCGATAAAAAATTGTGATGAGTACGATTCAGAATACAAAGCGAAAACTGAAACGAAAAGCTAAAAAATTTAAACTTAAAGCCGTAATGAAAAATCGCTTTGTGCTTGAAGGCTTTTATAAGTACGGGGATACCGACAAAAGTCGTTTCAGAAGAATGTTTTACCTCACCTCTCTGCATTTATCAAGCAAACTCGGAAGTGTTTCGGGAGCAAAGCCGAGAGTATATGAAAGAAAAAAATATACAATAAAACCTTGCGTGAGCGCTCCAGAGTCAAGCTTTGCCAAAAGACCGTCCCCCACACTTATGGCAAAAAAGTTTCTTGTAAACGATATTATATCCTTTGATATTTTTGACACACTGATTTTACGCCCGTTTGATGATCCAAAGTCGCTGTTCTTCCTTTTAGGCGAAAAGAATAAATGTCCCGGATTCAAGCGTTACCGTGAACTTGCAGAAAAGCTTGCAAGGCAGGAGGCTTTTGAAAAGAACGGCACTTATGAGGTGACTTTGCGTGATATCTATGAAAAGCTGTCACGATTTGTATTGCTTGATATTGACAAGGCTATGCAGTATGAAATTGAAACAGAACTTGATTTGTGCTTTGCAAACCCGTATATGAAAGAAATTTTCTTGCAAGCAAAAAATCTCGGAAAGACAATTATTGCCGTTTCGGATATGTATCTTTCAAAAGATGTTATTGAAAAAATGCTTAAAAAATGCGGATATGAAGGCTTTGACAATATCATTGTTTCAAACGAATACAATGCAAGCAAGCGTTCGCTTTTGCTTTATGAATACATAAAGGAGCAATACGGAGTTGAGAAAAAGTATATTCATATCGGCGATAACATTGTTTCGGACAATCGTTCGGCACGAAAATGCGATATTGAACCCGTATGGTATAAGGGTGTAAATCCGAGAGGAAATGCGCACAGAGCGTTCGATATGACATCACTTATCGGCTCGGCATACCGTGGAATTGTCAACGCAAAACTGCAAAACGGTGATAAGCAGTATTCGCAGTATTACGAATTCGGTTACACTTATGCAGGCTTTCTTGTACTCGGATATTGCAAATTCATAAATGATTACTGCAAAAATCATTGGATTGATAAAATCCTTTTTCTCTCCCGTGACGGATACATTTTAAAGTCCGTGTATGACCGACTTTATCCCGACAGCAACACGGAATATGTATACTGGTCACGCTCTGCCGCAACAAAGCTTACCGTAAACAGATTCAAAAATGAACTTTTACTGCGATATATAAAGTACAAAATTCCTCGCAAGATGACAATTGCAAAGATTTTGAAGGCTATGGACCTTGAAGAAATGCAGCCGTTTCTTGACGAGGCGGAGCTTACTGCAGACACCTTGCTTACAAAAGAAAACTACGAGGACATTGTCAAGGTGTTTACCATACACTGGGATATTGTTACAGAGCATTACAGGCACAGTAACAACGCCGCAAAAGCCTACTATAAAGCGGCTGTCGGAAACAGCAAAAGTGCCGTTATAGTTGATATAGGCTGGGCGGCAAGCGGATTTTCCGCTCTTAGGTACCTTATTGAGGATGAATGGAAGCTTGACTGCAAGGTCAGAGGACTTGTTGCAGGCTCAACCTATCTTCACGATATGGATATAATCGAACCGCAGATGACAAACGACATAATCACATCATATATGTTTTCGCAGAGAATCAACCGTGAAATCCGCCGTGATCACGATGTAAAGCGTATGTACGGAGCTTTTACCGAAATTATGCTCAGCGCTCCCGCACCGTCATTCATAGGCTTTGATTTTGACGATGACGGAAGAATAAAGTATGAATTTGATTATCCCGAGGTTGAGGGATACAGTATGATAAATGAAATTCAGGACGGTATTCACGATTTTGTAAATGACTACACAAAACATTTTGCCAAATATCCGTGTATGATGAACATTTGTGGAAGTGACGCATATGCCGTTTGCAGACAGGTTATTTCCTGTCCCGAATATTTCAGCAATCTTTTTGCCGACTATCCCGTAAACAGAGCCGTAGGTTCTGCATCGTTTGAAACCGGCAGTCTTGGTAAACTGATTGAAAACGAATTTGTAAAGTGAGATAAACTATGATTTTATACTACGCACTTACCACTTATCACATACAATGCTGTGTACTTCATCGACTTACACGCAAAAAAGACGATACCGCCATATTATTGCTCTCTGACATTCACAAAAATTCTGTTGCATTTTTAGACAGATACAAAAATTCAGGCATATTTGACGATGTACTTTTACTTAAAGAATCGGAAGTAAACGCAAATATCAAGAAAAATGAGCAAAAACACCGCTCTAAAAATTCGATTTTAAAATCAGCCTGCGCAGAAATAAAAAGGGTTCTTCCGATAAACCCAAATTCGGCAGATGAACTGTATCTTTGTCCCGACCACTTTCCTTTTGGCTGGTATGTTATCAAAAACAAGATTAAATATCATTGCTTTGAAGAAGGCTGCGGTGTGCTTTCCGACAACAGGTTTATGATGTCGAATATGAGCCGCAACAAAACACAGACCGCCTTGATGAACACGCTCGGATATTTTGGAGAAAATGACAGCTGTGTTGAAATACTTGCAGACGCTCAGGCACAAGCAGAGGGTTTCACTCACCCTAAAATGACCGATTTTTCAGTAAAAAAAATTCTTGAAAATCTTGATGAACACACGCTTGACAAGGTTCTTTCGTTCTTTGGAATTAAAGAAACAATCAAGGCAAACAGAAATACAAGTCTGATACTCACTCAGCATATGGCAAATTTGGGAATTATGCCGCTTTGCGACCAGCACAGGCTGTATGAACTTTTTGCAGATTATTTTCTTGAAAACACACACATTGCAATAAAGCCACATCCCGATGATATTGCCGGCAGGTACAAGGATATTTTCGGCAACAGTTGTACCGTATTGCCGTTTGCAATGCCGTCGGAGCTTCTCCCCTATGTTTTTGACGGACGGGTTAAAACCGCAATTGCGGCATATTCAACAGCAGTCAAGAATCTCGGCAATTTCTGTGACAGAATGATTTGCTTTGACAACCGCATTATGGACGATTTCAGACATATCCACAGATACTATGCGGCGGTTAAACTTGCAAAATATCTTGGCAAAAACGACAGTATTGTTACAAACGGAAATGAACTTCTGCTTGAAGAACTTGCCAAAAATGACGATTTACAGACTGAATTCAGATTCAGCAATGAAATATCGGATTTTGACGGATATGCCATTGTTTCGGACAGGCTGTGTGAAAACAGAAAAATTGAGGATATCTCAGCTTTAATTTCATCAAAGCAGAACAGAGGTTGGATAATTTTTCTTAATGAAGAACAGTTACACATATATTTTGACGGTATGAACAAGGAAGTATTTTCAAAAATCAGACCGATTTTCATTGAGATTAAAGAGAAAGACAAAACTAATCAGGAAGTGATTTGCTTGTATTCAGAAAATAAAGAAACGCTTGAAAAGGCAGAAAATTACAGTTTGACAAAAGAGCTTAAATATACAGGCGTAACGGTTGATTTACATTCAATTTCAAGGAGTGAAAGTGAGAAAATCAAAATGCTTGAAGATGTTCTTGAGGCAACTGAAAAGCGACTAGGCGGCTATATTGACAACAAAAAAGCTGTTGACGCAAAACTCGAATCAAGAGGTATTGTGCTGTGAAAAATGCAAAAAAGCTGATTATATTTGACCTTGACGGCACATTGCTCGACACATCTGAGGGAATTTTGCATTGCTATCACAAAACGGCAAAACTGCTTAATTTAAAGAAAAATCCGATTGACAATGACAGTATTGTGATTGGCGGCCCGCTCTCTGACGGATTTAGAACGCTTTACGATATTCCTGATGAAGAAACACTTGCAAAAGCGATTGATACATACAGAAATTTATATGCAAATGAGGGCATTACAAAATTCGGTGTTTATAATGGGATTGATACAGCATTAAGCAAGTTGAAATCAGACGGTTATAAACTCGGAGTTGCAACGCTCAAACTTGAAGAATACGCAAAAACTATGCTTAATGACGCAGGACTTGCAAAATATTTTGATATAATTCACGGATGGGACGGCACAGAAAAATGCACCAAATCATATACCGTTACCAAAGTGTTGTTTGAGCAAAAATGTCTTGCCAAAGATGCCGTGCTTGTCGGCGACTCTGTATATGACAAGAAAGGCGCAGAAATTGCAGGAGTAGATTTTCTCGGAGTAATCTACGGTTTTGGCATTAAACAAGGCGACAAAACCAATTCAAGATTTGACACCGTTGACTCCCCTGTTGAACTGACAGAATATTTTAAAATCAACTGAGAAAAATAGTGCTTCAAACACTTGATAATATTCGTTTTATATATTATCTTAAGAACCTCGGGAAGATATGCGAAAAACATGTATATAACATCTATTGATTCTGAGATTGATTTTGTCGTACAGTTACATTGGACATAAATTTCTCCTCGATAAAATTTGCATTGCTGTTGTATTTGCTGATTATCTATGATTCGTATCCGCCGTTCCTATAACTAGGAACTTTGATTTCACGTTTTCTAATTATTACTGTCTCTGTTTTTGTCATTGAAAAACTTCCTCTTAAGCTTTAAATTATCTGTTTCCATTATTGCCTTGCGGTTTCGAGAAAACTGATTGTGCTAAAAAGCAAAATCAGCTTGTTGCTTAAAATTCAATTTTCTGCTTTAGGCAGTATACTATCACATGATTTTTTATTTTATTCTTTTTCGGTTTGACTCAACTATTGACATTAAAACCATATAAATATTTGCATAGCAAGACCTCCTGCACCGGATTTAACTCGTTGCGGGAGGTTTATTTTTATTCCGATATTTTTGGTTTCATTATTATATCTGTATAAAAATTTCTTCGATCATTGTAAAATCTTACGACTACAAGGGTAATTTTGACGGCAATAATCACAAAATTTCAAGTTTCAAAATTACAAGCGGCAGTGAAAAAATAGGTCTGTTCGGCTCAATTAAGATAAGTCTGTTTGCAATCACCGTCGTAATAATGGCTTTTATAGAGTCCCTATGTGTAACTGCGGTCAATTATGGCAACAATACTAAGGTGGCTGCACATATTGATTCTGCCACTGAACCACAGCCGACCATGGTAAGTCTGCTATGTGCACCGTCTTTATACCATCGTAGGTTGCTCCTGAGAACTCATCTGCTGTGAGAACATATTTTGGGCAATTACCATAGATTTCTGTCAAACGCTCGTATTCTCTTTTTTGTCTTTGGAGTAAGTTCACAGGAATTTTAGACATAAAAAAAGAGCCCTATGGCTCGGATGTTAAAATTATTAAATAAGTAATTGTTATTGATTATTTTAAACTCTGCGATACTTCCTTACTTTTTAAGATTTACAAGAAGGTATCGTTTTATTCACTCCATGCTGTGGAGGAAAGTCGATCACTTGCTCTTTTAATGAAACCTTTTTTGAAATTTTGTCGATAAACGGAATTTTTACATGCAAACCAGTTGACCAAGTTACATGATATGTTCCGAGTCTTTCAATTACATATGCGTGTGCCTGCGGCACTACCTTGACATTGCTTACGATTACTATAAGCAGGATTAAAAGGATAATTCCTA
>ENA-ORUF01002554-ORUF01002554.1-human-gut-metagenome-genome-assembly--contig:-NODE-2554-length-15426-cov-10.121593_pt1 | contig 15426 bp, 10 predicted proteins | sample MGYA00242077_ERZ509203 | MGnify/ENA primary metagenome ERZ509203 (study PRJEB26280, sample SAMEA2338834) | human gut metagenome | biome: human gut; feature: human-associated habitat; material: faeces...
CACGGCTCAAAGATTTGTAAACCTTCATAAACTCGTCCGGTACATGATAGCACCGAAATTCTTCTGTTTGTGGTGTGGGCATGGGAACGGGTTCCGCTTTTTCTGGTTCAAATTCTGCGCTGGCAGATTCCAACACTTCCAATGCCTCTGGATGCAGGATTTGAGCAAGGACATCTGAACGATGCTCGACACTTGCCTGCACAAGCTTGGACATTTCTTCGTGGGTGAACTTCACTTCGCCGGAAAAGACTTTCTGCTTGATGCCGGGAGAGAGATTATCTGCGATGTCGATGCCTCGTGTATAGTGGCTGGCACGAAGAACGGAGGCACGGCTGACACCGTTTTCCTCTGCGATCCGGTCACAGGTTTTCTTTCCAGAGTGGTGGTTATCACCGTGATCACCACCACTTTTCTTTGCTAAAGTGTACTGATTACCCCGAAAGATTTTTGCAGCTTTCTTTTCAGCTTCATACTGTTTCCCAAGCAGATAGCGTTTCTGTTCGGGGCTCAGGTTTCGCCGTCCCAACTGATTCCGGCAAATCCACGCAATGGCTTCTTCGCGGTTCTCAAATCGGAGCGGCATAGTGGAAAAATAAATCTCAGGATGCTTCTGGAGAATGGCATAACGGTTGTGGCCATCAACAAGTGTATTATTCCACACGATCAAAGGAGAGAGCAGCTTGCCCTCTTTCAAGATATTTTCTTCAAGCTGCTTAAATTCATCATCGGTCAGAGGAGGAATCTGAGACTGGAACTCCGGGTCGATTTTCAGGTTGATCATACGCACACTCCTTTATCTCTCCTGCTGCGCCGGTTCTTCCTCCCGGAAAAAGGACGCAACATTCTGCTTTGCGGTTTTCAGCTTGAGCAGCTCGTTCTTGGCTTCCTTGTACTGCTCGTAGAACTGTGCCTTTTCGGATGCCAGCTGCGCATACTCGGCTTCCAGTTTCTTCGGGCTGGGCAGCTTGGTGATATCATTTGCCTTGAAATAGGCTGCTGCCGTCCGGTATGCTGTCAGTTCTGCACGGTGCTGTTCCTCAAAGGCTGCGGGTCGTTTTGCGGCTTTTAACTGTTGTGCGATGTTCTTGGTGTTGGTGTAGGCTGCGACGTGATAGCGCAGCTCTTTGTTGGCTTTCATGCGACCTTCGAGATCTTTCACCACCGCCAGCGAATCGTGAAACTTGGTGTCAAGCTCTGTGATTCTCTGGTCGAGTGCGTCCTCGTTGAGCAGACCTTTTTCTTGCAAGAGAATCAAGGTCTGTGCCATGGCTTTGAGGTTGTGTTTCTTCGCCCAACGCTCGTAGCCGATGCCCTTGCCCTGCTTCAGCTTTGCCTGAATGTCCACCAGTTTCTGAATCTTATCGGGCTTGTCTGTTGCGATAGGCTGGATGGTCGGAGCAAGCCGGATGTTCTGAGCGAGTGCGGCAAGCACCTGCTCTTTCTCAAACTTGTCACCGAGATGTTTCGCTCGGATAAACTTCGTTCTGCCAGCGGGCAGATAGCTAAGCTGTCCACGGCTTTCCTTGACGGTGATGCTATACTGCTGCATGAGCCTATCGGAAAACTCTTCAAAACTCGTTGTGCGGTACAGCACTGAAGAAATCTGTTTCCGTAAAGTGTCTTTCACGGTTTCAAACCTCTTCTGCTTGGGCTGCTGTCCAGTTTCGGTAAGGGCTGCATTTTCACGGTCAAGTTTCAACTGGCCGCGTCTGCGCACCCAATACTCAGCTTCACTCACGCGCTCTTTCGAGCCGTTGAGCAGGTCGATCTGGTACAGTCCGGCACCCTCGCACAGCTCCATGACCTCGACACGGAGGTGCCGCATGGTCTGGGCGGTGCTGGAGTGCTTCATGCCCTCACGCCAATCGCGGGGCTTCTGCATATAGGACTTACGTTCCACCTCGCGCATTCGGATGCTGCCGATCACGATGTGGACATGGATGTTTCCCGAATGGTTGTGCCCATCGGGGTGAGTGCAGACGATGGCAGGATGACCGGGGAAGTTTTCCTCGCAGAATTTCAGGCCAAGTGCCTGTGCCTTTTCCATGGTCAAGCCGTTGTCGGCTGCATCGCGTGGGTCAAAACTGATGATATACTGGTGGCTTTTGATATCACCATGCTGGGTATTCTTACCATACTTGCGGTTTGCCAGCAGACAGGCCGTTGCAAACGAGAAATTGCCGCACTCAAGGGTGTCGAGCAGGTACGATTCTCGCAGCGTGGGGCGGCCTTGCTTGTCCAGAATTACCTTGCCGGAAAATTCATCGTGCTGGTAAATGAGATACGCTTCGATGGCGGTGTAGTCCGAGTTCTTAGAGCTGATATGCTTGAGCGTTGCCATACAGTTCACCCAGAACTTTCTCGGCGCTGAGCCGGAATGCAGTCAGGTCTGCAAGTTCGTCAAGGATTTTCGCCCGGATCTGCTCGGTGTCTGCACCGCCGGAATTGAAGTGCCTTGCAAGCTGGTTGAGGTTTCCGCCCACCTTGCTGCACTGAGCAAGCAAAGTGGAAACAGCGGTCAGAGTTTCTTCTCCGCCGCCGGCAACGATGACTGTTTTCTCGATCTTGACGTTGTGGATGGCACGGCGGATAAAAGTGGAGAGGGAGAGATTCAGGAGTTTGCAAGTGAGTTCCAGTGACGCTTTTTCCTCCGCTGTCACACGGAACTTGATGACGTGCGTTTTGTTGTTCGGCGTGTCGTGGTGCTGGGAATTGCTAGGAATCGGTTGAACATTCGTTTTGGTCATTGTACCTCCTGTCTGTTCGATAACTCCTCGGTGAAGTTATGTAAGCACGACACGCCGTTCCATTCGTGCCGTAAGGCACGAATGATGAGCAGGGTTTGGGGCAGGCACGCCCCAACAAGATCACTTCGGAAATGCAGACGCATTGAAGAAGTGAAGTCCCGGATGGACAGAAAATTTTCAAGAATTGAAAATTTGTGGCCACGGGACGGTTCTTGCCCTCTACCGCTGCGCTCAAAACGCATTTTCAACAAATGTTTCCGAATTGTTAAGACGCAAAAATAAGTAGAGGTGGTGCTGCTCATGTAATGGGGTCACCGTTTGCTCCGAACGAAGTTCCTGCCCCTGTTTATGCAGCGGCGTTGACAAAAAGTCGGTATCACGTCCGGCCGGCTCATGAAATTTTCAAGGTGCGTTACCCATAAAAGAAAAATACCGCCCACGCAGCGCAGCGATGATTTTGTCGGGTGAAACAGCGGCAAAATGAATCGGGTGTGTTGCGGGGCGGTTGATCTTTTAGGGATGATCCACGGCGAGGCTGTGTTCAAAATGAACACGACCACATCTTGTGGATGGCTTCAAGCCAATCCACAAAAGCAGCGGGATTTGTGACAGAGAATATCACGCATTGAACGGTGCGTCAAGATAATTTGAAAAAAATTATTGCGGCAAAGCGGTGATAGTAGGACTTATAGGAGGCTGCTTGAGCTGTTTTTTCTATTTACAGCTACAATGATAGCCATTGGGGGATTGTGATTGGTCAGGGCTGAAAAGGGCTTTCATGATTTGCTGCAGCGCATCATGTCCTCGACGCTCCCAGCGTCCTCAAAGGACGATTTGATGGGTGTGTAGGGATAAGCTGTAAAAAGAAGCATGGACGCCCCCGAAAAGGAGAGCGTCCATGCTTCTTGCTGTATCCGAATGGAGGAGATTGCGAAATCAGTGATTGTCCGGGCAGACGATTTCCAGCATCTGATCGAAAACCTCTTCCATCTGCCGCACCAGTGTGAACTGGGTGCGGGCGCGGTCGAGGTTGTGATCCGGGCGAGCAATATGGAAATAATGGTCGCCCTCCAGATAGTCAGTCAGAAAACGGATGCCGCATTCCAGCGTCATGAGCCTTGCACCCCATGCAAGGCTCTTTTTTTCTGCCATGCTCATGGATGCCCCGGCAGTGGAGAGATACCCTTTGGCGAACACTTCGTACAGATGCAGGTCAAAATGGACTTTGCTCTGGTCAGGTTCGTCCTCAGCGCAGTCGTTGGCACCGGTGCGGATGGAATCGCCGAAGTCGTAGGCCGAAAGTCCCGGCATCACGGTGTCGAGGTCAATGACACAGATGCCTTTTCCGGTAGCGGCATCGATGAGGACATTGTTGATCTTGGTGTCATTGTGGGTGACGCGCAGAGGAATTTCGCCAGCTGCCAGCTGATCCAGCAGGACATGGCAGTCCTGCTCTCTCGCATGGATAAATTCGATTTCCGACGTGATATTTTTTGCCCGGCCCAGTGCATCGGCGGCGAGGGCTTTTTCAAAATTGGCATAGCGGTTGGGCGTGTCGTGGAAGCGGGCGATGGTTTCGTGGAGGGTGGAGGCCGGGTAATCCTCCAGCTGGTTCTGGAATTTGCCCAGTGTCTCGGCCACGGTGCGGAAGTCGGTTTCGCTGCCGACCTGCTGCAAACAGATGGTATCTTCTACAAAGTCGTAGGCACGCCATGCGCCGCCGTCTGCATCCAGATAGCAAGTCGACCCCGACAAAGTTGGGATGACATTCAGTGTTTCCCGTGCTGGGTCGCCGCCCTCGGCAAGAATTTTCGCCCGCAGATGCCGGGTCACGCCGCAGACATTCTCCATCAGGCCCACCGGGTTAGTAAAGGTATCTGTGTTGATGCGCTGCAAAATAAAGCGTTTGGAATGATCTTCCCGCCAGACCACAAAGGTGTCGTTGATATGCCCCTCACCATAGTGGTGAGCATCGCAGAGCACAGGCCCGCCAAAATCAAAGGCATTTGCAGCAGACTGGAGCAGAGAAAAAGTAACGGATTTCATCATAAATTCCTCGTTTTCGTTATACTTCATGCCGTTTTGACGGGGCAGGGCGTTGTCCCTGCCGCACCTGACGGCGGTATTCATTGGGGGTCAAGCCTTCCGCCTTGCGGAAGCATTGGGAAAAATAGCTGGGAGAGGAAAAGCCCATCAACTCGCTGATCTGCGCCAGACTGTAACCGGTGTTGCCCAGCATATGCTTGCTCTCCTCAATGCGGCGGCGGTTCAGGTAAGTAATGGGGGAAATGCCGTACTCCCGCTGGAAGGTGTGGGCCAGATAGTATTTGTTCAGGTGGGCAAGCTCTGCCAGCAGGTCCAGCGAGATATCCTCGCGGTAGTTGGTGTCCAGATACCGCTTGATCTCGGCGCACTCCCGGTTCTCGGTCGGGGCAGCCTCCTCCAGCTGCAGCGAAATGGTGGTGCAGCGCACCAGCCAGATCAGCAGTACCTCCAGCAGGTCCTGACAAACGGTCTCGCAGCCGTCTAAGCTGCGGTCGGCCTCGGCCAGCAGCATGTGCAGCAACGTGACCATCCGCTCCCGGTTCTCCCGGCAATTGAAGATGGCGTAGTTCGTATCCGCCTTGCTGAACAAAAACTCCATGCTGGCAACGCCCAGCACGATATACTCCAAGGGCGAGGCGTTCAGGCTAAGCTCGGTATGCTCCACCTGCGGGTTCACAATGACCATATCGTCCGGCTTTACCGGGAACAGCTGCCCGGCAAGGTAGAACTGTCCCTCGCCGCTGAGGCAGTAGAACAGCTCCGTGCAGGAGTGGGTGTGGGTGGTACTGTTCCAATCGCCGCCAAACCGGCTCTTGCTGATGTACAGCAGACGGAAGGATTCCCGCGGGGCGGGCGCGTGGCGGATATCAAAGCGCTGGGTACTCATAAATGGCTCCTTTTGAGGCGAAGAACAAAAAACATAAAAATAAAAGCAAGATACTAAAAATACGAGCCTAAAAACGATGCGTTGCTTCGTATGTTTTTTCTTATTATAGAGGCAATGAAGAAAAAATGCAAGCCCTGATTTTAGGCTAATTTTTATATTTTTGTTTCTCAAGTCCCTTCGGAATATGTCAAAATGGTTACAGGTTTGGGATTATGCTGAAACTTTTAAAAGATTTTTAGCACTTTTGCTGAAAGAATTTTTCAGAAAGCAATATCTATAAAAAATGAAACAACAAACCTCTTGAGCAAGGAAGCGAAAGAATTTATATTGGAGGCAGAAAAACACACAGCCCTTCGGGCAAAGCCTGTTTGCCCGGCTGTGTTTGAACGGAACAAAATGATGGAGGCAACACAGTATGAATCGTATTTCTCGTCGTAATTTCCTGAAGGCGGCCGGCGTTGGCGCCGCTGCACTGGGTCTGGCTGCCTGCGGCGGCTCTTCCAGCTCCACCGCATCCAGCGTGGCATCCTCCACCGCCGCTTCTTCCGCAGCGGCGGCTGCAGACGTTACCATCAAGGTAGCCGCCATCGAGACCGGCTACGGCGCTGATATGTGGAAGAAGGTCGCCGAGGCCTTTACCGCACAGACCGGCATCAAGGTGGACCTGACCACCGACAAGAAGCTGGAGGACGTCATCGGCCCCTCCATGCAGGGTGGCGACTACCCCGACGTGGTCCATCTGGCCACCGGCCGTGAAGCTGCCCTGACCGAGCAGTTCATCAAGGGCAACCTGATCGCCGACATCACCGATGTGCTGAGCATGACCGTGCCCGGCGAGAGCAAGAAGGTGAGCGAGAAGATCGCCGGCGGCTTTACCGACACCTCCCTGACCAACCCCTACGGCGACGGCAAAACCTATCTGGCTCCCATGTTCTACAGCCCCTGCGGCCTGTTCTACAACGCCGGTTTCCTGAAGGAAAAGGGCTGGGACGTGCCCAAGACCTGGGACGAGATGTGGGCACTGGGCGACAAGGCTGCCGCTGAGGGCACCTACCTGTTCACCTACCCCACCACCGGCTACTTCGACGCCTTCTTCTATGCGCTGATGTACGCTGCCGGCGGCCCGGAGTTCTTCAACAAGGCCACCCACTACACCGAGGGCATCTGGGACACCCCCGAAGCCAAGACCTGCTTTGATATCGTGGCAAAGCTGGCTTCCTACACCAACCCCATCACCCCCGCACAGGCCAACGATCAGGACTTTACCCAGAACCAGCAGCTGGTGCTGGACAACAAGGCTCTGTTTATGCCCAACGGCACCTGGATCGTGGGCGAGATGGCCGAGGCTCCCCGTGCAGACGGCTTTGAGTGGGGCATGACCGCATTGCCCGCTGTCAAGGCCGGCGGCGACAGCTACAGCTACACCTGGTTCGAGCAGGCATGGATCCCCGCCGGTGCCGAGCATCAGGATGCCGCCAAGCAGTTCGTGGCTTACCTGTACAGCGACGAAGCCTGCAAGCTGTTTGCCGAGAGCGGCGCTATCCAGCCTGTGCTGGGCATCGCCGACAGTCTGGAAGGCGACAACAAGATGTTCTACTCCATCTACGACAACGGCGCAAAGGCCGCCATGGGCAACTTTGCAGCCTTTAGTGCCATCCCCGGCGTGGAAGTGCGCACCGTGTTCTTCGACCCTGTCAACTCTCTGGTGTCCGGCAGCATGACCGAGCAGCAGTGGATCGACGGCATCAAGTCCGCCAGCGACCAGATGCGCGCCAACATCATCGAGTAATTAAGCCCTGCCCAGCGGGGGCGGTTTTTACCGCCTCCGCTTTTTTGGGCTGTACAGTACCATCAAGAAAGGAGCGGTCAATCCCCTATGAGAACGGATAAAAGCCGCAAACGATTCGTATTCCTCTGTGTGGCACCGGCTACCATCCTGTTTTTCCTCTTTATGATCCTGCCCACCCTCAACGTGTTCCGCATGAGTTTGTATGAGCGGGGTGCCTATTCTCCCAACGAGACCTTTGTGGGGCTTAAAAACTTCCAGCATCTGCTGCGGGACGCCCAGTTCATCCGCTCCATGCAGAATATGATCCTGCTGGTGGTAACGGTCACCCTGATCACCTTCGCCTTTGCACTGGTATTTGCCGCCATCCTCACCCGGGAGAAGATCAAAGGCCAGAACTTTTTCCGCATCATCTTCTACATCCCCAACATCCTGTCGGTTGTCGTCATCTCCGGCATCTTCTCTGCCATCTATAAGCCGGAAAACGGCATGCTGAACAGCATCATCGGCCTGTTCCGCAACATGAGCGACCCCATCCTGTGGAAGGGCGAAAAATTGGTCATCCCCTCCATCATCATTGCCATGGTGTGGCAGGCCATCGGCTACTACATGGTCATGTACATGGCCTCCATGTCTGCCGTGCCCATCAGCCTGTACGAGAGCGCCAATCTGGACGGTGCCGGGCGGCTGACCCAGTTCTTCCAGATCACCATCCCCCTCATCTGGACGAATATCCGCACCACCCTCACCTTCTTTATCATCTCCACCATCAACATGGCCTTCCTCTTCGTCAAGGCCATGACCAGCGGCGGGCCCAACGGCGCATCGGATGTGGCGCTGAGCTATATGTACAGCCAGAAAGACGCTGGCCTGTATGGTTACAGTATGGCCATCGGCGTGGTAATCTTCCTGTTCTCGTTTGCCCTGTCCGCCTGTGTCAACAAGGTCACCAACCGCGATACGCTGGAATTTTAAGGAGGGAAGAAGATGCAGAATACCACCGAAAAATCTTCCCGCTCTGCGGAAGGTCTGTACAAGTTTTTCATCTATTTTGTGCTGGTTCTGCTGGCCGTTACCATCATCGTGCCGGTGGCATGGGTGTTCATGGCCTCCATCAAGCAGAATGCAGAGTTCTACGGCAATCCCTGGGCACTGCCCGCCGGGTTCTACTGGCAGAACTTCGTCAACGCATGGAACGGTGCCAAAATGGGCGAATATATGCTCAATTCGGTCATCGTCACCGCGCTGGCGCTGGCGCTGCTGCTGGTCGTTGCCCTGCCCGCCGCCTACTGCCTGTCCCGCTTCCACTTCAAGGGGTGCAAGGTACTGAACACCCTGTTCATGGCGGGTCTGTTCATCAACGTGAACTACATCGTGGTGCCCATCTTCCTGATGCTGCGGGACAGCGATGTGTGGCTGAAAAACCACTTTGGCAGCAGTTTTCTGCTGAACAATCTGGTGGTGCTGGCAGTGGTGTATGCTGCCACGGCCCTGCCCTTTACCATCTACCTGCTGTCGGGCTATTTTGCCACCCTGCCCCACGACTTTGAGGAGGCTGCTTACATCGACGGTGCAAGCTACTTCTCCACCATGACCCGCATCATCTTCCCCATGGCAAAGCCCTCCATCATCACCATTATCCTGTTCAACTTCCTGTCCTTCTGGAACGAGTATATCATCTCCATGACCCTGATGAGCTCCACCAAGGCACCCCGCACCCTGCCGGTAGGTCTTTTGAACCTGATGCAGGCGCAGCAGAGCGCCGCCCAGTACGGTACCATGTACGCAGGCCTTGTGCTGGTGATGTTGCCCACCCTGATTTTGTACATCTGCGTGCAGCGGCAGCTGACGCAGGGCATGACCGTGGGCGGCCTGAAAGGTTAAGGTGACAGACGATGAAAGCATATTGGAAAAACCATCTCGCCCTGCGCATGATCCTGATGCTGGTGCTGTTCGTACTGGCACTGGTGCTGGTGGTGTCCGGCTGGAAAATGACCGGACAGCTGGCAGGGCTTGGCATCATGCTGGTGGGCGTAGCGCTGCTGCTGGCTGTGCTGGCGCTGTATAACGCCGCCTACGATTGACCCCCTACGATTCAAAGAGAGGCAAAAGGAGAGTTTCCCATGGACGAATTGAGAAAGACCGGGCGCGTGACCATTCCCACAGACTTGGACGTTGTGCCCGAAACACTGGAGATCTTAAAAAAGTGGGGTGCCGATGCCATCCGCGACTGCGACGGCACCGACTTTCCGCAGCAGCTCAAGGATGCGGACGCCAAGATATACTCCACCTACTATACCACCCGCAAGGACAACGCATGGGCAAAGGCAAACCCGGACGAGGTACAGCAGTGCTACATCATGACCGGCTTCTACACCGCCCCCGGCGATACCGTGACCATCCCGCTGATGAAGGGCATCAGCCCGGAGCTGATGCAGGTGAACACCAACGACGACATCACCCGCTGGTGGGAGGTCATGGATCGAACCACCGGTCAGCCCGTGCCGCCGGAGCAGTGGAGCTACGCCGACGGCAGTGTGACCGTACAGGCCGTACCCTTCCATGAGTATACCGTCAGTTTTCTGGCTTACCTCATCTGGGACCCGGTGCATATGTACAACGCTACCACCAACGGCTGGACGAATTTTGAGCACCAGATTACCTTTGACGTGCGTCAGCCCAAGACCCACAAGTATTCCATGGAGCGTCTGCGCAAGTTCATTGCAGAGCACCCCTATGTTAACGTCATCCGCTACACCACCTTCTTCCACCAGTTCACCCTGATCTTCGACGAGCTGAAGCGGGAGAAGTTCGTGGACTGGTATGGATACTCTGCTTCGGTCAGCCCTTATATCCTCAACCAGTTTGAGCAGGAAGTGGGCTACAAGTTCCGCCCGGAGTACATCATCGATCAGGGCTACTATAACAACCAGTACCGGGTGCCCAGCAAGGAATTCCGGGATTTTCAGGCCTTCCAGCGCCGCGAGGTGGCAAAGCTTGCCAAGGAGATGGTGGACATCACCCACGCGTGCGGGTGCGAAGCCATGATGTTCCTCGGCGATCACTGGATCGGCACCGAACCTTTCATGCCGGAGTTCAAGACCATCGGACTGGATGCCGTAGTGGGCAGCGTGGGCAACGGCTCCACCCTGCGCCTGATCTCTGACATTGAGGGCGTGAAGTACACCGAGGGCCGTTTCCTGCCGTACTTCTTCCCCGACACCTTCCACGAGGGCGGCGACCCGGTGCGGGAAGCCAAGGAGAACTGGGTTACAGCCCGCCGCGCTATCCTGCGCAAGCCCATTGACCGCATCGGCTATGGCGGCTATCTGAAACTGGCCTTGCAATTCCCGGAGTTCGTGGACTACGTGGAGAGCGTCTGCAACGAGTTCCGCGAACTGTACGAGAACATCAAGGGCACCACACCCTACTGTGTCAAGCGAGTGGCCGTGCTGAACTGTTGGGGTAAAATGCGGGCTTGGGGCTGTCACATGGTGCATCACGCCCTCTATTACAAGCAGAACTATAGCTATGCCGGTGTCATTGAGATGCTGTCCGGTGCGCCCTTTGATGTGAAGTTTATCAGCTTTGAGGATATCAAGAACGACCCGCATCTGCTGGATTCGTTGGATGTCATTATCAATGTCGGCGATGCCGACACCGCACACACCGGCGGCATCTGGTGGGAAGACCCGGAGATCTCCTCCGCTATCCGCAAGTTCGTCTGGAACGGCGGCGGCTTTATCGGCGTGGGTGAGCCTTCCGGTCACCCGTATCAGGGCCACATTCTCCAGCTTGCCAGCGTGCTGGGCGTGGAGGAAGAAAACGGCTTCACCCTGAACTACGACAAATACAACTGGGAGGAGCACCCCGACCACTTTATCTTGCAGGACGCCGACCAACCCGTGGACTTTGGCGAGGGCAAAAAGAACATCTACGCCCTCGAGGGCACCGAGGTGCTGGTGCAGCGGAACAAGGAAGTGCAGATGGCGGCACACGACTTCGGCAAGGGTCGTGCCGTGTACATCAGCGGTGTGCCTTACAGTTTTGCCAACAGCCGCACCCTTTATCGCGCTATCCTGTGGAGTGCCCACAGCGAGGAGGAACTGCATACATGGTTCAGCTCCAATTATAATGTAGAAGTTCACGCCTACGTTAAGAACGGCAAGTATTGTGTAGTGAACAACACGTACGAGCCGCAGGACACCACCGTTTACACTACAGACGGCAGCAGCTTTGCTCTGCATCTGGATGCCAACGAGATCAAGTGGTATGAGATCTAAGTTCTCCTTTTCATAAACGAACACAACGGGCAGCTCTGTTACCAGAGCCGCCCGTTGTGTTTGCTGTATCTGCCGATAACTCAACCTGTGTCAATCGAACGCTGCAATGGAGATGGCTGGAAACGCAGAAATTCAGTAATGCGAGCGTAATAGACCTGCAGAAAAAAGAAACTGCCCGTGCGAGTATGCGTAAGATGGTGAAACACTTACTGAAAAATTTAAGTATCCACCGGTGGCATATGATAAAATTTGTATACTTCAATACGTTAAAGAAAGTTTGGAGAACCATTCAAAGAAATGCTCCAAACAAAAGCGGAATACAGTTATTTTGGCCTAGCAACGCTGCTTATATAGAGTGAAGCACTACTTATAAATAGTGGTGTCAGGAATTGAGATTTTGTGATACCAAAAAAGACACCCTCGCTTTTGATAGGAATCTCATGCGGGGATGTCCATATCTCAACGCGAAGGTGTCTTAATAACGAGGGTCAGATGCCACGGAACGTAAAGGTGAACTCCACAGGCTTGGTCACATCAGGAATATACTCCGGGTGGACATTGGCACCCCAGCTGTCATCACCGCCGACGCCCATCTGCTCGCCGATGGCACGGATGACCGTGTAATGGACCGGGGGCAGCTCATAGGGATGCTTGGCACTCTCCATTTCATGGGGAGTGTAGGGCAGCGCAGAGAAGAACATGGGCTTTGCGGCATCTGCGGTAAACAGCAGCCCGCGACCCTTGCGGTCCACTACCTTTGCCCAGCGCACAGCGGTCTTTGCACCGCACTCCTGCGGCACAAGGTACTGTGCCATGTTGTCTGCGACCTTGTTCTGGTAAATGCCCAGCTTTGCACCATGCTGACGATCCCAGTAGGTCTCCGCAGGGCCGTTTCCGTACCACTCCACCGTGTCGTAGTCAGCGTCGATCTTGAACAGTACGCCGAACTCCGGCATTGCTGCAAGTCCTTCCACCGGGTCATAGTACAGGGTGGTCTGGATGCGGCCATCACCGAACACACGGTACTGCAGGCTGCACTCTGCTGCGGGGCTGGTCTGGAGGTTATAGAGATAGGTCACGACCACGCTGTCGGCTTCCACCTCGCAGGTGGGGTTCTGGAGGATGGTGCCGCCATGAACAGACGGGATCTCCTTGCCGATGCCCTTGACGGTAGCGTACAGACTTGCCAGCTTCCACTGACCGCGAACGCCGCCCATGTTGTTGCCGCAGTCGTTGTCGGTGGGAGCGCGCCAGAAGTTGGGACGGGGAATCTCCTGAATCATCTCTTTGCCGGCATAGCGGTAGGAAGTCAGGCCGCCATTCAGATCGGAGAACAAAACATCGAAATTCTCGCCCCGGACACCGATGTTGTGTGTACCGTGCGTAATGGTAAACGGCGTGACCTTCTTGCTGGGAATGGAACGAACCACAGCGATCACACCCTGTCCAAAGGCGACTTCATGACCCTTCTTTGCCCAGTTGGTGTCCTCCTTCAAACGGAAGCTGATGGTCACTGCATATTCACCGGGGAGCGCAGGAACCATAAACGGCAGCGGAAAGCTGGAACGCTCTTCGGGAGCAACATCAATATTGGTCAGTTTCTGCTGCTGATACAGCTTTCCATCACGGTGCAGCAGAGCAACGCAGTCGAAAGCATCCGTAGAGGTGAACAGGTTCTTGTTCCAGACTTCAAATCCAGAATTGTCGATGGAAACTGCGATATTCTGATAGCAGAACTTGACCTCCTGCATCTTGGGAGAAGGAGCACGGTCACCACCGTAGGCAATGCCGTTTCCGCTGAAATTATAGTCGGTAGGACGCTCACCGAAATCGCCGCCGTAGGCTTGGAACCACTTGCCGTAGCGGTCTTTTTTCCAGATGGACTGGTCGATGTAATCCCAGATGAAGCCGCCCTGATAGCCGCAGTCCTTCTGGTCAGCAAGTTCCGTGTACTTGTGCAAAGCACCGTTGGAGTTGCCCATAGCATGAGAGTATTCGCACTCGATATAAGGCCGCTTATCGCCCTGTGCCAGATACTCTTGAATGTCCTTCACAGTGCTGTACATATGGCTCTCGATATCGGTGGTTTCGAGGAAGCGGGGATCGTTGACCACACCTTCGTAATGCACCAGACGGGTGTCATCAAAGCGGCGGACCATCTCTGCCATCTGGAGCAGGGTCTCACCGCCAAACGATTCGTTGCCCAAAGACCAGATCAGAACAGCAGGATGGTTTTTGTCACGCTGGTAAGTGGAATTCATGCGGTCAAACAAGACAGCTTTCCACTCCGGCTTATCATTGGGCAAAACGCCCTCGATGCCGCGAAAGCCCGCCTGATGGATATCCCATGTGCCATGGGATTCCAGATTGTTCTCTGCAATCAGATACAGACCATACTCGTCGCACAGGTCGTACAGTGCATCCTGATTCTGGTAATGGCTGGTGCGGATGGCATTGATGTTGTTCTGCTTCATGGTGATGATGTCCCGAAGCAGTTCCTCATGGGTGTGTACGCCCACAGCACGACCCGTAATGGAGCTGAAATCATGACGGTTGGCACCCTTGAACACGATGCGCTTGCCGTTGAGCAGCATCCGATTGTTCTTCAGCTCGAACTTGCGGAAACCGACTTTCTGCCCGGTCACCTCTACCAGATGGCCTGCATCGTCCAGCAGCTCGATTTCCAGTTCATACAGAGCCGGGTCCTCTGCACTCCACAGGTGGGGGTTCTCCACCGCATGGCTGAACAGCGCAGAGCCGCCGTTCAGTGCGATTTTTTCGGAGAACACTTCCTGTTCACTGCGGCGCAGGGTCAGACGGGCTGCGCCCTTACCCTCCGCCTGCAATGCAACTTCCAGCGTGGAATGAGTAAAATCATCCCCGGCAAACAGCGTTTTGACGGATACATCTTCCAGATGCACGGTGGGGATGGCGTACAGCCACACGCTGCGGAAGATACCAGAGAAGCGGAAGAAGTCCTGATCTTCGCACCAGCTGGAGGAAGTCCACTTGAACACCTGCACAGCAAGTTTGTTCACGCCCGGCTGGAGATAGGGAGTCAGATCGAATGCGTGTGCGGAGAAGCTGTCCTCGGTGTAACCCACATAAGACCCGTTCAGCCAAAGAGCCATGCCGCTTTCCACACCCTCGAACTCGATGTGGACGGGCTTGCCCTGCATGGATTCCGGCAGCTCGAAGTATTTTACATAGCTTGCCACCGGATTGAACCGCTGCGGGATCTCGCCCGGCTGTACTTCTTCACGGCCATCCCACGGATACTGAATATTCGCGTACTGGGGAATGTCGTAGCCCTCCATCTGGATGTGTGCCGGAACATGAATGTCATCCCAGCCGCTGCAATCGTAATCTGTCTTTTCAAAGCCGGGGATGGCACTGGTGTAGTTCTTTGCGTAGGCGAATTTCCAGATACCGTCCAGCTTCAGCGCCAAAGAAGAGGAGCCTGTCCGATATTCTTCGCGGGAAGCGTAAGTACGGAAACTTGCATGAGCATTCAGCACGTTTTCCTTGAAAAAGGTGGGGTCTTTTACTTTTGCAAAATCAAATGCAGCCATAGTATTTCCTCATTTACCTTTTATAATTTTATAATATTTCTCCAGCCTCCCCGGAGGAATCGCTGGATTCCTCCGGGGAACAGCAGATGAAGGAGAAATGATAATG
>ENA-ORUF01002556-ORUF01002556.1-human-gut-metagenome-genome-assembly--contig:-NODE-2556-length-15395-cov-2.827640_pt1 | contig 15395 bp, 14 predicted proteins | sample MGYA00242077_ERZ509203 | MGnify/ENA primary metagenome ERZ509203 (study PRJEB26280, sample SAMEA2338834) | human gut metagenome | biome: human gut; feature: human-associated habitat; material: faeces...
GGCTCAGCCGTTCCGCACGCTTTTGTAACGATGGGATCCCAAATAAGAAAGCGAAATCAATCTGCACTGGTCAAAGATTTTCCCGGGAAATTGAAGATGGTTTCATCAAAGCTTGGGTCAGGGTGTTGTGAACAGAAAGGGACCTCTACGATGATGGTAGAGGCCCCTTTTGTTCTTTCGGCGCTTCAGATCAGCCAGCCTGAGTGGCATCGGCGATGGCATCAAAGACGGTGTCCTGATCCTGGCACATAACCATCAGAATGGTGCCGTCCTCCAGCGTCTCCAGTCTGGCATTCTCGGCTACCTCATACTGATCGGCCAGATACATCTCAAAGCTGGACTTGGTGCGGTCGATGTAGCCCTGGAGGGCCTCCATCACGGCGGCCTCCTTACCCTCGGCAGGCATGATGGCGGCAATGGCGTAGGCCTTAATGTTCATCAGAGAGGCGCTGATGCCGAATGCGGCCATATCCTCTGTATTCAGACCCATATTCTCCAGCACCATGGCGGAGCCGTCGTCCTCCTTGGACTGGGTAAAGGCGGGGTTGTACTCGGCCATCTCGCCGCCGTTCTCCATGATCGCGGAGCTGTACACCTCAGCCAATTCCTCGGGGGTCTTGTCTGCTGCCGGCTTGCTGCCGCAGCCGGACAGAGCGGTGATGGACAGAGCCAGGGCCAGAACGAGAGTTAAGATCTTTTTCATAATAAATCCTCCATATTGTGTTTCGTGTGGTCGGTTAACTGCCTTCCTGCTCTTTGGACGCACTTGGGTTGAAAAAGTTCCGTGTGGAGATGCCTTTTTTAAATTTTAAGCAATATGTATATTTTCTGCTGGAATTGATTGCTTTTTTGTGAAAATTTACGATACAAGGGATGGCTGCCGCTGATACCAGCCGCTAAGGCACAAGGAGAAATCGGGCGGTTGTTACGGTTTGCTGATCCGATTATCTTGCATAGCCCTTGTATTAGGTTTCGTTTCAGGGGAAAGTATACAGGATCTTACCGCTTATTTTGAGCAAAGTTATAGGCTTCCCGAAGCCAATCCATCACTTCCCCATCGAACTCATCTGGGCGAGTGACTAGGATGTGGTTGGTCCAGCGGCCGGGATATGGTTCTATAGTCACTGCGGCACGGGGCGAGTCCAATGGGCGGGGTAGTCCGATGGTCACTACCAGACAATCCCGGGGCCAGTCCTTTTTCCGGCGCACCGGCAGGGAGGCAGAGGCGAACAGCCGTCGGTTATAGAAACTGATTTGGGTTTTCTGTACTTTTATGCAAATATCGTCTGGAAGAGCTTTTGTCATCTGTACGGTAAGTGCTTGGTATAGAGACAACTCCAGAGGCTTTCCATCAAAAAAGGACAATATGTCGGATGTGTAGTGCTCAGGAATCTGCATCGCAGTCACTCCTCTCTCATATTTATTATCTATCATCATAACATGGTTCTCTGCGGATGAGAAGGACTGGAAGACTGCCGGAACGCACCGCACCTCGGATTAGTGTGGAACAGTTTCTGCTGAAAACCCGTGTTTTTTTTGCGCTCAGGCCTGTTTCTTGTGAAAAATGTCACTTTTTATTTCGCTGTCCTTTGAATTTCTGTCTCACGTTCCCTTGCCTTTTTTTCTGCTTCTGTGTTATGATGGCGGTATTAAGGACCGCCGGGTTTACCCGGCTCCTACACCAATCGCCCAAGGAGGAGCTGTCCATGGATCAGGCCGTTGTCATCCGCCCTCAGTTCGCACCAGGCCGTCGTATCATTGCGGTTAGTGATGTGCACGGGAACCTGGATTTTTTCCGGGGCCTGATGGATCAGGTGGGCCTGACCCCCTCGGACATCCTGGTTTTGGTGGGAGATCTTTTGGAGAAGGGACCGGACAGCCTTGCCTTGCTGCGATATGTGATGGAACTGTCCCGTACTCACACCGTCTACCCTTTGTGTGGAAATTGTGACGGGCTGGTTCTCCGATTTTTTGAGACGGATGAGTTGGACGAGCGCTTTTACTCCGCCTATTTACCCATTCATCCAGAGAGTACCATCCGTCAACTGGCGGAGGAGTTGGATTATCCGGACTGGCGGGATTTTTCCGGTCTGCGGGCGGCTCTGCGGGCGGCCTATCCAGAGATCCATGCCTGGCTGCGGGAGATGCCTACGATCCTGGAAACGGAGCACCTCCTCTTTGTCCACGGCGGCATCCCATCCTTGGAGCACATGGAAACACTAAACCGATGGAAGTGTATGAAGAACGATGACTTTCTGGGGCAGGGTCACTACTTTGACAAGTATGTCGTGGTGGGACACTGGCCGGTGACACTGTATCATCCGAAGATTCCATCCGCCGCCCCGCTCTTTTCCCGGGAACAGAATATCATCTCTATTGATGGGGGCTGCGTTCTGAAGTTGGATGGTCAGCTCAATGCCTTAATGTTCCCTACGGAGGATTCAGCTGAGTTTACTTGGCAGGCGTATGACGGTTTGCCAGTCTATACTGCGCTGGAGCGGCAGGAGGCCTCCTCTGATTCCATTAACATCCGGTGGGGGCGTTCCGACCTGGAATTGCTGGAACCTGGAGAGGAGTTTTCTCTGTGCCGGCATCTGGAGTCTGGACGGAAATTGTATATTCTAAACTCCTATCTCAGGCGGGATGGGGATAGGCTGTGGTGCGAAGACTCTACGGATTACTGCCTTCCTGTTCTCCCTGGTGACCGGCTCTCTCTGGTGGCCAGGACCTCTCGGGGTTGCCTGATGAAAAAAAACGGCGTGACCGGCTGGTATTCCGGCCGGCTGACGGACACACTAGAAAAATAGATCAAACAGTGAGGATTGGAATTTATGTTGGATTTTCACCCGTTACAGCTGGAGGACCTGCCTAAGCTCCGCAACTTCTTTCAATACAGCGGCAGCCGGGTCTGTGACACAACTCCGGGTACCGTCTTTATCTGGCGGGACCTGTACAAGACGGAGTGGGCGATTTATGACGGCTCCCTCTATTTTAAGGGGGACTACCCTGGTTTAGGCCCTACCTTCACACTGCCGCTTGGAGGTGGACGGCCGGAGCACTACCGACAGATTGCAGATTACTGCTGCCGCCGGAATATGCCTATCGCTTTCACCCCGGTTCCTAAGGATGAGTTGGAACGTTTACAGGAAGCATTCCCCAACAGTGCCGCCGTCGCGAACCGGGATGCCTTTGACTATCTCTATCGGGCGGAAGATCTGAAATTTTTCCGCGGGAAAAAACTCAGCGGGCAGCGCAATCATGTGAACAAGTTCCTGAAGACCTATGGTACCTGGTCTTTTCGGGTGATCACCCGGGAGGATGTACCGCAGGTGGAGGCATTTCTGGACCGGTATGCCGCCGGACGGGACAAGGCGGCGGCTTCCTTCCATGAGGATCTGGCTAAGACCCGGGAAGTTTTGGACAACTACGACACCTATGATATGCTGGGAGGAATGCTCCTGGTGGAGGGGCAGATCGTGGGATTTGCCTTGGGAGAGATCGTAGGGGATACCTTGTTTACTCATATCGAGAAGGCAGACCGGGACTATCAGGGGTGCTACCAGATGCTGGTGGCCCAGTTTGCCCAACAGTTTGCTCATGAGGGTGTCGAATTCATCAATCGGGAGGATGACGCCGGTGATCTGGGACTGCGTACCAGCAAGCTGTCCTATCACCCGGTGACCCTGCTGGAGAAGTACACTGTTACTGTGGACGAGCCCTGTAAATTCTGCGCCATAACAGAGTAACTCTGCTCAGATACTGAGTCCAAAGAGAATGAAGGATGACGAAAGCGCCGGATATCCCGGCGCTTTCGTATAGAGAAAAAGCGTACAGCCCGGATGGGGCTGTACGCTTTTTGTACTGCGATGGGAGTGCTCAGCTCACCTTATCTCCCTTAGCCTTCAGGAAGCCCAGGAAGATCAGCAGCATCACGATGCCAATGGGAAGCGCCAGGATACCAGGGGCACCGAAGTGGACCAGCAGGCCGGCCACCACATAGGACAAGAAAGAGACAACTGCGCAGGAGATGGCATAGGGCAGCTGGGTGGCCACATGATTCACATGGTCGCATTGAGCGCCGGCAGAGGCCATGATGGTGGTGTCGGAGATGGGGGAGCAGTGGTCGCCGCAAACCGCACCAGCCATACAGGCGGAAATGCAGATGATGCCCATAGGATCCTCCAGGGGGAAGATTGCCATAGTGATGGGGATCAGGATGCCGAAGGTACCCCAAGAAGTACCGGTAGCAAACGCCAGGAAACAGCCGATCAAAAAGACGATGGCGGGCAGGAAGAAGGCAAAGTTCTCGGCATAGGTCTTGACAAAGTTATCCACAAACTCGGTGGAGCCCAGGGAGTCGGTCATGGCCTTCAGGGACCAGGCGAAGGTGAGGATCATGATGGCAGGAACCATGGCCTTAAAGCCCTCGGGGATGCACTCCATCATCTGCTTGAAGCTCATGGCCCGGCGCAGCCCGTAGAACACCAGGGTGAACAGCAGGCCGAAAGAGGAACCTAGCATCAGGCCGACAGAGGCGTCAGAGCTGGAGAAGGCAGAGGCGATATTCAGGTGGTTGACATGGGTGGGATCGAAGAAAGAGCCGGAGTACAGCATCCCAATGACGCAGGAGCCAACCAGAACAAGGATAGGCAACACCAGGTCGATCACCTTGCCACGGCAGTCCTCAGAGTCCTCCTCGATCAGACCGGCATAGGGATTGGAGCCGGAAAACAGGTCGCCCGTCTGGACGGCATTGCGCTCATACTTGAGCATGGGGCCGTACTCGACCTTCATCACCACCATGGAGATCATCATCACAATGGTGAACATAGCGTAGAAGTTGAAGGGGATCGCCTTAATGAAGATAGACAGGCCCTGTCCGTCAGGCACATAGCTGGACACCGCGGCGGCCCAGGAACTGATGGGAGCGATGATACATACCGGGGCGGCGGTGGCGTCGATGAGGTAGGCCAGCTTTACCCGGGAGACATTGTGCTTGTCGGTAATGGGGCGCATGACAGAACCCACAGTGAGGCAGTTGAAGTAGTCATCGATGAAGATCAGCACACCCAGTACGATGGAGGCCAGCTGTGCGCCTACCCGGCTTTTGATGTTTTGGGCAGCCCAGCGGCCGAAGGCGGCGGAGCCGCCGGCCTTGTTCATCAGGCAGACCATAGCACCCAAGATAACCAGGAAGATCAGGATGCCCACATTGTAGCTGTCAGACAGCACAGAGACAACTCCGTCCTGGAATACATGGAGCACAGTTCCCTCAAACTGGAAGCCGGAATAGAGCAGGCCGCCAGTTAGGATACCGATGAACAGGGAGGAGTAGACTTCCTTGGTGATCAGAGCCAGGCCAATGGCGATTACTGGGGGTAGCAGAGACCAAGCGGTGGCGTGGAACGGACTGACGTACTCAGCAACTTCCTCGCCCGCCGCAAAGGCGCCTGTGGTCATAGCCAGAACAGCCATGATCAGTACTGCCAGCAGAGGCAACCAGTTTCTTTTCTTTCTCATTTCTTTTCCCTCCGTTGTTGGGCCCGCACAGCCCGATTTTGCGCAAACAAAAACCATGAACGCAGAAGCGCCCATGGTAAAGCCGGATGCCTTCTCCATACGGAAAACGTAAGGGGAAGACCTCTGGATAGCGCTCCACAATCTGTGACAGTCCGTGAAATATTTTTCCACGGCCCAGGAGCTCCGCCCAGGCAGGCGGAGGTACCTTCGGCGGCGTTCCCTCTCCTGCGGAACGGCTGCCTGGCCTTGCTCCGCGGTACGCATGAACACCGCGCCTCTATCCTATATTCTGTTGTAGTAGTAGCACCATCCTACCATGGAACAGCGGATCTGTCAAGGATTTCCTAGAAATCTGAGATGTAAAATTTATCCTGGGTATATTTGGATTGTTTTACTGAAGGACGAGGCTGATCCGGCTGCATTTTTTTGTATGTTTTTGTTCGGTTTGGGAAGAATATTTCTGAAACCAAATCGGGAGGAGGTAAGAAGCTGTGGTAATGGATAAGATCGCCCTGGCGCTGCTGATTATCGGCGGACTGAACTGGGGCTGTATCGGCCTATTCCAGTTCGATTTGGTGGCCTTTGCCTGTGGTGGTTCGGCCAGCCTGATCAGTCGGATCATTTATACAGTCGTGGGCCTGTCCGCGGTGTGGTGTGTTTCCCTGCTGTTTCGGGACACAACAGAACGGCGCGCCTAACATGGCGAGAGCGAAGCGCCCGGGATTTCGTCCCGGGCGCTTTTTGGAACGTTTTACATGATGGCCTTAGAAATGCGATATTTTACAAAGAAAAATGCAAAGAATTAAGGAAGAAATGCGATTTTACATGGATTTAACAGAATATCGGTTGCCGATTTTACATTCATTTTTTATACTTCGGTTGTCCGTTGAAAAGACAAACAAGCAAATTACCGTTCATAAAAAGGAGAATGATGAACATGAGAAAGTTTACCTGCCTTGGTCTGTCCATGGTCCTTGCCTTCGGTCTGCTGGCCGGCTGCGGTTCCTCCAATAGTGGAAGCAGTACATCCGGTGCGCAGAGCGATGCCTCCGTTCAGCAGGAGACAACCGAACTGAGCGGAACTGTTACTACAAATGGTTCTACCTCTATGGAGAAGGTCATTCAGATCCTGGAGGAGCAGTTTATGATCGACAACCCGGGCGTGAAGGCGTCCTATGATCCCACTGGTTCCGGCACTGGCATTGAGTCCGCCAAGAACGGCACTGCAGACATTGGCCTGGCCTCCCGGGCTCTGAAAGACGAGGAGACTTCCGCTGGCCTGAAGGGCACCAACGTGGCGCTGGACGGTATCGCGGTCATCGTCAACGCCGACTCCAAGGTGGAGGATCTGACTGTGGAGCAGATCGCCCAGGTATTCACTGGCGAGATCGCCGACTGGTCTGAGCTGGGCGGAGATGCCGGCGCCATTGCCTGCATCGGCCGTGAGGGAGGCTCCGGCACCCGGGACGGCTTTGAGTCTATCACTGGAACTGAGGATGCCTGCGTCCTCTCTCAGGAGTTGACTTCCACTGGCGCAGTCATTGAGGCTGTGAAAAATAATCCCCAGGCCATCGGCTATGCGTCTCTGTCTGCTGTAGAGGGCAAAGAGGGGATCAAGTCCATCACTGTGGGTGGTGTGCCTTGCACGGAGGAGACCGTTCTGGATGGCTCCTATCAGATTCAGCGTCCCTTTGTGATGGTGACTCGTGAGAGTGAGGAACTCAATCCTGCCGCCCAGGCCTTCTTCGACTGGGCTATCTCTGCGGATGCTGCCGACCTGATCCGCCAGGCGGGCGCGGTACCCCTGGCCTGAGACCGGAGAACAGTGGAATCGCCTCCGCCCGTTCCGGGCGGGGGCTGTCCCCATGATGAGAGAGAGGAACTTTTATGGAACATGACATCTTGGCAGACATCTTGGCAGCTGTGGCTGACGGCGCAATGACTACCCTCCCCAGCCAGCTGGCGGGGCGGGGCTCCAAGCGGAAACGGGATACCCTGGAGTTTGGTGTGAAGCTGCTGTTCCTGCTGTGCGGCTGCGTGGCGGTGGGGTGTGTGCTGTTTATCTGCATCTACCTGATCATCGCGGGTCTGCCCGCCGTGTTGGAGATTGGGATCACGGACTTCCTGTTCGGCACGGAGTGGGCAGGGAAGCAGGGCCAGTTCGGGATCCTGCCCTTCATTCTCACCTCGGTGGCAGGTACTGCTGGAGCCGTGCTGGTGGGCGTGCCTGTGGGTATTCTAACGGCCATGTTCCTGGCGAAGGTGGCCCCTCCCAGGGCGGCCCGGGTGATCCGAACCGCCGTGGAGCTGCTGGCGGGGATCCCCTCCATCGTTTATGGCCTGGTGGGCATGATCGTACTGGTCCCCGCCATTCAGAAGACATTCCAGCTGGCCTCTGGGGCCACTTTGCTGGCGGCCATCGTGGTTCTGGCAGTGATGATCCTGCCCTCTATCATCAATGTGGCGGAGACTGCTTTGCAGGCGGTTCCCCGAGAATATGAGGAAGCCAGCTTAGCTTTGGGCGCTACACACATTGAAACGATTTTTCGCATCTCGCTTCCTGCAGCCCGCTCCGGTGTGGCTACAGCGGTTGTACTGGGAGTAGGACGAGCCATTGGCGAGGCCATGGCGATCATTATGGTGTCCGGCAATGTGCCAAATATGCCAGGGAGCCTGTTCACCCCAGTTCGTTTTCTTACCACTGCCATTGCCTCTGAAATGTCCTACGCTGCGGTGGGCTCGCTCTGGCAGCAGGCCCTATACTCTGTGGGCCTGGTACTGTTCCTGTTTATTATGATCATCAATGTGATCCTCAATGTATGTATTAAAAATCGAAAGGAGGGGTGAAAATGGAAAAGAAGCTGCCTGCCCGCCGCTGGATCTATGACCGGGGACTCCGAGCCTTATTGTGGCTGTGCGGCGGTTTGGTGTGTGCCCTGCTGGTATTTATCATTGGATATATCTTTGCCCGGGGACTTCCCAGGATCACTTGGGAGCTGCTGTCTACTCAGAGCAGTGTGTTGAAGGGAACTGTGGGCATCCTGCCTCATATAGCCAGTACCGTGTACATCATCCTGGTTTCCATGGTTATCGTCCTTCCTTTGGGAGTGGGGGCTGCGATCTATCTGACTGAGTATGCAACTAATCGCCGGTTGGCTGGATTGATTGAGTTTGCTGCAGAGACCCTCACCGGTATCCCCTCCATCATTTATGGTTTGGTGGGTATGATGGTATTCCTTCAGCTTATGGGTCTGAAGGCGGGCATTCTGGCTGGCGGACTGACTCTGGTTGTGATGATTCTGCCTACCATCATCCGTACGACCCAGGAGTCCCTGAAAACAGTCCCCCAGAGTTACCGGGAGGGCGCACTAGGCCTGGGGGCGGGAAAGTGGCACATGATCCGCACTGTGGTACTGCCTAATGCGGTAGACGGTATTGTCACCGGCTGCATTTTGGCGGTAGGGCGGATCGTGGGGGAGTCTGCCGCACTGCTGTTTACTGCGGGGTTCGGCACCGTTCTGTACAGCTTTGCCCAGTCTCTGAACAACTCCTCTGCCACCCTCACAGTGGCCCTTTATCTGTATGCAAACGAGCGAGGGGAGACGGAGATCGCCTTTGCCATCGCCGCTATTCTAATGATCCTGACCTTGATCATCAATCTGGCTGCCGGCCTTGTGGGCCGTCGGCTGAAGAAGTAAGCGGCCCGCTGGGCCTATCGATCCGATCTCGATCCGACAAAGGAGCAATTTGAATGGAAAATACCATCCTGTCTGCCAGACAGCTGAATTTATATTACGGTGAGAACCACGCACTCAAGGACATCTGTATCCAAATCCCAGAGCACCAGATCACCGCCCTCATCGGGCCCTCCGGCTGTGGTAAATCCACCTTTCTTCGGACCATCAACCGGATGAATGATTTGATTCCCAATGTGAAGATTGATGGCTCCCTGTTTTATCGGGGGGAGGATATCTATGCCCCTGGTCAGGACGTCACCGACCTGCGCCGCCGTATCGGCATGGTGTTCCAAAAACCAAATCCCTTTCCCATGTCCATCTATGACAATGTGGCCTATGGTCCCCGGACCCACGGAATCCGCAATAAAGTGAAGCTGGATGAGCTGGTGGAGGAGTCTCTTCGGGGGGCGGCCATTTGGGACGAAGTGAAGGATCGATTGAAGAAGTCGGCTATGGGCCTGTCCGGCGGCCAGCAGCAGCGGCTGTGCATTGCTCGGGCTCTGGCGGTGAAGCCAGATGTACTGCTGATGGATGAGTCCACTTCCGCTCTGGATCCAATTTCGACCTCCAAGATCGAGGACCTTGCCGCCGAGCTGAAAAAGGATTATACTATTATCATGGTAACCCACAATATGCAGCAGGCAGCCCGTATCTCGGATAAAACCGCATTTTTTCTCCTGGGTGAACTGATTGAGTATGGAGACACAGAACAGATGTTCTCTATGCCTCAGAATAAAAAGACGGAAGATTATATCACCGGGAGGTTTGGATGATGCGGAACAGATTCAATGAGCAGTTAGAGCAGCTGAATGTAGAGCTGATTAAAATGGGGGCCCTGTGTGAGGAGGCTATCTCTGCCGCTACGAAGGCTCTGCTGGACGGGGATGATGCCCTTCGGGAGAGTGCAGCTGGGGCTGAGCGGGAGATCGACCAAAAGGAGCGGGATATCGAGAACCTGTGCATGAAGCTGCTGCTCCAGCAGCAGCCGGTGGCCCGAGACCTCCGTGCTATTTCTGCCGCATTGAAGATGATTTCCGATATGGAACGCATCGGCGACCAGGCGGCGGACATTGCCGAGATCACACTGGACATTGCCAACAGTCCGATCATCAGCCGGGTGCCAATCGCCGAGATGGCCAGAAATGTCATTGTCATGGTTACAGATAGCATTGATTCCTTCGTGCGGAAGAATCTGAGTCTTGCTCAGGCAGTGGTTCGAAGAGATGATGAGGTAGACCGCTTGTTCCTGGATGTAAAGCAGGAACTGATCCGTTTACTTGGAAAAGGAGATAGTGGCGAGGCGTGTATTGACCTGCTGATGATCGCCAAATATCTGGAACGTATCGGGGACCATGCGGTAAACATTGCAGAGTGGGTGGAGTATTCCCTCACCGGACAGCACAGTGTGCTGGAATGAGAAATCCTGCGGAGGACGGACAAGAACCATCCTCCGCTGTAAGAGGTGGAAGCAACGTGATCTATATTTTAGAGGATGACGCCAGCATCCGAAAGCTGGTGGTCTACACCATCCAGAGCCAGGGGATGGAGGCGGAGGGCTTTGAACGTCCCTCCCAGTTCTGGGAGGCACTGGAGCGGCGAATACCGGATCTGCTTCTGCTGGATATCATGCTGCCGGAGGAGGATGGACTCCAGGTGCTGAAGCGCCTGCGGTCTATGCCCGCCTCCCGGTCTCTGCCAGTCATTTTGCTTACAGCTAAAAGCACAGAGTATGACAAGGTGTTGGGTCTGGATGAAGGGGCGGATGACTATGTGGCCAAGCCCTTCGGAATGATGGAACTGATGGCGCGGATCCGGGCCGCTCTGCGGCATGGCGGCCAGCGGGAGCCTCAAAGCCGCACCTACTCTCTGGGTACTTTGTTTGTGGATCCAGATCGGCATATCGTCCGGGATGGGGAGCGGGAAGTCACACTGACATTAAAAGAGTTTCAGCTGCTCTGCCTGTTGATGGAGCGGGCTGGAACTGTGTTTACCCGGGATCAGCTGCTTAATACCATCTGGGGGTATGAGTTCGATGGGGCCAGCCGCACGGTAGATGTCCATATCCGAACCCTGCGTCAGAAGCTGGGGCATTCCGGAGACTGCATTGAGACCGTGCGCGGTGTGGGTTATAAGATCAGTACAGACGATCAGGCGGGAACTGCCCGCAGAGAATGAGGGAAGGGAATATGACCGCAAAGCTGTTTCGCAACTCTATGGCGGTGGCCGTCTCAGTTATGGCCCTGTCTATTGCCCTTTTTATGGGGGTGCTCTATCAATATTTCAGTGATCAGCTGATGGAGGAACTGGGGACAGAGACCTGGTTGGTAGCCAGGGGTGTGGAACTGGATGGAATCAATTATCTGGACGGACTGGACTCAGAGAATCGAGTGACCTGGGTGGCGGCAGATGGTACAGTGCTGTTTGACAGTTCTGCTGACTCTGACGCTATGGAGAACCATAATGACCGGGAAGAAATCAGGGAGGCTCAGGGAAACCGACTGGGCACCGCTGCCCGATACTCCTCTACGTTGTCAGAGCAGACATTATACAGTGCCCGCCGGTTATCGGATGGTACTGTGATCCGCTTGGCCAGCAGCCAGAGGACGGTATGGCTGTTGCTGTTGTCTATGGTGCAGCCTATTTTGGTGATTCTCGTTCTAGCCCTGCTGCTGTCGGCTGTACTGGCCTCCCGATTGTCGAAAAGAATCATTCAGCCCATTGTGGATTTGGACCTGGAGCATCCGGAGGACTGTGACGCCTATGATGAACTGGCGCCTCTGCTTACCAGGATCAAGAGGCAGAATGATACCATCAAGCAGCAAATGAGTCAGCTCCAACAGAAGCAGACAGAGTTTTCTGCCCTGACCGAGAATATGTCTGAGGGTTTTCTGCTTCTGGATCGGCAGGGTCATGTCCTGTCCCACAATCCTGGTGCGCTGCGCTTGCTGGGGGTGGAGGAGCCGGTGGGAGAAGTCAATGCCATCTTCCTCAACCGGGAAGAGCCCTTCCGTCAAGCTGTGGACGAAGTGCTGGAGGGACGCCGGAGCCGACAGGTGCTTCAGATGAACGGGCGATGCTGCCAGTTGTTAGCCAACCCGGTGTGGAAGGACGGAGAGCCGGCAGGAGCAGTCCTGGTGCTGATGGATGTGACTGAGCAGGAGAAGCGTGAGGAACTGCGTCGGGAGTTTACCGCCAATGTTTCCCACGAGTTGAAGACGCCCCTCACTGCTATCTCCGGGATCGCAGAGATCATGCAGGGGGGAATGGTAAAGCCTGAGGACATCCGGGATTTTGCCGGGGACATCTATCAGGAGGCCCGTCGGCTGATCGCACTGGTGGAGGACATCCTCCGTCTGTCCCAGTTGGATGAGGGGGCGGAGAGTTTGGAGCGAGAACCTGTAGATTTGCTGTCCCTGTCTCAGGAGGTGGCACGCCGACTGGAGTCGGCGGCCCAGAATGCGGGGGTCACAGTGGAGGTTCAGGGAACTCCGGTCCAGGTACAGGGGGTCCACCGAGTGCTGGACGAGATGATTTATAATCTTTGTGAAAATGCAATCAAGTATAACCGACCTGGCGGCCGCGTGACCCTCACAACGGGACATGGGAAAGAAGGCCCAGAGGTGACCGTGGCAGATACAGGTATTGGCATCCCTCTGGAGGATCAGAGCAGACTGTACCAGGCCTTTTCTCATATCCGCAGCTATGACTGGCTGGTATTTACAAGTCCTGCAGGCGTGGAAGTTTTCTTCAGGCAAATGGAGAAAAAGAAGATCGACCTGCGTTCTCTTGGAAATGCAAAAATCGCGGTGATCGGTGAGGGCACAAAGAAGAAGTTTCTGGAAAGAGGAATCTATCCGGATTTCATGCCTTCTGTTTATGATGGAAATACCCTTGGAAAAGAGCTTGGCGCTCTTTTAAATGGAACAGAAAAGATTCTGATTCCAAGAGCCTCCCTTGGAAACAAGGAACTGGCAGAAGAACTGAAAAAAACAGGTGCACAGGTGGATGATGTTCCGACCTATGAGACTGGATATGTAAGCAGTCCTCTTATTAATGAGAAGAAAGAATTTGAAGAGGGCACTATTGACCTGGCTGTATTTACCAGTGCTTCCACAGTGAAAGGCTTTGTGGAGAGCACCAAAGGACTTGATTATTCCAGGGTTCGTGCTGCATGCATTGGAAAACAGACTCGTGCAGCGGCGGATTCTTATGGAATGCAGACATATATGTCAGAAAAAGCAACCATCGACAGTCTGATCGAACTGGTTGAGACACTGAAGAGGAGAGAAGAAAAATGGAACTGATTAAGAGACCTAGAAGATTAAGGGGCGGTGCGAATTTGCGTAAAATGGTGAGAGAGACCAGAATGGACAAATCTTCTCTTATCTATCCGCTGTTTGTAATGGAAGGAAATGGAATCCAGGAAGAGATCCCTTCCATGGAAGGGCAGTACCGTTACAGCCTGGACCGTCTTCCCTATAAGCTGGAGCAGTTGGAAAAAGCAGGAGTAAACAGCATTATGCTTTTTGGAATCCCGGATCATAAGGATGAAGTCGGAAGCGGCGCTTACGCTCAGGATGGTATTGTACAGAAGGCACTTCGGGAAGCAAAGAGCAGATTTCCAGAGATGTATTATGTGACAGATGTGTGCATGTGTGAATATACTTCCCACGGTCACTGCGGCGTTCTTTGCGGCCATGATGTTGACAATGACAAGACATTGGAGCTTCTGGCAAAAACAGCTCTGTCTCATGCGCAGGCTGGCTCTGATATGATCGCTCCTTCCGATATGATGGACGGGCGTGTGGCTGCTATCCGTAAAGAACTGGATCTGGGCGGTTATACCAATATTCCGATCATGTCTTATGCGGTGAAATATGCTTCTGCGTTCTATGGTCCATTCCGCGATGCAGCCGGAAGTGCTCCTGCTTTTGGAGACCGCAAGAGCTATCAGATGGATTTCCACAACAGAAGAGAGGGAATGAAAGAAGCTCTTATGGATATTGAAGAAGGCGCTGATATTATTATGGTGAAGCCTGCCATGTCCTATCTTGATATGGTATCTGAGATCTCCAAGGCTGTGAATGTTCCGGTAGCTGCCTATAGTGTAAGCGGTGAGTATGCCATGGTGAAGGCTGCAGCAAAGATGGGCTGGATCGATGAAGAGCGGATCGTTGGAGAAATGGCGGTGGGAGCTTATCGTGCAGGTGCACAGATTTATATCACCTATTTTGCAGAAGAAATTGCAAAAATGATGGAGGAAGGGAGAATCGGATAATGACAAAGTCTGAGAAGCTTTTTGAGAGAGCGGTAAAAAGAATCCCTGGTGGTGTAAACAGTCCGGTGCGTGCATATGGCGCTATAGGAGAAGCACCGAGATTTATTGAACGTGCAGATGGCTGCTATATTTATGATGTAGATGGCAACCGTTATATTGATTACATAGATTCCTGGGGACCAATGATCCTGGGACACAATTTCCCTGCAATACGGGAAAGCGTTCTGAAGGCCTGTGAAAAAGGCCTGAGCTTTGGATGCGCTACAGAGATTGAAGTGGAAATGGCTGAATTTATCTGTGACAGAATCCCGCATGTGGATATGATCCGAATGGTCAATTCTGGTACAGAGGCTGTTATGAGTGCAATCCGTGTGGCAAGAGGTTATACGGGGAAAAATAAGATCATCAAATTTGCAGGCTGCTATCATGGGCACAGTGATGCTATGCTGGTAAGCGCAGGTTCCGGTGTGATGACAAGTGGTGTGCCGGACAGTGCCGGTGTTCCAAAAGGCTGTACAGAGGATACTATGCTGGCAGTTTACAACGATCTTGGCAGTGTGGAGACTCTTTTTCAGCAGGCAGATGGCCAGGTGGCAGCAGTGATCGTGGAAGCAGTGGGAGCCAACATGGGCGTAGTTCCGCCAAGTGAAGGATTTCTGCAGGGACTTCGCGCTCTTTGCGACCAATACCATGCCCTTCTTATTTTTGATGAGGTGATCACCGGATTCCGACTTGCCTTTGGGGGCGCAGCACAGTACTTTGGTGTAACACCGGATCTGGTTACTTATGGAAAAATCATTGGTGCCGGAATGCCGGTAGGTGCATATGGCGGAAGAAGAGATGTGATGGAACTGGTTGCT
>ENA-ORUF01002572-ORUF01002572.1-human-gut-metagenome-genome-assembly--contig:-NODE-2572-length-15318-cov-3.185481_pt1 | contig 15318 bp, 13 predicted proteins | sample MGYA00242077_ERZ509203 | MGnify/ENA primary metagenome ERZ509203 (study PRJEB26280, sample SAMEA2338834) | human gut metagenome | biome: human gut; feature: human-associated habitat; material: faeces...
GGATCGCAGCAGTACTGGCGGTGGGCGGATTCCTGGCCTGGTGGTATCTCCCCCGACCGCTGGTGAGAGACCTGCCGCTAGTGAAGGTTCAGATATTTGATGCCAAGACTGGTGTTGAGATGGACCTGACAGAACAAGTGGATCTTCCGGCGGTGATGGAGTTGTTGGGTGAAGCGGAATGCTGCCCCCAGTGGCGGCCTGGTCCTCACAGCAATGAGGAATATCCGCTGGACATCAAATTTTCCGGCGGGGGAGAGCATTGGATCGTGATACTGGGGAGCAGAGGTGGTTTTGCTGTGGACAATTCCCAAAAAATTGCCTGGCGTATCCTGGAAGGCGGTCAGCTGTGGCAGGAGCTCCAGCCCCTGCTGCCGGAACTTTGAGTATGCTCCTTCTCCGTTCGGAGGAGGAGAGAAAATAAACATGACAGGAGAGGTGACGGCTGTATGAAGATCGGGATCTACGGCGGGACCTTTAACCCACCCCATCTGGGGCATCTGGCGGCGGCCCGGACGGCGCTGGATGCACTGAAGCTGGACAAGCTGATTTTGATGCCTGCGGCGGTGCCGCCCCACAAGGTGCTGCCGGAAAACAGCCCCGCCCAGGAGCACCGGCTGGCCATGGTGGAGCGGATGGCGGACGCCATGGAGCGGCCCGGCGCGGTGGAGGTGTCTACCCTGGAACTGGAGCGGGAGGGGAAAAGTTATACCTCCGACACGCTGGAGGCCATCCACCGGCAGTATCCGGAGGCAGAACTGTGGCTGCTGATGGGGACGGATATGTTCCTTACCCTGCATTTGTGGCATGAGCCAGGGACGATCCTCCGCCTGGCCGGGATCTGTGCTTTTGGGAGATCGGAGCAGGACGGAGAAGCGGTTTTTGCGCCTCAAAGGGAGTTTTTAAGCAAGACTTATCCGGATGCAAGGATCGCAACAATCACCCTGCCTGGCCTGGTGGACATCTCATCTACCCAGCTGCGGGAACTTTTAGTTCGGGAGCGGGGAGGTGAATATCTGCTGCCATCCGTGTATGGCTATATTCTGATGAACCGCCTGTATGGTACCTATCCATGTCTGAAGCGTCTGGAACTGCCAGAGCTGCGGGCCTGCTCCTATTCTATGATCCGCCATAAGCGGGTGGCCCATGTGATTGGAGTGGAGGAAGAGGCGGTCAAATTGGCTAAATTCTGGGGTGCGGACCCAGAATTGGCCCGCCATGCGGGGATTTTGCACGATTGTACCAAATACCTGGAGCTGACATCCCAGTTGCATTTGTGCGCGAAATATGGTATTGAATTAGATGCTTTAGAACAGAAGGCGGTCAAGCTGCTCCATTCCAAGACTGGAGCATGTATGGCCCGGTATGTTTTTGGGGAACCTGATGAGGTATACGAGGCCATCTTCTGGCATACCACAGGCAAGGCGGATATGACGCTGCTGGATAAGATCCTGTATATAGCGGACTACATAGAGCCAAACCGGGATTTTGAAGGTGTGGAGCGTTTGCGGAGATTGGCTTATACTGATTTGGATCAGGCTATGCTCCTCGGGGTGGAGTCTACCATTCAAGAGATGGAAGAACGGGGGGTTCCGGTTCATATCAATACCATTCTGGCCAGACAATGGCTGCTTGACCGGGGCGTAAAGCTGGAGGAATAAGACAAGATGAGCGGAAAAAGAGAGACAAAACCCAGCAGACAGCGCCGGCGATCTTCTGGACCAGCTGGCTGGTGGCAGCAGCATCGGGAATGGGTGGCAGGGCTTGACCGTGGGCAGAAGCTTCGCTACAGACTGCTTCAGACACTGGTGGTCCTTTCTATCCTGGTGATCGGAGTGTGGCTGGGTCTGAAGATGTGGATGAAGCTGCCGGAAATCCCAGACCCATCCGGAGGGGCTGGCATCACTCAGGGGGACGGAACGCCGAACTTTGACGGGGCTGAGTTGCCTGATGTAGCAAAAAGCGGTCGGCGGCCTGGAGTGTACACCTTCCTTCTGGTTGGGCAGGATACTGCCGGGGGCGGCAATACAGACACCATGCTGCTGATCACATTTGACAGCAAGGCAAAGACGGTGCACGGCATGAGCCTGCCCCGGGACACGATGATCAATACCAGCCGCAAGGGCAGCGGGCATCGTCTGAACGCAGTGTATAACTTTAACAAGGGCAGAGATCCAGATACCCAACTAGTCAATGGAATCACGGCCCTGAAAAAAGAAGTAGGAAAATTGACTGGTGTTGTCCCTGACTTCTATGTGGTCGTTCAGTGGGAGGCGGTGGGCCGACTGGTGGAGGCCATTGGCGGTGTCCACTTTGAGGTGCCGTTCGATATGGACTATGACGACCCGACTCCAGGGCAGGATCTTCACATCCACTTGAAGAAGGGCTATCAGGAACTGAACGGAGAGCAGGCTATGGGCCTGATCCGCTGGCGGCACAATAACGACTATTCTGTGCAGTACCCCAATGGAGATCTGGGTCGGGTTCAGACGCAGCAAGCCTTCCTGAAGGCAGTAGCTGCGGAGTGTCTAAAGCCGGAAATCCTTCTGAAGGTCACCAGTTTGGCAGAGATCTTTATGGAGAATGTAAACACCGACTTGTCGCTGGGCAATCTGCTGGCCTTTGCGCAGCTGGCAGTAGGAATGGACGCAGAGGAAGATATCCAGTTTGTCACTATGCCCAACCAGAATGCCAGTTATCCTAAGGTGTCTATGGTGCTGCCTGTGGTGGACGAGTTATTGGATGTCCTGAATAACGGATTTAATCCCTACGTGGATCAGATCCAGGCCAGTGATCTGCAGGTCCTGGTCCGAAACAGCGACGGCAGCTACTCTGTGACCGGCGGCACTTTGTTGGATGAGACACTGTCCCGGCCCAGAGGCAGCGGATCCTCCGCAAGTGGCGGACAGACCGCAGAGATTCCGGACGATCCGCAAGAGGAACTTCCGGATCCGGATGGTTCTCAGGAGCTGCCGCCGGATGGGTCCCAGGTCATCCCGCCGGATGGTTCTGGAGTCCTGCCGCCAGATGGCTCCCAAGTGCAGCCTCCCGATGGATCCCAAGGTGGGCAGATCCCTCCAGAAAATCAGCCGATTCCCCCATCTGAGAGCGGAGGAGACAGTGCCCTGCCGGACCCAGGCGGTTCTCAGAACGCTGGGAGCGGCGAGACGGGGCAGCAGCCGGAGCCTCCAGCAGAGGGCGGCCCTGACATTGGCGGTGCCGAGGGCAGCGAGGGAATGACCGTGTCCGAACTGCCTGACTGGCTCAACCCCACGGGAGTGGAACCTGCGGCGTGAGCTGCATTGATTCTGAGATGAGACAGAACCTCAAGAGAGTACGCACTGCCCTTTCCAGGGCGGAGCGGCATGATAGAAAGGAGAAGCGCCTGTGACTTCTTATGAAAGCGCGATTTTGCTGGCAAAGGCCCTAGATGGGAAAAAAGGAGAAGAGATCAAGGTCCTGAAAACGGAGGGGCTGACCACACTGGCAGACTACTTTGTGATCTGCACTGCTACCTCTACCACACAGATCAAGGCTATGTCCGACGCCTGTGAGGAGACCATGGAGAAGCAGGGAGAGCGGGTCCACCACATCGAGGGACACCGGGGTGGCACATGGCTGCTGATGGATTTTTCCTCTGTGGTCGTTCATATCTTTATGGATGAGGCCCGGAAGTTCTATGATTTAGAGCGCCTCTGGGGTGATGCGGAGGAAATTCCTTTGGCGGATGTATTGAAGGAAGATTGAGCGACTAACATGCCGCTTGCCAACCAAATCCCTTGACAACTCTTTGGGAATCCCATATAATGAGATCTTGTAAAAGCGTTGCGGAAGAGGAGTACCCCACTGCAGGCGGCAGAGAGAGGAGACGGATGGTGCAAGTCTCCCCGCCGGATGGGGGAAGGTGGCTTCCAAGCTCTGTCCCTGAAATCCAGTAAGGGATGGCGGTTCCCCCGTTACCGGGCTGTGAGTGTCCCCTTTTGGGAAAATCAGGTGGTACCGCGGACAAGATCTTGTTCGCCCTGAGCCTTTTTGGCTCAGGGCGTTTTTTTTGTTTGGAGGTGTACGTGGAATTTATCAATGAGACATGCTGCAATAGCGGACCATTCTGGTGATAAATTGGGCATCCATCCGGGCGCTCCATCGGTGGAACAGTCTAAGCCTCCAAATATTGGGCGGGAGCTGGGGCTTGTTTTGCTCCGCGCGGCTGCACAGCTTAGGTTTTCCTCCTTGGGCGGGGACTCAGCCGGAATGATGGCGTCTGTTGTGGGTTCTATTTTTGAACCATATTCGCGCCAGGATCGTGATCCGACTGGTACTGAAGGGGGAACAGATGCACCAGGCCATATTTGATGATGAGGAGGACTGTACCATCCGCAGCGGTGAAGACGAAGTCCGCCTGTTTTGTGACCACTAGCTCCAGTGCGCCAGATACCTTCCGTTTTTTCTGGAGCGTAAGACGATTGCAAGGCCAAGCAGGTCTGAGGAAATACCAATGGCCAGAGGGGGCGTGGCTCCCAAGGTCAGACGATAATTTGAGAACAGGACGTGAAAACGAATGAAAAAAGAACTGCCAAAGGTTTATGAGCCCCAGGAGGTAGAGTCCCGGATCTATGAGACCTGGGAGAAGAACGGCTGCTTCAAGGGCCGCCGGGATCCCAAGCGCAAGCCCTTCACCATCGTGATGCCGCCCCCCAATGTGACGGGACAGCTGCACATGGGCCATGCTATGGACTCCACCCTCCAGGACATCCTTATCCGCTTCAAGCGGATGCAGGGCTATGCCGCCCTGTGGGTCCCCGGCACTGACCACGCAGGTATCGCCACCCAGATCAAGGTGGAGGAGGAACTGCGGGTGAAGGAGGGCCTGACCCGCTATGACCTGGGCCGGGACAAGTTCCTGGAGCGGGTGTGGGACTGGAAGCGCCAGTATGGCAACCGCATTGTGGAGCAGCAGAAGAAGCTGGGCGCCTCCTGTGACTGGGACCGGGCTCGGTTCACCATGGATGAGGGCTGCTCCAAGGCCGTGCGGGAGACCTTCTGCGAGCTGTATGAGAAGGGACTTATCTATAAGGGCAGCCGGATCATCAACTGGTGTCCCCACTGTGTCACCGCCCTCTCTGATGCAGAGGTGGAGTATCAGGACAAGCCCGGCCACCTGTGGTATATCCGCTATCCTCTGACCGATGGTTCCGGCGACCTGGTAGTGGCGACCACCCGGCCTGAGACTATGATGGGCGATACCGGTGTGGCGGTAAATCCGGAGGATGAGCGCTTTAAGCACCTGGTTGGCAAGACCTGTATCCTGCCCATTATGAACCGGGAGATCCCCATTGTAGCCGACGAGTATGTGGAACTGGGCTTCGGCACCGGTGCGGTGAAGATGACCCCTGCCCACGACCCCAACGACTTTGAGGTGGGCCTGCGCCACAACCTGGAGACCATCCGGGTCCTGGACGATAACGGTGTGGTCAACGCCAATGGTGGCAAGTATGAGGGTATGGACCGCTATGAGTGCCGTCAGGCCATCGTAAAGGATCTGGAGGAGCAGGGCTATCTGGTCAAGACCGAGCCGTACAGCCACAATGTGGGCACCTGCTACCGCTGTCACAACGACGTGGAGCCCATCATCTCCGCCCAGTGGTTCGTTAAGATGAAGCCCCTGGCTGAGGAGGCCATCCGAGTGGTGGAGCAGGGGGAGACCAAGTTCGTCCCTGACCGCTTCTCCAAGACCTATCTGAACTGGATGGAGAATGTCCACGACTGGTGCATCAGCCGTCAGCTGTGGTGGGGCCATCAGATCCCTGTGTGGTACTGCGCAGACTGTGGGAAGATGACCGTCAGCCGGGAGGACCCCACCCAGTGCCAGCACTGCGGATCGAAGAACATCACTCGGGACCCCGATGTGCTGGATACCTGGTTCTCCAGCGCCCTGTGGCCTTTCTCTACCTTGGGCTGGCCGGAAAAGACGGAGGATCTGGACTACTTCTATCCCACTGATGTGCTGGTCACCGGCTATGACATCATCTTCTTCTGGGTGGCCCGGATGATTTTCTCCGCCTGTGAGCAGACCAAGCGGCCGCCCTTCCACACCGTGTTCATCCACGGTCTGGTCCGGGATGACAAGGGACGAAAGATGAGCAAATCCCTGGGCAACGGCATCGATCCCCTGGAGATCGCTGACAAGTACGGAGCCGACGCCCTGCGCTTTAACCTGGTCACCGGAAACAGCCCAGGCAACGATATGCGTTTCTACACCGAGCGCTGTGAGGCCATGCGCAACTTTGCGAACAAGATCTGGAATGCCAGCCGCTTCCTGATGATGAATCTGACCATCGACCAGTGCTGCCTGCCGGAGAAGCTGGAGCTGGAGGACAAGTGGATCCTCTCCAAGCTGAATACTGCCGTTCGGGAAATCACTGAAAATATGGAGCGCTATGAGCTGGGCGTGGCAGCACAGAAGATCTATGACTTCATCTGGGATGACTACTGTGACTGGTATATCGAGCTGACCAAGACCCGCCTCCAGGGTGAGGACGAGGACAGCAAAGTCCGGGCCCAGCAGGTACTGTGTCATGTCCTGACCCAGATGCTCAAGCTGCTGCACCCCTTTATGCCCTTTATCACAGAGGAGATCTGGCAGGCTCTGCCCCACGAAGGCGGGGTGGAGGAGGGTTCCTTCCTGATGCTCCAGACCTGGCCCGAGTATCAGGCAGAGCTGGACTTCCCCACCGAGGCGAAGGCTATGGAACTCATCATGGACGCCATCCGCGCCGTCCGCACCCGCCGCAGCGAGATGAACGTGCCTCCCTCCAAGAAGGCCCACCTCACCGTGGCCACCGATGAGTCGGCAGTGTTCCAGCTGGGTGTACCCTTCCTGAAGAAGATGGCTTATGCCAGTGAAGTGACTATCGTTCCTGCTGGTCAGGCTGCCGAGGCTGCTGGTCAGGTCACGGTGGTGACCCATGTGGCCCAGGTGTCTATGCCTCTGGCGGAACTGGTGGACCTGGAGAAGGAGAAGGCCCGCCTGGAAAAGGAACTGAAGAAAAATAGCACCGAATTGGATAAACTCAATGCCAAGCTGGCCAATCCGGGCTTTGTGAACAAGGCTCCAGAGCATGTGGTCAAAGCGGAGCAGGAGCGCTCCGTTCAGCTCACTGAGCTGGTAGCCAAGCTGAAAGAGCAGCTGAACGGAATGTGATTCCGATGCCGGCCCACCTGTCCCCACCCCCTGAGAGAGGGTGGGGACAGGTGGAAAGGATTTTGCTCTGTAGAAGAAAATAAGAAAATTGGAAAGAATACAGTTTAGTGCTTGACAGAAAGCTGGGTCTATGCTAATATATAACTCGCCTCTGATTGCAACGAGATGAGGAGAGATGTCCGAGTGGTTTAAGGAGCCGGTCTTGAAAACCGGTGACTCGTCAAGAGCCGTGGGTTCGAATCCCACTCTCTCCGCCACTTTTTTCATCCAGTGCTTGATATGTAATGTCGGTTGTAGCCATGCAGAAGTACCCAAGTGGCTATAAGGGGCTCCCCTGCTAAGGGAGTAGTCGGGTTAAACCGAGCGAGGGTTCGAATCCCTCCTTCTGCGCCACGTGGCCGCAAAGTTTACTTTGCGGCCACGTTTTTCTATGAAGGTGAAAAACTGAAAAAAATCAGAAAATCTACTTGCATTTTCAAGTAAGTTGTGCTATTATATCAGTTGCGTTTACGAAACGATCCTCCATGGAGAAAGAGGTGAAGATACAATGAAGGCAGGAATTCATCCCGACTATCAGCAGACCACCATCCGGTGCGCCTGCGGCAACGTGATCGAGACTGGTTCCACCAAGCAGGACATCCGTGTTGAAGTGTGCTCTAAGTGTCACCCCTTCTACACCGGTAAGCAGAAGATGGTGGATACCGGCGGACGTGTCAGCCGCTTCAACAAGAAGTTTGGCTTGGACAAGAAGTAAGATTGCGTCTCAAAAGCCGCACCGAGGTTTCGGTGCGGCTTTTTGTCATTTTTTGCTGCTCCAGACTGTTGGAGCGCCCTTCAGAATAAGCTGGAAGGAATTCAAAAGGAGGTACTTGTCATGCTGAAGCGTATCGATCCCAAAGAGATTAGACAAAATGTATTTTCCCTGATTGGAGACCAGTGGATGCTCATTACCGCCGGAACGGCGGAGCAGTGCAACACCATGACTGCCGCTTGGGGTGGACTGGGAGTGCTCTGGGGAGCGCCAACAGCCACCTGTTATATCCGGCCCCAGCGTTATACACGGGAGTTTGTAAATCGGGAGGAATATTTTACGCTTGCCTTTTTCGGTGAGGAATACCGTCAAGCTTTGGCCTTGTGTGGAGATAAGAGCGGGCGTGAAGTGGATAAGATCAAGGAGTGCGGTTTTACTGTCAAAACGGCGGAGTGTGGTGCGCCCTATTTTGAGCAGGCTGAACTGGTTCTGGTTTGCCGCAAGCAATATATTCATCCTATGGATCCCGACCGGATGCCTGAAGATGTGAAAGAGAAGTGGTATCCAGGACAGGACTACCACATCATGTACCTGGGTGAGATTGTAGAGGCATACCAGAGATAACTGGCGGGTGGGAGCGGATGCTTCCCTCTGCAAAGAAATCAAATCCCATGGGAGGATGTATGACCCAGAACGATTTACAAGAAAAGAAAAACCGGGCGGTGCTGGTAGGTCTGTGGGCCCACCGGCTGTCCGTAGAAGAGAACGCCACAGAGGAGACTATGGAGGAACTGTCTGATCTGCTGGAGACGGCAGGAGGCGAGTGTGTTGGGACTGTGCTCCAGTCTAAGGATAGCCCCGACCCGCGTACCTTCATCGGTGAAGGCAAGGTGGCAGAGGTCCGGGAGCTGGTCCGGGCAATGGATGCGGATATGGTCATCTTTGATAATAGCTTGTCCCCCTCTCAGCAGCGGGTACTTAGCGAAGAGTTGAAGGTGGCGGTGATGGATCGCTCCGCTCTGATCCTGGATATCTTTGCTCAACGTGCCCGTACCCGGGAGGGGCGGCTCCAGGTAGAACTGGCTCAGTACAAGTATTTGCTGCCCAGACTGCTGGGTATGTGGACCCATTTGGAGCGGCAGGAGGGCGCCATCGGAACCCGCGGCCCCGGCGAGACTCAGTTGGAGACTGACCGGCGGCACATCCACAGAAAGATCGCCAAGTTGGAGGATGAGCTTCGGGATGTGCGCCGGGTGCGCGCCACCCAGCGCGAGCGGCGGATCAAAAACGAGGTGCCGGTAGTGGCCATCGTGGGTTATACCAATGCCGGAAAGTCTACCCTGCTGAACAAACTCACCGGGGCGGAGATCCCGGCCAACAACCGGCTGTTCGACACTCTGGACACCACCACCAGAACCCTGGAGATCTCGGACACCTGTACTGTGCTCCTGTCCGACACGGTAGGCTTTATCCGCAAGTTGCCCCACCATCTGGTGGAGGCTTTTAAGGCCACCTTGGAGGAACTCTCTTTTGCCGATCTGCTGCTCCATGTCATTGATGCGTCCAATCCCGAGTGGCGGGAGCAGGCGGCGGTAGTGGATCAGCTTATCCACGAGCTGGGAGCTGACCAGACTCCCAGGCTGGAGGTGTTCAACAAATGCGACCTGTGGACGGGGGAAATCCGTCCCCATGGGGAAAACATCGTCTCCATCTCTGCCCGCACTGGCGAGGGGCTTCCCACCCTTTTGGAGGCCATTGGGCAGCGACTGGACAGCGGGGTAAAGCGGGTGACCATCCACCTGCCCTATGAGAAGGGCGGGTTACTGGACCGGTTGTACCAAGAGGCCAAGGTAGAGCAGGTGGACTATGGAGAGACCATCGATGTAGTAGCCGTCTGCACGCCCAGAACCATCGGGCAGCTGGGCCCTCTGGTGGAGGGATGGCAGCCCCATAAGGAACCCTGGGAAAGTTAGAAATTAGGAGTTAGGAATGGGCGGTTTTTCGGTGTGGAGGGTATCTGCGCTGAAAAGCCGCCCCCTTTTACGGAGAGAGGATCTATGTCCATACTGATGACATCACGCCTGCTGCTTCGCCCTTTCGAGGAGAAGGATGCGGCGGAGCTATATGACTATGCCCGGGACCCCCGGGTGGGGCCCATCGCGGGGTGGCCACCCCATACCAGCGTTGAAAACAGCCTGGAGATCATTCGGACGGTGTTTTCGGCCCCAAATGTATTTGCAGTGACGGAGCGGGAAAGCGGCCGGGTGATCGGCTCAGCCGGCTTTGTGGGGGAGCACCGGAAGGAACTTCCGGGCCCGGATGATGAGCTGGGCTATGCCCTCAATCCCGCATTCTGGGGCCGGGGGCTGATCCCGGAGGCGTCCAGGGCACTGATTCATTGGGGGTTCACGGAGTTGGGTCTTGAAACTATCTGGTGCAATCACTATGACGGGAACGCCAAGTCCCGCCGAGTCATTGAGAAGTGCGGATTTCGCCATCAGTTTTCCCAGGAGACCGATGTGCCGTTGTTAGGAGAACGGCGATTGACCCACTTTTTTGCCCTCACCCGATCGCAGTGGGCTGCGAATGGGTGAAAGAACATACAATTACAACATACAGCCCTCTCCAAAATACTTTGGAGAGGGCTGTTTATGTGGGAGCAGCCATCAGACTGTCCAAAGGGCCTTTGTGTACCGCCTGCAGGGCAGCCAGACGGCAGAAGTCGGCAGGACGTACCAGGTCAGGATTTTTCCAGAGTTCTACTGCACCGCACTCCTCCAGCAGCGTGGCCACAAACTGGGAGCAGAAATAGTGGTTCTTCCGGCGGAGTGGGCGGTTGAAATAGCAGGACAGAACGCCTAGCAGATTGTAGTGATAGAGTTCTCGCTGGTGGTACATCCTGGAGAGCTGCTGCCGGAGACGGCGATAGACCGAATCGGAGACTTTCAATTTGTAGAGACAGCAGGGGATCTGACGGTTTCTGATGCCTGGACGCTCCTCCACCAAACCGGCGGGGAGGGCAAAGTGTTTATGTTTGCGGGCGAAGCTGTAAAAGGGCCCGGAGGGGCCGTCCAGGCCGATGGAAGCATGAGTGTAACAGTCCGAAGTGACCAGGTGAATGAGCCGGGAGAACCAGGTCTCGGAGCGAGTGAGAAGAATGTAGATGGAGTGCGTCTGGGTACTTTGGAATGTGTCAGAAGTGAAGCTGGCCATCAAAATTCCCCCTTTCTTTGTACTCAGGATATCAGAAAGAGTATAAAGAACGTTGAAAAAAAGATTAAGGTTTTCTAAAATCATGTCTGTTGATAAAGTATGAGTGGAGCAGTAAAAAAATCCCTCAAGAGTTGGGCGGAGAGGAAAAGACGGAAGGGCGCACCATAAGGTGCGCCCTTCCATCAAAAATCAAAGAGGATAAGGAGAATATCTAAGTGGGGTCAGGTCAGATCTGTAATCACATAGCCGAACATACTGTCCCGAGAGGTGAGAGTCACCTGGAAGTCCCGAAGGACGCTGCCATCCTCAAGGGAGTTGAGCTGCCCGGTGAGAACCACCGTGCCGCTGGCCAGTGTGATAGGAGCCTGGAGGACCACCTCAGCCAAGCCCTCGTCGCCGCGAGCAAGACGATAGGAGTCATCAGACGCCTGATAACGGATTCGCTGAGAGATGGGAGAGGGGATCTCAGGAAGCTGCTCCACCTGTGGGTAGAGGGCTGAAGCGTAATCTCGAACCATCTCAGAGGGGAGGATCAGGGTGTCATCCGTGAGCTCAGCCCGCTCATCCATCTGACCGTACAGGCTGAGCATATAGTACAGGCTGGTCCACAGAAATTCGCTGTTCTCCGGTTCGTATTCCAGGTTATTCTCCGTCATGGCCAGCACCAGAGAGTGGACCGCAGGATACATAGCCTGGGCTGCATCAGCCTGGGCGGGAATGTTGCCGTGGATCTCCTCCACAGAGAGGTCGATGGAAGGCGTCTGCTGCTCCGCAAAGGCGGCACTTCCAAGCGGCAGAGCAAGGATGGTCAGGATCGTTAGGGAAGCCAGAAGCTTTTTCACAGCAGGCCCCTCCTTTCTTATCTGGTATGGACTTAGTATATCATGTTCCGCTGTCATTCTCTTGTCAAAGCGATTACATAGAAATGAAAAAGTGGTTACAAAATGATTGCATCAGGAGACAGAATGTTTCAAACTTCTGAAAAAAACTCTGAAAGACGGCCTCAGGCACCGAGAGATAGGAAAATCCGCCTTGTTTCTGTTCGTTGACAGATTCCCCAAAATGAAGCCCCGGCAGGCTACTACTCGCTCTGCCGGGGCCATTGTGGGGCTACATTCCCATGGCGTCAGTCAGGGTCTCCACTGCGTCAGACACCGACTTGGCTGCCCGGTGGGCGGCACGTTTGATCTCCCAGCGGGAGGGGGCCATGGTCATGCCGATGGCAGTGCCAGCCGCCAGGCCGGCAGCCATACCGGCAATGAACTTTCCGCAGCCGCAACCAGTTCCGTTCATGTTCCGTTCACTCCTTTTGTGTCGAGTTTTGCTGTTGATCTGTTTCGCCGGCCGCCCCGGAGCGGGGTGAAACCGGTTCCTTTTTATTCTTTCCCTTTCTGAGGAAAAATGCGTTGCTAAATCTTGCTGGTTCCGCTATAATTTAACGTAACGGAGTTTGCCCATTTTTACGGCAGCCCTTTCGTTTTACCACACGGGCCAATCGGCCCTGTCTATTTTGGAGGAACCATGTAATGAAACTTCTGATTCAGAACGGCCGGGTAGTGGATCCGGTGAATGGGACGGTTTCCATTCTCGACTTGTATGTTGAGAATGGAAAGGTACTCCAGCTGGAGAAGGACATTCAGACGGAGGCCGATCGGGTGATCGATGCCACCGGACTGGTGGTCTGTCCCGGGTTGGTGGATCTGCACGTCCATCTCCGAGACCCGGGTCTGACCTATAAAGAAGATATCTTCACCGGCACGGCCGCCGCTGCCCGCGGTGGAGTTACATCCCTGGCCTGCATGGCCAATACTGACCCGGTGGTGGATAGTCCGGAGCAGATTCAGTATATTCGTGAGAAAGCTGCCCGGGCCAATGGTGTCCATGTCTACCCTGTGGGCGCAGTTTCCCAGGGCCTGAGGGGAGAGGAGCTGACCGACGCAGATGCCTTGAAAAAGGCTGGTGCCGCCGCTCTGTCCGATGACGGCTGCAATGTGGACAACGCCAATCTGATGCGGGATGCACTGATCCACGCCAAGCGGGCGGAATTGCCTGTCTTGTGTCACTGTGAGGACACCTCTATGGTGGGCAACCGGGCGGTGAATGAGGGGAGTGTCTCCCGCCAGCTGTGGATGGAGGGACGCCCCGCCATTGCGGAGGAAATCGTAGTCATGCGGGATGCCATGCTGGCGGAGGAGACTGGGGCCCACGTCCATATCTGCCACGTGTCTACCGCCAAGTCGGTGGACATCATTCGGAGGATGAAAAAGCGGGGGATCGCGCTGACCTGTGAGACCTGTCCTCAGTACTTCACACTTACTGAGGATGAAATCCTTACCCAGGAGGCGTTGGCCCGGGTCAACCCTCCGCTGCGCACAGCCAAGGATATTAAGGGCATCATTGCGGGCCTGAAGGATGGAACCATCGACGCTATCGCCACCGACCACGCCCCCCACTCTGCTGAAGAGAAAGCCCGTCCCCTGGCCAAGGCACCCAGCGGAATGATCGGTTTAGAGACCTCTCTGGCCATCGCCCTGACGGAACTGTACCATACCGGGCGGATGAAGTTGCCCGACCTGATCCGCCGCATGACCTATAATCCCGCCTCCATCCTCCGTCTGGGAACCAAGGGCCGCTTGTCGCTAGGCAGCGATGCCGACATCACCATTTTCGACCCGGAGGAGGAGTGGATCATCGACCCGGAACAGTTCGCATCCAAAGCCAGAAACACCCCCTTTGGGGGCCGGAAGGTAAAGGGCCGCGTGAAGTATACCATTGTGGCAGGAAACGTTATCTACCAGGATAACATTTAAGACCCGTCAGGCGGCAGAATGGCCGCTGTCCTATGTAGGACTAAAGGAACAGAAAGAGAGGAAGAGACCGATGTCTTTTGATGTATTGCAGGAGAAAATCATTGCCAAACAGAACCCCACCGTGGCCGGGCTGGATGCCCGCATCGAATATGTGCCAGAGCACATCCGCAAGGCTGCCTATGCCCAGTACGGGGTGGGGCTAAGAGGAGCCTGTGAGGCTATCTGGCAGTTCAATGTAGGGCTGATCGACGCGCTGTGCGACGTGGTGCCCGCTGTCAAGCCCCAGAGCGCCTACTATGAGAACCTGGGCTGGCAGGGGATGGAGATGCTGGAGCGCACCATCCGCTATGCCAAGGAGAAGGGGCTGTTTGTCATTGCCGACATCAAGCGGGGCGACATCGGCTCCACCGCCGCCGCCTATGCCGAGGGCTGGCTGTCCGGCGCGCCCATTGAGGGACAGATGTTCAAGTCCTTTGACGCCGACTGCGTCACCCTCAACGGCTATATGGGCTCCGATTCCATCAAGCCCTTCCTGGAGGCCGCCAAGGGGGAGGACAAGTGCGCCTTTGTGCTGGTCAAGACCTCCAATCCCGGCTCCGGCGAGCTGCAGGACCTGAAGATCGCCGACGGCCGCACCATCTATGAGGCCATGGGCGAGCTCAACGAGTCCATCGCCGCCGGCACCGAGGGCCAGTACGGCTTCACCATGGCGGGTGCCGTCACCGGAGCCACCTATCCGGAGCAGATCCAGGATTTACGGGCCCGGCTTCCTCATACGTTCTTCCTGGTACCCGGCTACGGGGCCCAGGGGGGCACCGCCGAGGATGTGAAGTACGCCTTCAACGAGAAGGGCCACGGGGCCATCGTCAACTCCTCCCGGGGCATCATGTGTGCCTGGAAAAAGACCGGCGGAGACGGACATGATTTCCAGGAGGCTGCGAGAAACGCCGCCATCGCCATGAAGGAGGACATCGCCCGGTTCGTGACCATCCAGTAAATGTGCTTGTTCCGGCAAACTTTGTGAGCTGCAAGGAGGACAATATGGAAGAGACACGCACCCGGAGCTGCCCAAGCTGTGGAGCGGAGATGGAATGCAAACTGCAAAATTTCTCTATTGGAGCCGACGGCGGCGGTCTGTTGACCCTGCTGGCCGACCAGTATGAGGTGGATTTGTATGCTTGCCCTGCGTGCGGTAAGGTCGAGCTGTATACTGCTGCATTTTCCAAAGAGCCGAAGCCTGCACCCTACTGGTGTGAGCACTGTCAGGAAGAACGGGAGGATCGGCTCTGCCCGGTCTGCGGACAGGTTGGGCTGTTGATGGAGGAGCATCTTCGGAATTTGGAACA
>ENA-ORUF01002586-ORUF01002586.1-human-gut-metagenome-genome-assembly--contig:-NODE-2586-length-15226-cov-4.201701_pt1 | contig 15226 bp, 12 predicted proteins | sample MGYA00242077_ERZ509203 | MGnify/ENA primary metagenome ERZ509203 (study PRJEB26280, sample SAMEA2338834) | human gut metagenome | biome: human gut; feature: human-associated habitat; material: faeces...
AAATATGAGGCGTCCGCTGCCGTGCCGTATTTTCTTCATAAAGGGGCAGCTGCCCCGCTCAGCCCACGCTGATCCCCATGCGGCGGGCTACCTCCAGCATCCCATGTCCCTCCGGGACCAGGCGGCTTTTCCCAGCTACATCCTTCAGCCGGTTTGCACCTACATGGTTGTTCTTCATAGCAACTGTGATGCCGTAGTTCTCGTCCTCCACCATCTTAGCGGCATAGGAACCAAACTGAGTGGCCAGTACTCGATCATAGGGGCAAGGGCTTCCGCCCCTTTGCATATGTCCAGGGACACAGATTCTAGTCTCGATTCCAGTGAGAGCCTCGATCTGTCGGGCAATACGGTTGGTGGCGGTGGTGTATCCCTGCTCCGCCCGTTTTGCCATCCGTTCCTTTCGCTTCATCCGGGCCTCCTTGGCGTCCACGGCCCCCTCGGCCACTGCCAGGATGGAGAAGTGCTTTCCCTGAGCCGCCCGACGCTCAATGGCAGCACATACATTCTCAATGGTATAGGGCAGCTCCGGGATGAGGATGATGTCCGCTCCCCCGGCAATACCGGCATAGAGGGTGAGCCATCCCGCCTTATTGCCCATCAGTTCCACCACCATGCAGCGGCTGTGGCTGCCAGCGGTGGTGTGGACCCGGTCGATGGCCTCGGTAGCGATTTCCATGGCGGAGTGGAAGCCAAAGGTCACATCGGTACCGAAGATGTCATTGTCGATGGTCTTGGGCAGTGCAATGATGTTCAGTCCCTCCTCCGCCAGGAGGTTAGCAGTCTTATGGGTGCCATTGCCGCCCAAACACAGCAGACAATCCAGCTTCATTTCATGATAGTTTTTCTTCATGGAGGCCACTTTGTCCACCTGGTCCTCCTCCACTACCCGCATCAGTTTGAATGGGGTACGCTTGGTCCCCAGGATAGTTCCGCCTACTGTTAAGATACCGGAGAACTCACGAGGTTCCATCACCCGCCAATCCCCATTGATGAGTCCGGCATAGCCGTTACTGATGCCGATGAGTTCCACATTTTCCCCCATACGCTGATACAGCGCCTTTGCTACGCCCCGCAGGGTAGCATTCAGCCCCGGACAGTCGCCTCCTGAGGTCAGAATTCCGACTCGTTTCTTCATTCTCTGACTCCTCCTCTCAGTTCTGGCCAGTCAATCAATCTGTCCAGCCAGGACCCTTTGATAGTCTGCATAGTTTTCCTCCAAAAGCCGGGGCGTATCCAGCCCGTAGGGGCATTTAGACTTGCACTGTCCACAATGGAGGCACTGCTCGATTTGCTTCATCTTCTCCTGCCACTCCGGCGTCAGCCAGGCCGCGGCGGGAGCCCGGCGGAGCATTAGGCTCATACGGGCACAGTTGTTGATCTCGATCCCTGCCGGACAGGGCATACAGTAGCCGCAGCCCCGGCAGAAGTCCCCGGCCAGCTCATCCCGATCCTGGCGGATCAAAGCCTTCTGCTCCTCTGTCATGGTGGGCGGCGTCTGGACACAGGACAGGAACTGGTCCAGCTCACTCTGGCGCTGTACGCCCCAGATGGGCAGAACCGTGGGGTGCTCCTCCATGAATGCCGCGGCGGTCAGGCCATCCCGGATCAGGCCGCCGGCCAACCCCTTCATGGCGATAAAGCCCATATCCGCCGCCCGGCATTTCTCCACCAGCTCCAGCTCCTGGGGGCCGGACAGGTAGCTGAAGGGGAATTGCAGGGTGTCATACAGCCCGGAGTCGATGGCCTCATGGGCCACTGCCAGGCGGTGATTGGTAATGGAGATGTGGCGGATCTTTCCCTGACGCTTGGCCTCCAGGGCGGCATCATACAGGCCGTCCGCTCCCCCCGGACGAGGACAGAAGGCGGGGTTATGGAACTGATAGATATCAATGTGATCGGTGCCCAGAGTGTGCAGACTGGTCTCCAGATCCTTCCAGAACTCCTCCGCCGTCTGTGCGGCGGTTTTCGTGGCCAGGATCACCCGGTCCCACATCCCGGCAAAGGCGGCGCCCACTTTCTCCTCACTGTCCGAATAGGCCCGGGCTGTGTCAAAGTAGTTCATTCCTCCGTCATAGGCCCGGTGGAGCAGTTCCACCGCCTCTGCCTTGGAGATCCGCTGGATGGGCAGACAGCCAAATCCCTGCTTCTCCACCACAAGGCCCGTGCGACCCAGTCTCACGCTTCCCATATATGCTCCTCCTCTTGACGTGCAGCAGCCGTCATCATCTTCTCTCCTTATTAAAAAACGGATCAGCCCTCATGTCAAGAGCTGATCCTTGCTTTTCTATGTTAAATTCTGATGAGTCATTGGCTCTCCTTTCTACCCGGCAGTGACAAACAGCTCATACAATCGGCTGAGCATATCCCAGGTTGCCCGGTCCATCACCCCGGTCTCCTCCAGCTGGGCCAGGTTCTGGAGCCACAGGGTATTCTGCACCGAGGCATCCCCATGCTGTCCGTCCGCCTCGTCCTCCACGATTCCCTCCAGCCGCTGGCGCAGCAGTTGGAACATCGTTTGGGGCAGAACCATATACGCCCCCTCTCCACCCGGCTGCATCTGTGCGCCCTCTCCGGGAAAAATACGCAGACTTCTGGGCGGCGCCACTTCCCGTTCCAGCGCCATCCATTCCTGCCGAATGGCCTCCCAGGTGCGGCTGTCTACCACTCCGGTTACCGGCGGGGCCAGTTCCCGCTGGAAGAGCATCACCGCCTCCAGTGTCTCCTCTCCAAACAATCCATCGGCCGCCAGCTGGGGAAGAAAACCGTACCGTGTTCCCAGACGACGGAGCATATATTGGAGATTCTGTACCGGATTGGACAGCATCTCCTCCTCAAATTCCTGCGGTGTCATACCATATTCACTCCTCTCTGATCGCTGCTCCCCATTCGGAGATCCTCTCCCGGAAATTGGCCTGCCCGGCTGGTAGTTCCGTATCCTGGCGCCATCACCGGAACACCTTCACTTTGAGGAAAATTGAGGCCATCCCTTCGCAGGTCGCGCTCGATACCCGAATATTCTCCATAGATGGAATGCCAAGTCTGGGGTCCCACAATGCCATCAGATAACAGCCCGACATGGGACTGATACTCCCGCACAGCCCTGGTGGTTGCACCGCCGTAGATACCGTCAATTTGAATCACACTGACTGTTGGTTCAAACTCCGCGACCAGAGCCAGCATATATTGCAACACTGCCACATCTCCCCCCCTGTCTCCCTGCCGCAGCAGGCCCGGGTACTGAAAGGAAAAACTCTGGAACAGCTGTCCCTCGCTGACCAGCTCAGCCAATTGGGAAATCCCCACATAAAGATATACCATCTTATACCAGGTCGCTTTGCCCACCACACCATCTGCTGTCAACCCGAAGGTACTCTGAAAGACCCGGACTGCCTTCTCTGTCTGGGGATCATAGATGCGGGTGACCGGCCATATCTTTGGGATGGCTGGATAGCTCTGAGAGATACGATTGAGCATATTCTTTGCCACTACTACGGCTTCACCCTGAGAGCCGAGGCGAAGAGGCGTACCCGGATAGGAACTTCCCATATCCCGAATCGGAGCGTTCTGAACCAACTCAATACCCTCGCCATAATAATGCCGTAGAATCTCCATAGGCCCATACCCCTGCTGGGCCAGATCCTGGCTTCCCCACTGGGAAAGTCCGTCACAGGTACTGGTGGTACCGTTGCAGAACTTTGCCGACAGGGGCTCTACAAAGCCGCTGCGGCGGATATAGTCGTTAAAACTCTCATCCACTGCGCGGCTGATGTTCTCAAAGATGTTACGTCCGCGGATAAACTTCTGATCATACGCAGTGGTAGAGGTAATGTCGAAATCATAGCCTCGGCTTGGATAGAATTCTGTGTAGACCCGATTCAGTGCAAAGGAAACAATGGCCAGGATGTTCGCCTTGATGGCCGCCGGCTCCCAGGTTGGATAGATCTCACTGGAGGCTACATTTTTTACATAGTCCGGGAAAGAAACGGTGACATTTTCCGCCTCCTCGTCCGGAAGGCCCAGGTGTACAGTAATTGTACTGGGTACAACAGGTGTCACTCGGATGGGCATGACTCACCTCACAGGTTCTGCCCGGGGATCTCCCAGGTCTGATTTTGGATCAAACTGGACTCCCCCTCACTAAGAGGTGCCAGTTCCATCTCCTGAAGCGTATCCACTCCATCAAAAATCTGGACTCCTTCCACCAGCAGCATGGCATAACCCGGGTGTTCCGCCCACACATCACACACTGCATAAGGGGGCGTCCTATCCCCCGGCCGAGTACTGTCCCCCATAATCGGGGTAGGGATGTCCACCGGTCGGGTGAATCCGCTTCGGTCTGTTGCTTGAACTGACAGCAGTTGGTACTTCCCTCCCTCTCCCCGCTGAGTAACCACTATCGTGGTGTCTGACAGAGGCAGCTTCGCCCGGGAGACGTAGACGCGGACCGTCAAGGTCCCTGTTCCATTCATAGGCTCCTCCTTCCGGCGGGCATATCCCGCCTGCTTCTGCCTCTATAATATGCCGATTTCTCCCTTGCGGTGAAAAACAGCGTCCCCCGAAGTTATTTCTCCGAGAGACGCTGTCTGAAATAATTTCTATTAACTTCACTCAGGACCAGGATTCTTCCAACTCCGACCGCTTTGCACGGCCCATTAAATCGATAACCACCAGCTTGGGATCCCGGCCCTCATACAGGACCTCATAGGCAGCCTGGGAAATTGGCATCTCCACACCGGCCTTCTGGGCTAGGGTCCGGGCGTTGGCAGCGGCGTAGTAGCCTTCTACCACCGCTCCAATCTCCTCCATGGCCTGGTCCACCGGCTTGCCCTGGCCGATAAGAATGCCGCACCGGCGGTTGCGGGAATGCATGGAGGTGCAGGTGACGATCAAATCACCCACACCAGCCAGCCCGGTGAAGGTATCCTTTCGTCCGCCCAGAGCCACTCCCAGACGGGCCATTTCCGCCAGCCCCCGGGTCATCAGCAGCGCCTTGGTGTTATCCCCGCAGCCCATACCATCGGTACAGCCAGCGCACAGGGCGATGACGTTTTTCAGAGCAGCACAAATCTCGGTTCCAATCCGGTCATCGCTGGTATAGACCCGGAAGCGCTGATTCATAAACAGATCCTGGACTAACTCAGCATCAGACAGACGGTCGGCGGCGGCCACAACTCCGGTTGGGATGTGCCGCCCCACTTCCTCGGCATGAGAGGGCCCCGACAGCACCACTACCGGGCACTTGCCCTCCAGTTCCTCCTCAATGACCTGGCTCAAGCGAAGGGAGGTGGACTTCTCAATCCCTTTCGAGGCGGAAATGACCACAGTTCCAGGGCGGATGAAGTCCCGCAGCTTTGCAGCCGTCTCCCGTACCGCATAGGAAGGCGTGGCCATCAGCACCGCCCCGCTGTCCGCCACAGCGGAAAGGTCTGCGGTAAAGTGCATCGCCTCCGGCAGGGACACCCCCTTCAGCATGGGATTCTCCCGAGTCCGGTGTAATTCTTCCGCCTTTTCCTGGCGGTGGGACCACAGAGTCACATCATGTCCGTTTTCAACCAGCAGCAGAGCCAAGGCTGTCCCCCATCCGCCGCTTCCCACTACGGTTATTTTCATTTTGAATAACCTCCCATTTTTCGTACAACCCATGTAGGGCAGGGGACCTGCCCCGCCGTTTGAAGCCGTCTCTCTCCAAGGCAGCGGAGTCTTGCCCCAGCCTTAATGCTCACTTTTTTTGCGATGCAGGGAAAATTTGTTTTCTGTCCCGGACAACAGCCGTTTGATGTTGCTCCGGTGCATATAGACCACCAGTCCACCAATCACCAGTCCCATCAAAGCGATCACCGGATCTCGATAAACAAACCAAGTGGCCACAGGGAAGGAGGCTCCGGCCCAAATAGAGCCCAGAGACACATACTTCGTGGCTACAGCCAGAACGAAGAATCCCCCCCATACTACCAAAGCAATCCGCCAGTCGATCATAATGGCGATGGCTCCGCCGGAAAGAATGCCTTTGCCCCCCTTGAAGTGGAACATACAGGGAAACATGTGGCCCAGCAGGCACCACAGTCCTGCCCAGTATGTTGTGAGGACAGTGACGGTCACCTCAACCTCGTAGCTGCTCAGCATGAGGAGTTGTCCGGAAAGCCAAACACATACCCGGATAGCGATCACAGCCTTTAATACATCAGTCAGAATAACCACAAAGGTCAGAGGACCGCCGAAAGTACGAAAGAAATTTGTCAGTCCTGCATTACCGCTGCCATGCTTTCGCACATCATCCCGAAGAATATATTTCGAGACAATAACAGCCCCGTTGAAGCAGCCGCAGAAATAGGAGATCAATGCGGTCGCTAAAGCTGCCAGCCATATACTGGAGTCAAAGGACGTCAGAACAAAAAAGGCGTCTTCCATATCTTAATCCTCCTTCTCGCCCTTCTGCCGGACGGTAAGGCGCACCGGGGTGCCCTCCAGACCGAAGGTGGAGCGGATCTGATTTTCCAGATAGCGCTGATAGGAGAAGTGGAACAGCCGTGCATCGTTGCAGAAGCAGACAAAGTGGGGGGGCTTGATCCCAACCTGGGTCATATAGTAGATCTTCAGACGGCGGCCCTTGTCCGTAGGGGGCTGCACCCGGGCGGTGGCGTCAGCCAGGACGTTGTTGAGCATCCCGGTAGTGATGCGCATAGCGGCCTGGTCGTTCACATAGCGGATCAGCTCAAACAGACGGCCCACCCGCTGGCCCGTCAGGGCAGAGATGAACACGATGGGGGCATAGGTCATATAGGACAGGTCCCGCATCACATCCTGGCGCATCTTGTCCATGGTCTTGCCATCCTTCTCGATGGCGTCCCACTTGTTGACCACGATGATGCAGGCCTTGCCGGCCTCGTGGGCCAGACCGGCTACCTTAGTGTCCTGCTCGGTAACCCCTTCCTGGGCATCGATGAGGATGAGGCACACGTCGCTGCGCTCGATGGCCATGGTGGAACGGAGGACGGAGAACTTCTCGATCCGGTCGTCCACCTTGGACTTCTTCCGCATCCCGGCGGTGTCGATGAAGCAGAACTTTCCCTGCTCGTTCTCATAGTAGCTGTCGATGGCGTCCCGGGTGGTCCCCGCCACGTTGGAGACGATGACCCGCTCCTCTCCCAAAATGCGGTTGATTAGAGAGGACTTGCCCACATTGGGCTTTCCGATGACCGCCACCTTGATGACGTCGTCGTCCTCCTCCTCTTCCTCCTCGGGGGGGAAGTATGCAAAGCAGGCGTCCAGCAGGTCGCCGGTGCCGTGGCCATGGACGGCGGAGACCGCGATGGGATCCCCCAGGCCCAGGTTGTAGAACTCATAGATGTCCGGATTCTCCCGGCCGGTCTGGTCGGCCTTGTTCACCGCCAGCACCACCGGCTTGCCGGAGCGCAGGAGCATATTGGCTACCTCCTGGTCAGAGGCAGTCATTCCGGTCTTGATGTCACACACAAAGACGATCACGGTGGCGGTAGAGATGGCGATTTCCGCCTGCTCCCGCATAAAGGCCAGAATCTGATCATCGGTGCCCGGCTCGATGCCGCCGGTGTCCACGATGTCGAACACCCGGTTACGCCACTCGCAAGGGGCGTAAATGCGGTCCCGGGTAACCCCGGGGGTGTCCTCCACAATGGACAGCCGACGGCCGCACAGCTTATTGAAGAGCATGGACTTTCCCACATTGGGCCGGCCCACGATAGCAACTAATGGTTTCATAGCGTTTCCTCCTGTATTTCAAAGAGGAGCAGAGGCGTCTAGCCGCCCGCTCCAGTTATCTGTATTGAAAATATTCGGTCTCCTCCCGCAGCTGAACCTGTTCCGGAGGCGGAACCTCCAGACCGCACACCGCATCCAGCAGTTCAAATCCGTCCTGGGCAACTGGGATCACTGGCACCCCCAGCTCCCGCTCCACATCATCCAAAGAGACATCATCCAAAAATACCCGCTCCCCGGCCCGGAGCATATTGGCCGGGATCAGCAGCCGCTGTCCCAGATCCCGCCCCCGCAGTTGGGCGATCAGATCGCCGCCGGTCACCAGCCCAGCCACCGTGATAGTATGGCCGAAAAAGTCGTTGCGGATGGGGTACACCGTCCCCTGAATGGCCTCGCACTTCTCCTGGGCCCGGGCCACCAGCTGCTCCAGAAAGGGGGCGGCAGACACTCCGGTGGCGATGGCAAATGGGGTCGCATCCTCCATCTCCTCCGGCTCCATCAGATCCAGACCCCGGGCAAACTCCCGGGACAGCAGGGTGAGCATCCCCACCCCGTTATCCAGCTGGGTAAATTCCTCAAAATAGTCCTCCGGTGGCAGCTCCCGTCCCGCCAGCAGGTAGAACTCGTCGGAGCACCAGACCAGCCGGGTCCCGGTACGCGCCCGGTGCGCCTCGGCGAAGTCCTCCACCTGGCTGATGAGGGCATCTGCCTCCTCCCGGGTGTACGGGCGCAGTGGGTACAGCCCCTCCCGGAACTTGGTCACGCCCACCGGGACCACTGAGATGCTGTTCACCGATGGATACATCTCCGCCAGATCCCGAAGTGTCTTGTCCAGGGCAGGTCCATCATTGACGCCGGGGCAGGATACAATCTGGCAGTTCATGGTGATGTGGTTCTGGGCAAAGCGCTCCATAATATCAATAGATTCCCCAGCCCGCCGGTTTTTCAGCATCCGGCACCGCAATTCCCTGTCTGTGGTGTGAACAGACACATTGATTGGGGAGATACGCAGGTCAATGATCCGCTGAACCTCTCTCTGGGAAAGGTTGGTCAGCGTAAGGTAATTTCCCATCAGGAAACTGAGCCGTGCATCGTCATCCTTGAAGTACAAACTCTTCCGCATTCCCTTTGGCATCTGGTCCACAAAGCAGAAAATACAGTTGTTTGCACAGGAACGGGCACGGTCCATGAGGTAGGTCTCAAACTCCAGGCCCAGGTCCTCGCCCTCCTCCTTGCGGATATGCACAGTGCGGCGGCTGCCGTCCGGCTCTTGGAGCCCCAGGGTCAGCCGCGGATCATAGGTGTAAAATTTATAGTCCAGCACATCCACCACCGGCTTACCATTGACCTCCAGCAGTGTCTCTCCTGGACGGATACCCGCCCGGCTGGCGGGACTGCGGGGATCTACGGTTCGGATCACAGTCCGGCTCATCCCTCTGACTCCTCTCTATAGAGGTGATGTACCCACACCACCCCCATCTTACATGGTTTCTTTTATTGTACAATAGCCTTTCCCGGATTTCAACCCAAAATCCGGTTCCTTTTCCCTCTCCTGCACCCTCTGGCGTCTATTCTCCAGTTTTACTTGCAAATACGGTGGAAATGGCCTACAATAGCAAGAGATCTTGATCGATGCGCCCCAACCTGTGCGCTGTTCACACTGTTTAGGAGGTCCCTTATATGCCCCTTGACCGCATCGCAGCCCGCCTGCGACAACGGATCCCGGCCACTTCGTTGGCCGCATTCCTGTCCTGCTTTTTGTCAGGCTATCTCATTCATCTTTTTGCCTTTACCAATTTGATCCCCAACTCAGACGGTCTCAGCCGAGTGTTCGATCCCCAACAGATGACGGTATCCGGCCGGTGGTTCCTCCACTATGCCTCCGCCCTCAACGGTTTTACTCAGATGCCAGCCCTCATCGGCTTTCTGTCCATGGTGTTTCTCTCCCTGGCGGCGGCCGCCGCTGTTCTGATCCTGGGGCTGCACAGCCGCACGTTGTCCGCCCTGGCCGGCGTACTTATGGCCGCCTTCCCCTGTCTGGGGTACACCTTCCTCTATATGTTCACCGCCTCCGCATATTGCCTGGCTATCCTGCTGGCGGTACTGTCCGTGCATCTGGCGCAGAAGGGCGGCTGGCCCCGAAGCCTTGCGGCCTGTCTCCTTCTGGCCTTGTCTATGGGGATCTATCAGGCCTATGCCGCAGTAGCCATCTCCCTGTCCGTACTGGCGGTGCTCCGGGAATGTCTGGACCATCGGGCTGACTGGAAGGGCACCCTGCATCTTGGTCTTCGGCTGATGGGTATGCTGGCTGCTGGGGCCGCCTTGTACTACGGCCTGCTCCAGCTGTTCCTCTCCGTTAAGGGGCTGGAGCTGCTCAGCTATCTGGGCATGAGCCAGGCCGGCGGCGGCTATCCCATTGCCCAACTGCCTCATCTAATTCTCTCCGCTTATAAGCAGGTCCTGGTATTTTTCTTTCTGCCTGGCTCTTCCAGTCCCTTTACCACTCCGGTTCTGGTACTGCTGGACCTTCTGGCTCTGGCCCTGGGTGCTCTGTTCTGCTTCACCGCCCTTACACGCCGCTCCCTGTGGAAGCAGCCCTGGCGGCCTGTAGGCGGACTGGTCATGGTGGCTCTTCTCCCTCTAGCGGCGGGCTTCGCCCAGATCATCGCCCCCTTCTCCGATGCCACCCCCATTATGAAGTATGCCTATGTCTCCATCTACCTAGCGGTGGTGCTGGCCGCCGATTTGGGTCTGAGCCTCCTCCCCCGCCCCCGTGGAACCACCGCCGGCTCTTGGGCGGTGGCGGGCTGTCTGGTCTGCCTGTGCCTCTATGGGGTCAACATCAACAACCTGCTCTACACTGCCTCCGCCCAGGCCCACCGGGCCACCCTCAGCTACGCCACCCGCCTGCTCTCCCGCATCGAGAGCTGCCCCGGCTACACCGGTGAGGAAGAGGTCGTCATCATTGGCTCCTTCCCCACCGACAGGATCTATGCCTCTATCGAGAGCTATGCCCTGGTAGACCATTACAGTGTCCCCATGGACACCGTGGCCCCGCTAAACAAACACATCTATTACTATCTCAACGACTGGCTCAATGTCCCCCTGGAGGAGCCCGACGAGGAGACCATGAAATCCGTTTCCAAGTCCGCCGCCTTCCGCCGGATGCCCCTCTACCCCGCCGACGGCAGTGTACAACGCATCGACGGTCGGATTGTAGTTAAGATCCAGAAGGAATACACCCCCAAGAGCGACTATGAGCTTGCATACGAAAACAGGAGCTGATCCCATGGAAGCTGTAACCCCCCGCACCGGACTGCTGTCCGTGGTATTACCCGCCTATAATGAGGAGGAGTCCGTTCCTCTGGCCGCCCGAACCATCGGCGGCCTGCTGATGGAGGCGGATATTCCCTATGAGCTGCTCTTCGTCAATGACGGCTCCCGAGACCACACCTGGCAGGCCATCCAGGAAGCCGCCGCACAGGATCCCCGGGTGCGGGGTATACGTTTCTCCCGAAACTTCGGCAAGGAGGCCGCTATCTTCGCCGGCCTGGCCCAGGCCCGTGGTGCGTGCTGTGTCGTTTTGGACTGTGACCTCCAGCATCCGCCAGAGAAGATTTTGGAGATGTACCACCTCTGGCAGGAGGGCTGGCAGGTGGTGGAGGGCGTTAAGGTCAGCCGTGGCCGTGAAAATCCCATCCACACCTTTGCCGCCCGGACCTTCTACCGCTTTCTCAGCGGAGCCACCCGGATTGATATGTCCCGCGCCTCCGACTTCAAGCTGTTGGACCGCCGGGCGGTGGATGTGCTTATTGCCATGCGGGAGAAAAACGCTTTCTTCCGAGCCCTGTCCTCCTGGATTGGCTTTGACACCACTCAAGTAGAATTTGAAGTTCAGCCCAGAGCCGCTGGCTCCTCCAAGTGGTCCATCCGCAGCCTCACCCGCTATGCCATTACCAACCTGGCCTCCTTCTCTACCGCCCCCCTTCAGCTGGTCACCTTGTTGGGAGTACTGGTTTTTCTCTCCTCTCTGGTACTTGGTACCCACTCCCTATGGCAGAAGCTGAACGGGCAGGCCCTGGAGGGCTTCACCACGGTGATCCTCCTGCTTCTCCTCATCGGCAGTGTGCTGATGATCTGTTTGGGCATCATCGGCTACTACATTGCCAAGATCTATGAGGAGATCAAGGACCGGCCCCGGTACATCGTGGCCGACGAGTGCGGAGGCCGCCGGGATGAGGAATAAACTTAAGCAACTTCTGGACCCCACTCTCTTCCGCTTTTTGTTGGTGGGTGTAGTCAACACCGCTGTAGGCTATGGAATCATGTTCGGCCTGTACAATCTGGCCGGGCTCTATGCCTGGGGTGATCTTGGCTACTGGATCTCCTCCGCCGCCAACTATGTCGTGGGCAGCGTGGTCAGTTTCTTTCTCAACAAACACTTCACCTTCCGCAATCAGGAGCGCGGGGCCGGCGTGGTGCTCCGTTTTGCGGTGAATATCGCCGTGTGTTGGGCCCTGGCCTACGGTCTGGCCAAGCCGGCCACTGTCTGGCTGCTGTCTGGAACCGGATGGAGCCCACAGCTTCAGGGCAACCTATCTATGCTGGCCGGTTCCGGTCTGTTTGTTCTGCTCAACTACTTCGGCCAGCGCTTTTTCGCCTTCCGCAGCAGATAAGCAAATATCCAACGGGAGCCTTGCTTTGGCTCCCGTTGGATATTTTTGAATCTGACCCTTTTTCAGGTAAAACTGCGGTTTTTCTCCCTTTGCAACCGCTGGTTGTCAAATTGTATCCCATTTTTGGTTGTGCTGCAGGCCCTTTTTTGCTATCCTTTACCCTGCGAAAGGAACTCAGCTCAGTTCCAGCATACCCCCGCACAGACACAAACAGGAGGTCTATCCCATGGAATTTCAACAGCGGCTCTATGAGCTGAGAAAGCAGTCCAGTCTGAGCCAGGAGGGGCTGGCCAGCCTGTTGGGCATCACCCGTCAGGCAGTCCAGAAGTGGGAGTCTGGCTCCTCCCGGCCTGACATGGACAACCTGGCCGCCCTGGCCCGGTACTTCAATGTGAGCCTGGACTATCTGGTGACCGGCGAGGAGCGGCCTGCTCCTCCTCCAGCCGCCACCATCATCAACAACTACTACTCTCGCTGGCACTATGAGTACAAGAGCCAGCGCACCCTGTTCGGTCTCCCTCTGATCCACGTCCGCTTTGGAGAGCGAGGACTCTGCACTGCCCGGGGGATCGTGGCCATTGGGAACTGCGCTGTGGGGGTCCTCTCTATCGGCGGCTTCTCCTTCGGCCTGGTCAGCGTGGGCGGGCTGTCCCTGGGCCTACTGTTCTCTCTTGGGGGATGGGCTGTGGGCGCTCTTGCCATCGGTGGACTCGCCCTGGGGCTGCTGGCCTTCGGAGGGGTGGCGGCCGGTCTCTTCTCACTGGGCGGCTGCACCTTTGGCGTATATGCGGCTGGCGGCGCTGCCGCCGCCTCCCAAATTGCCATTGGAGGTGCGGCCTCTGCTCCTCTGGCTATTGGGCAGACGGCGAAAGGGGCCATCACCTTCGATCCGGGCTCCGACCCAACAATGATAGCCGCTGCCATTCGGCAGGCAGCTGCCGGCGCCCCTCGTATTCTCCAGGAGTTCCTGATTTTTCTGGCCAGCCATTGGTGATCCTAGTGTCAAAAAATAGAGTACCTTTTTGTTGTACCCATGATTGCAAACTCTGTAGAGACAGTGAGGCCCTCCGGCTGCACCGGAGGGCCTCGACAAATCTTACAATATCAATATGTTTTAATCATTGATACCAAAATCAACACCGGAATTTGTTGGAATATCCACGGTAAATCTCCGTTTCAAATTCAGTCTGCAACTGTTTGTGTGTATTTCGGAGCTCCTTATTTTACATATTATTTTAGCAGCAGATATATCAGGAAAATACAGGAGCGCCCCGCCGGTCCAAAAGGACCAGCAGGGCGCTGTTTTCTCTTTTCGCCACTTCTACGGAAAGGGCGGATATTTCTTACTTGTCCAGCTTCTGATGGAAGTTCATCAGGATCTGGGCAACCTGGGCCCGGGTCGCAGTACCCTGAGGCGCCAGAGTGTTGTTCTCCATGCCGGAGATCAGGCCCTCATGGACTGCCCAGCGGATGGCATCCACAGCGTAGGCACTGACGCTGCTGCTGTCAGCGAACTCCTTCTGCTCCATATCGGAGGCATCCGGGCTGCCCGCATAGCGGTACAGGATCAGGGCCAACTGCTCACGGGTAACAGAGGCGTCGGGAGCAAACTTCCCATCGCCAATTCCGGATACATACCCCTTCTTGGCCGCCCAGTTCACTGCATCAGCGTACCAGGCATTGGCTGCCACGTCGGAGAAGGTGCCCTCTGCCTTCACATCGGGCTTGCCGGACATGGCGTACAGGGTCTGAGCCAGCATGGCGCGGCTGAAGCCCGCATTGGGAGCGAACTCCCGGGCGGATACACCGGACATGATACCGTTCTCAGCCACATACTCTACAGCCTCATAATACCATGCACTCTTCGCTACATCGTCAAAGCGGGTGTCAGGCTTCTGGACGGTGCCGTCCTTGCTGAAGCTGGCCTCCACGGTGACCTTGCTGTCCGCCATGTGGAAGGTGTAGGTGTTCTCAGTCCGCTTGGTGACGGTGAGTTCCTTGTTCTTCGCATCGGTGACGGTCAGTTCATCCAGCTCATAACCGCTGTCGGGCTTCACAGTGACGGTGATACGGGTACCGGCAGAGGCCTTGTCCGCACTGACGGCCACGGAGCCGTGTCCGTCGTCCTCAGTCACGATGGCATAGGTGCGCTCGTGGCCAGAGGAAGAACCGCCGGAGTTACCTTGATAGGTCCAATGTGCATATACAGTGGTATCGGTGTTAAAGACGGTGCTGGTGGTCACATAAGTACCACCGACTTTTTCGGTGTACCAGCCGTCAAAGCGATAGCTGCTGCGGGTCGCATCAGGCAGAGACGCCAGCTTGCCGTCAGCGCCAGTCTGCATTGAGGCGGTCTTTACCGAACCTCCGTTTGCATCAAAGGCAATGGTGTAGATAGATGGTGTAGGAGTGCCGATTTTCTTAATGTGGACAATGACCTTAGCACCATCATGGGCAGTAAAGCCAGATTCGGCATCGTTCCGTGCAGCATCCAGTTCATAGCCCTCGGGAAGAGTCAGCCCACCATAAGTAACCATGGCATCCTTTTCAAACATGAAATCGCCACCAGCCACAAACTCGTCTCCGTCCATATAGCGGATATTGACGATGGCAATGTTGCTGGACTCCATTGGCTTCACCTCGACATACACATAGCCGTCGCGGATGACCAGGTCGCCGGTTACGGTGAACTCATAACCTTCTGGAAGTTTGATGGCACTGGTGTTGACATGGATCGCGTCTGCAGAAACTCTCAGCTTCTCTTCCTTCACCTGCTTCTGGTTCTCGATGTCATAGATGTTCAGGGTAACTTCCTT
>ENA-ORUF01002605-ORUF01002605.1-human-gut-metagenome-genome-assembly--contig:-NODE-2605-length-15087-cov-4.504989_pt1 | contig 15087 bp, 8 predicted proteins | sample MGYA00242077_ERZ509203 | MGnify/ENA primary metagenome ERZ509203 (study PRJEB26280, sample SAMEA2338834) | human gut metagenome | biome: human gut; feature: human-associated habitat; material: faeces...
GTCCGGCGGAGGGAGAAGGAACCCTTCTGGAGAAGGGTTCCTTCTCCCTCCCCCGCTTTCCCCTTCCTCATCAGGAGCCACGCCATGAGCCGGAAACTTGCGGTCATCGCCATTGGGGGCAACTCCCTCATCAAGCACCGCGACAAGCAAAGCGTCGAAGACCAGTACCTCGCGCTGTGCGAGACGATGGAACACATCGCCGACGTCATCCAACAGGGCTGGCAGGTGCTGATTACCCACGGCAACGGTCCGCAGGTGGGCTTCATCATGCTGCGCTCGGAAATCGCCCGCGCGGTCGCGGGGATGCACATCGTCCCGCTGGTAAGCTGCGTCGCGGACACGCAAGGCGCCATCGGCTACCAGATTCAGCAATCGCTCGACAACGTGCTCAAGCGGCGCGGCCTTACGGACAAGACGGGCCGGACGGTTTCGCTGGTCACACAGGTCCGCGTGGACATCGCCGATCCCGGTTTCAGCGATCCAGACAAGTTCGTGGGCGAATTCTACGCCGAGGATCAGCTCGCGGAGCTGCACCAACAGCATCCCGACTGGATACTCAAGCCGGACGCCAACCGCGGCTGGCGGCGCGTGGTCCCTTCGCCCAAGCCTTGCGAAATCATTGAACTGGACGCCATAAAGAACCTGCTCGACTCCGGGTTCAACGTCGTCGCCGTAGGCGGTGGGGGTATCCCGGTGGTCCGTATGCCCGAAGGGCTCTTCGGGGTGGACGCGGTCATAGACAAGGATCTCGCCTCGTCCCTGCTGGCGACGCAGCTCGGCGCGGACATGCTCGCCATCTCCACGGGCGTCGAAAGCGTCGCGCTCAACTATGGAACCCCTATGCAGCGCCCGCTGCACAACGTCCCCGTCTCCGAAATGGAACGCTATCTCGCCGAGGGGCACTTCCCCGCCGGAAGCATGGGCCCCAAAATCAAGGCCGCCGTGGACTTCATCCGCAACGGCGGCTCGGAAGTCGTCATCACCAGTCCCGAATATCTCAACGCCGCGCTCACGAAGGGAGCGGGCACACATATTACCAAAGAGTAACAGGAGTACCTCATGGACAAGATCCGCATCCGCAAACTGATCAGCAGCCTCGCCAAGCGCGATTACCGCCGCATGTACATGAACGACTTCTTCCTGACGTGGGAGAAGACCGACGACGAAATCGCCGCGACCTTCCTTGTGGCGGAAATCCTGCGCGGCCTGCGGGAAGCCAACATCTCTTGCCGGATGTTCGATTCCGGGCTCGGCATCTCCCTGTTCCGCGACAACTCCACGCGTACCCGGTTCAGCTTCGCCAGCGCCTGCAACCTGCTCGGCCTTGAAGTGCAGGATCTCGACGAAGGCAAATCGCAGATTGCCCACGGCGAAACCGTGCGCGAAACCGCGAACATGATTTCCTTCATGGCCGACGTCATCGGCATACGCGACGACATGTACATCGGCAAGGGCAACGCCTACATGCACACGGTTTCCGAAGCGGTGCAGGAAGGCTACCGCGATGGCGTGCTGGAACAGCGGCCCACGCTGGTCAACCTCCAGTGCGACATCGACCACCCCACCCAGTGCATGGCTGACATGCTGCACATCATCAACCATTTCGGAGGAGTGGAAAAGCTCAAGGGCAAGAAGATCGCCATGAGCTGGGCCTATTCGCCCTCCTACGGCAAACCCCTCTCCGTGCCGCAGGGCGTCATCGGCCTGATGACCCGTTTCGGCATGGACGTCGTGCTGGCGCATCCCGAAGGCTATGAAGTCATGGGCGGCGTCGAGGAGGTGGCCCGCCGCAACGCCGCCGCAACCGGCGGTTCGTTCGCGAGGACGAACGACATGGCCGAAGCCTTCGCGGGCGCGGACATCGTGTACCCCAAGAGCTGGGCGCCCTTCGCGGCCATGCAGCAGCGTACCGCTCTCTACGGCGCGGGCGACATGGACGGCATCAAGAAGCTCGAAAAGGAACTGCTGGCCCAGAACGCCAACCATAAGGATTGGGAGTGCACTGAGGCGCTGATGGCCTCCACCCGCAATGGCGAAGCGCTGTACATGCACTGCCTGCCCGCCGATATTTCCGGCGTATCCTGCGCCGAGGGTGAAGTAGCCGCCAGCGTGTTCGACCGCTACCGCGTGCCGCTGTACAAGGAAGCCAGCTACAAGCCCTATATCATCGCCGCGCTGATCACCCTCGCCCGCAAGCGCAACCCTGCGGATCTGCTCCTCGATCTGCTCGAAAAGGGCGGTCAGCGTTGCTTATAAGGGAAGAATGAAGGCACGGGAGAGGGAACTTCTTGAAAAAGCCCCTCCCCCGGACCTGCCAGAGCGGCTCGCTCCCCTCCCGCAAAACTTTGACTGGTAGGGAGGCCGCGAACGGGAGTTCCGTTGTATGGAAAGAAACGTGGAAAGAACAATGAACAAGCTGTCACTGCGTCGCAACCCGCCCCTGAAAAGTTTCACTTTGCGGAGTGCGGACAAAGCCGTATAAACCATAAGTAGAAAGAAAACTCCCGATGTGTCTCCTCCCCGCCAGTCAAAAGCCTTTGGAGAGGAGGGGGCGCGGGAAGGGAAGCGTTCTTCAGAAGGTTCCCCCCCGCACAATCCGGTGCCTTGCAGGAGAGATGCCATGATCGCGTTCAGACTCAACGGGCAGGCCACGACGTATGACGGCGATCCAGCCGTTTCGCTCCTTTCCTATCTCCGCAATGACCGCCACCTCACGGCGGCCAAGGACGGCTGCTCCGGTCAGGCGGCCTGCGGAGCCTGCCTTGTGGAACTGGACGGTAAGGCGTGCCTCGCCTGCTCCACCCCCATGAGCAAGGTAACCGACGGCGACGTTGTCACACTCGAAGGCCTGCCGGAAACGCTCAGGCGGACGCTCGGCATGGCGTTCGTCAACCGGGGAGCCGTGCAGTGCGGTTTCTGTACTCCCGGTTTCCTCATGCGGGCCAAGGTACTCCTGCAAACCAATCCAAACCCCACCAGGGAAGAAGTCGTCAAGGCCGTCCGCCCGCATCTGTGCCGCTGTACCGGCTACGTCAAGCTTGTGGACGCCATCCTCGATGCCGCAACATTATTACCGGAAGGGAACATTCCCGAACCCGACGACAACCCGCGCCTCGGATCGGGCTGGCCCAAGTACGGCGGCTACGAACGGGAACCCGCCCCTTCGTCAACGACATCGACGCGCCCGGCATGGCGCACGGAGCCATCGTCTTCAGCGAGCATCCCCGCGCCCGCGTGCTTGCCATCCATACGGATGAAGCGGCGGACATGCCCGGCGTCGTCCGCATCCTGACCGCCGACGACATCCCCGGCGAGCGTGTGCTCGGCCTTTACGCCAAGGACTGGCCCGTCTATATCAAGGTTGGCGAAGTCACCCGTTACATCGGCGACGCGTTGGCCTGCGTGGTCGCGGAAACCGAGGCCGAAGCCCGTGCTGCGGCGGCCTGCGTCAAGGTCGATTATGAGGTTCTGACGCCGCTCCTCGACATGGAGGAGGCGGAAACCTCGCCCATCCATATCCACGAAAACGGCAATATCCTGCTCGACAAGACCATCCGGCGCGGTGAGCCCGTGGACGAGGCATTGGCCCGCTGCGCCTTCACCGCCGAGGCCACGTATCGGACCCAGGCGGTCGAGCACGCCTTCATCGAGCCCGAAGCGACGCTGGCCGTTCCCGAAGCGGGCGGGGTACGCCTCTATGTCCAGTCGCAAGGTATCTGGCACGACAAGACCGACATAGCCGCCCTGCTCCATGTCCCCACGCCCAAGGTCACGGTTACGCTGGCCGACTCCGGCGGCGCGTTCGGCGGCAAGGAGGACTTCACCTGCCAGCCCCATGCCGCGCTCGCCGCGTATCTGCTTGGGCGTCCGGTCAAGGTCCGGCTCTCCCGGCCCGAATCCATCCGTATGCACCCCAAGCGCCACGGCATGAAGCTCCATTACGTCATCGGCTGCGACGAAAAGGGAATCCTGCAGGCCGCCAAGGTCCGTATCATCGCGGATACCGGCGCGTACGCCTCGGCGGGCGGCCCGGTCGTCACCCGTACCGGCACCCATGCCACCAGCGCCTACCACATCCCCTCCGTGGACGTGCATGTGAAGGCGGTATTCACGAATAACCTTCCGGCGGGCGCGTTCCGGGGGTTCGGGGTCAACCAGTCGAATTTCGCTATGGAATGCCTCATCGACGAGCTGTGCGAAAAGGGGGGCTTCGACCGCTGGCAATTCCGCTATGACAACGCCGTGGCCCCGGGCCGCATGGTCACCACCGGGCAGGTGCTCGGCGAAGGCACGGCCCTGCGCGAAACCCTGCTCGCGGTGCGCGACGCCTTCCGCAGCCACCCCCGGGCGGGCATCGCCTGCGCCATCAAGAATTCCGGCATCGGCAACGGCATCCCCGAACCCTGCGATTGTTACCTTGAAGTACACCCGGCTCCGGAACAACCGGCGGGCGCGCGGCTTGTCCTGCATCATGGCTGGACGGAGATGGGACAGGGCATCAACACGGTAGCCCGGCAGATGCTGTGCGAGGTGGCGGAACTCGGCCCTGATGTTGCCATCGACATTACCGCGTCCACCGAATACGGGGCCTTTGCGGGCAGCACCACCGCCAGCCGGGGCACGTTCCAGCTCGGTCACGCCGTGGTCAACGCCGCCCGGCAGCTTCGCGGCGATCTGAACAAGTACGGCGGACGGCTCGACCGTCTCGTGGGCCGTTTCTACAAGGGGCACTACGACTCGGCGGGACAGACTTCCGGGCAAGGCGCGCCGGGTGAAATCCGCAACCACGTTTCCTACAGCTTTGCCACGCATGTGGTATTCATGGACGAGGAAGGCGGGATCGAAAAGCTCATCGCCGCGCACGACTCGGGCCGCGTCGTCAACCGCCCGCTCTACGAAGGGCAGGTACAGGGCGGCGTGGTCATGGGCATGGGCTATGCGCTGACCGAAAGCATCCCGGTCAAGGGCGGCTATCTGACCTCCGGCAAGCTCAACGCCTGCGGCCTTCTCCGCTCGGTGGACGTGCCGGAAATAGAGGTCATCGCCGTGGAAGTGCCCGATCCCAAGGGGCCGTGCGGGGCCAAGGGCATCGGGGAAATCGCCTGCATTCCCACCGCGCCCGCCATCGTCAACGCCCTGTATCTTGTGGACGGCGTGAGAAGGCGGGAACTGCCCGTGCGCAAGAAGAGGTAGCGCTTCCGACGGGCAAGGGGCTGCCGTCCCCTCCCTTGATTATCCACCATATCCCCTACTCCCAAAGGAGCCGACAATGAGCCTGTACCTGCGCAACGCCACATGGATCGACCCGGAAACATTCAAGGCGACGACCACGACGATCAAAGTCGAAGAAGGCCCGTCCGGCGGGATGGCGCTTGACGCCCAAGCGCCTGTGGAGTGTCCGCCGGAAGACACCGTACTGGACTGCACGGGCCGCCTCGTCACGCCCTCCTTCGGCTGCGGGCACCACCATATCTACTCGGCCCTCGCACGCGGTATGCCTCCCGCACCCAAGGCGCCGGCGAACTTCCTTGAGGTGCTCGAATACGTCTGGTGGCGCATGGACAAAAAGCTCGATCACGACATGATCGAGGCCAGCGCTCTTGTTACCGGCCTGTATTGTGCCAAGAACGGCGTAACTTTCGTCATCGATCACCATGCCTCGCCCTTCCATCTGGACGGCAGCCTCGAAACCATCGCCAAGGCGCTGGATCGCGTGGGCCTCGGACACCTGCTCTGCTATGAAATCTCCTGCCGCGATGGAGAGGAGATCAAGGAAAAGGGACTCGACGAAACCGACGCCTTCCTGTCCTCCGGGCGCAAGGGCCACGTCGGGCTGCACGCTTCCTTCACGGTGGACGACGACCTGCTCGGGCGCGCCGTGGATCTCGCCCGCAAGCACAAGACGGGCGTGCACATCCACGTCGCCGAAGGCATCGAGGATCAGGAACACTGCGCCCGTACCTACGGCAAGAGCGTCGTGCGCCGCCTCTCGGACGCGGGCGTGCTTGATCTGCCTCTGTCCATCCTCGGGCATTGCGTCCATCTCGATGCGGAAGAGCGCGACCTTATCCGCACTTCTCCCTGCTGGGTCGTGCAGAACACCGAAAGCAACCTCAACAACAACGTCGGGCTCGGACGCTACAACGATTTCCCCCGCGTCATGCTCGGCACGGACGGTATGCACAGCGACATGATCCGCAGCGCGCAGTCCTCCTACTTCATCGCCGGGCTCGCCGAAGGCGGCATGTCCCCCCTGGCGGCCTACCAGCGCCTCCGCGCCGTACACGCGCACATCCAAGGCCACAATGCGCCGGGCGGCGGGGCGAACAATCTGGTCATCCTCAACTACGATTCCCCCACGCCGCTGACGCAGGACAACTTCCCCGGGCACTTCTGTTATGCCTTCGACGCCCGCAACGTGGAGTCCGTCATCAGCCAAGGCAGACTCATCGTGGATCACGGCAGGCTCGCCGGCATGGATGAGGCCGACATCCTTGCCTACGCCAACGAGCAGGCCCGCCGCCTCTGGGCCCTGCTGTAAACCATCAACAGGGAAACAGGCTCACCATGCGTATGCTTATTACCGGCGGGCTGGTCGCACGCGCGGACGGCGTCTTCAACACGGACATCCTGATTGAAGGCGACCGGATTCTGGAACTCGGCGAACGGCTGCACGAGGCCCAGCAGCCTGAAGGAACGGAAATCGTGGACGTGTCCGGCTGCGTGGTCATGCCCGGCGGAGTCGACGCCCATACCCACGTCAACCTGACGGTGGGCGACGCGCACGTCTCCGACGGTTTCGAAGCCGGAACGCTGGCGGCGGCATGGGGCGGCACCACGACCATCGTGGAACACCCGGGCTTCGGCCCGCAGGGATGCGATCTGCCCCATCAGCCCACCGCGTATCTGGAGCAGGCGGATGGCCGCTGCCACACGGACTACGCCTTGCACGGCGTGTTCCAGCATGTGGACGACGCCGTCCTTGCCCGGATTCCCGAGGTCGTGGCGCAGGGATTTCCCACGCTCAAGGCCTACACCACCTATGACGGCAGACTGGATGACGAAGGGCTGCTGCAGGTTCTCGCCGCGCTCAGGGATGCGGGCGGCCTGCTCGCCGTCCATTGCGAAAACCACGCCATCACCCGTTTTCTGGGGGACAAACTGCGCCGCGAAGCGCCGCGCGATCCCATGAGCCATCCCCGGAGCCGCCCGGCCCGGTGCGAGGCTGAAGCCGTCAACCGGATTCTGAAACTGGCGAAAACGGCGGAAGCGCCCGTGTACATCGTGCACCTGTCTACGGCGGAAGGCCTGGCCTGCGTCCGCGAGGCGCAGAAGGCCGGACAGCCGGTCATTGCGGAAACCTGCCCGCAGTACCTTCTGCTCGACGAATCCGCCTATGCCGAACGGGACGGCCTCAAGTACATCATGGCCCCGCCCCTGCGGACGGAAGCGGATCGCGCCGCGCTCTGGGAGGGCCTTGCGGACGGCAGCATCTCGGTTGCCGCTACCGATCACTGTTCCTTCTCGCTGGCCCAGAAACGGGACCGCGGGAAAGAAAGCGTGCTGGATTGTCCCGGCGGCGTTCCCGGAGTCGAAACGCGCATCCCTCTGCTGTTCAGCGAAGGCGTGCTGCACGGGCGTCTGACGCTGCCGCGTTTCGTGGACGTGGTGTCCACGTCTCCGGCCCGGCTCATGGGGCTTGCCTCCAAGGGGCGCCTCGAACCCGGCGCGGACGCGGACATTGTGATCATCGATCCCACGGATGAGCGGCTGATCAAAACCCGGAATCTTCATCAAAAAGCGGACTGCACCCCGTATGAGGGCATGGTCGTGCGCGGCTGGCCCCGCCATGTCTGGCTGCGCGGCGAACCTATCATTTTCGGCAGGCAGCTCTCCGGGTATGCAGGACAGGGAAGGTTCGTTCCGAGGACGCTCTAGGGCCATTTCAAAATGAAATGGCTCCGCCACACACAGGTGCGGGCGACGCGCGTAAAGCCCTTCTTCCCCAATGCCCATTCCTCTCCAGTTTCCACATACTTCCAAGGAGACGCATATATGCATACCGATCGCTTCACACCGCTGGACGCCGCAACGCTGCTCCGCTGGATGCAGCACGACCTGCCGAACAAACAACTGTTCGGCATCGACCGTGAGCTTTTCTTTATGCCGAAGCCGGATGATCCGTTCCGCATGGAACGTTACGGCAAGGTGCTGGAAACCCCTCTCGGCGTGGCCGCCGGTCCGCATACGCAGCTTGCCCAGAACATCCTGTCCGCGTGGCTGTGCGGCGCTCGGTATATCGAACTCAAGACCGTGCAGGTGCTCGACGAGCTGAACGTCGCCAAGCCCTGCATCGACATGGCCGACGAGGGCTACAACTGCGAATGGTCGCAGGAGCTGAAGCTTGATCAGTCCTTCGAGGAGTACCTCAAGGCTTTCGTGCTGCTGTATGTGCTGCGCGACATGCTCAACCTGCCCGTGGAGGCCGAACCCGGCAAGGGGCCCGGCTTCATCTTCAACATGAGCGCAGGATACAACCTTGAGGGCATCAAGAGCCCCGCCTTGCAGCGTTTTCTCGACCGTATGGAAAACGCGGAGGAAGACGTGAAGCGGATCAAGGCCGGGCTGGCCCCGCTCTACCCCGCCATCGAGAAGATGCCCATTCCGGCCCGCCTCTCCGATAACCTGACGGTCTCCACCATGCACGGCTGCCCGCCCGACGAAGTGGAAAGCATCGGCCGCTATTTCATCACCGAACGCAAGTACAACACGGCCATCAAGCTGAACCCCACCCTGCTCGGCCCAGAACGCCTGCGCGACATCCTGAATACGCAGCTCGGCTATGACGTATGCGTTCCCGACGAAGCCTTCGGGCACGACCTCAAATACAACGACGGCGTGGCCATCATCCGCAACCTCGCCGCAGCCGCCGAAACGGCGGGCGTAGCCTTCGGGCTCAAGCTGACCAACACGCTCGAAACCGCCAACGAAAAGCAGAACCTGCCCCGCAGCGAGGGCATGGTTTACATGAGCGGCAGATCCCTGCACCCCATCAGCATCAACCTCGCCGAACGCCTCCAGCAGGAATTCGACGGGAAGCTGGACATCGCCTTCTCCGCCGGGGTGGATACGTTCAACGTGGCGGACACGTTGGCTTGCGGCCTCCGTCCGATCACCATGTCCTCCGACATCCTCAAGCCCGGCGGTTACGGGCGGCTGCACCAGTACCTCGACACGCTGCGTGCCGAGATGCACAAGGCCGGGGCCCACACCATAGCCGAATGGGAGAAGAGCCGATCGCCGATCGCCGGCAATCCCGGTTTCGCCAACCTCGTCAGCTATGCGGCGGCTGTCCTCGGCAAGCACAGCCGGTACCACAAGGAACGGTTCCCCTACGTTTCGGTCAAGACAGAGCGCCCGCTCCCGCGCTTCGACTGCGCCGCCGCACCCTGCATGTCGGGCTGTCCGGCGGAACAGGACATTCCCCGGTATCTCGACGCCGTGGCCCGGGGCGATTTCGAGCTGGCGTGGCGGGTCATCACCGCCACCAATCCGTTCCCGAACGTTCAGGGCATGGCCTGCAACCATCAGTGCCAGAGCCGGTGTACCCGCATCAATTACGACAAGCCGCTCATGATCCGCGAGGTCAAGCGCTTCGTGGCCGAAAAAATGGCCGAAGCCGCTTCCGGCGTTCCCGCCGCCCAAACCGGGAAGCGCGCCGCCGTCATCGGGGCGGGCCCGGCCGGGCTGTCCTGCGCCCGCTTCCTCGCCGCACAGGGCGTGGAGGTGCACCTGTACGAAGAAAAGCCGGTGCTCGGCGGCATGGCGGGCGACGCGATCCCCGCCTTCCGCCTGACCGGAGACAGCCTGCGCCGCGACATCGACGCCATCCTCAAGCTGGGCGTGCGGCTCCATAAGGATACACCCGTGGACGCCGCCCTGTTCGACACGCTGGCCGAGGAAAACGACGCCGTCTATATCGCGGTGGGCGCGCAGGAAAGCCTGCCCCTCGGCATCCCCGGCGAAGATGCCGCCGGGGTTCTGGATCAGCTTTCGTTCCTCTCCGCCGTACGCCGATGCGAGCCCACGGGCATCGGCTCCCACGCCGTCGTCATCGGGGCGGGGAATTCCGCAATGGACTGCGCCCGTGCCGCCAGACGCCTCGTGGGGGAAAACGGCAGCGTGACCATCGCCTACCGCCGCACCCGCAAGGAAATGCCCGCTGACATCGAAGAAATCGAAGCCGCTCTGGACGAAGGCGTGCGCATCGTGGAACTGTGTGCCCCTGAGGAAGTCCTTGCCGATGGAGGCCGTGTTTCCGGCCTGCGCTGCCGCCGGATGCGGCTGGTCCCCGATCCCGACGGCGGGCGTCCCCGCCCCGTTCCCACGGATGAAACCTTCACGCTGGGCGCGGATACGCTCATCGTGTCCATCGGGCAGCGGGTGAAGGCCGGCTTCCTGCCCGACGCAATGACGCTCAAGGCCGATCCCCATACCAGCCAGACATCGCTGCCGAACGTGTTCGCGGGCGGCGACGCCGTGCGCGGCGCGGCGACCCTGATCAACGCCGTGGCCGACGGACGCCACGCCGCCGAAACCATCCTTTCCCGCCTCGGCCTGTCCGCACAGGCGGCCACAGCCACGCCGTCCGACGAGCGGAGGCCGGATCTCGACGGATTGCGCATCCGGCAGGCCACCCGCGTCATGGGTCCGGCCCTGCCGGAACGCAGCCCGGAAGACAGGCTGGATTTCGATCCCGCCATCCGTACCCTCACCGAAGAGGAGGCTATGGACGAATCCCGCCGTTGCCTCCAGTGCGATCTGGTCTGCAACGTCTGCACCACGGTCTGCCCCAACCGGGCCAACGTTGCCCTGCTCTCCCTGCCCATGCCGCACCCCGTGCAGGTTGCGGTGCGCGACGGCGACGGCGTGCGCGTGGAAACGCTCTCCAACCGGCGGCTCGAACAAAGTTACCAGATAGTCAACATTGCCGACGCCTGTAACGAATGCGGCAACTGCGCCACCTTCTGCCCATCGGCGGGTGCGCCGTACCGGGACAAGCCCCGTATCCACCTGTCCCGCGAATCCTTCGACAACGCCCCAGACGGCTACCGGCTCGCCAGTCCGTCGCGGCTGGAAGGCAAGCGCGGCGGCAAGGCCTTCTCGCTGGCTGCGGAAAAGGACGGCTTCGTCTTCGAAAGCGATGCCCTCATCGCCCATCTCGACGGCGGAACCCTCTGCGCCACCAAGGTTACGCTGAACGGCGGCGTCAACGAGGCCGCCCTGTCCGGCGCGGTGGAGGCCGCCACCCTCTTCCGCCTGTTGGCCCGCAAGCAGCCTTTCGCCGGGCCGAAGCACAAATAGGCTCCTCCACAGGCCCGCGGCATCCGGGGATCCGCTCCTCCCCCCGGATGCCGCGGGTTCTTCCGCATTATGGCCCCCGTCACCCGCAAACCGCTTGCCCCGGCACTGCATCGGCTAAAAAATCCACCCGGCACAAAGAAAAATTTATAGATTCAACAATATGTTTTTATTGATTCTTCTTGTTTCTACAACGAACACGATATGAAATGGCCGCGAACGCTGCCGACCGGAACCCAAGGTATAGTTGTGTCATCATGCCACTGCGTATATAGTTCAGGGAAAACCCCTTCTTCGGGCAGCAGGAGTTGCAGCATGTACCAATACCAACAGTTCGCCATTCTTCTCCGCGGCGGCGGGGACATCGCCACGGGCATCGCGCTCAGGCTCTACCGTTCCGGCTTCCGGCGCCTGATCATTCTGGAAACGGCGCATCCGATGGCCGTAAGGCGCAGGGTGGCCTTTTCCGAAGCCGTCTATGAGGGCCTTTGCACGGTGGAAGGCATTACGGCGGCCCTCGCTCCCCGGCCCGAAGAAATCGCCCCGCTCTGGGACGCCGGCTGCATCCCGGTCATGGTCGATCCGCAGGGCGTCACCATCCCCCGCCTCCGCCCCGAAGTCGTCATTGAAGCCACGCTCGCCAAACGGAACGTCGGCGTCGGCATCACCGACGCGCCTCTCGTCATCGGCGTGGGGCCCGGCTTCACCGTGGGCGAAAATGTCCACTGCATCGTCGAAACCAACCGGGGGCACAACCTCGGACGGGTCCTCTACTCCGGCAGCGCGGAGCCCGATACCGGCATTCCCGGCGACATCGTGGGCATGACCACCGAGCGTGTGCTGCGCGCTCCGCAGACCGGCATCTTTCTCAGCCGCCACGACATCGGAGACCACGTCAAGGCCGGCGATGTCGTCGCCACCGTTGAGGCCAACGGCGTATCCAAGGAAATCCGCACTGTTATCAGCGGCGTTATCCGTGGCCTTTTGCGCTCGGGAACGCCCGTTACGGATCGGATCAAAGTCGGCGACGTGGATCCGCGCGACAACACGGCTTGCCACCACGTCTCGGACAAGGCCTTTGCCATCGGCGGCGGCATACTGGAAGCCATCCTCGGACGCTTCAACCGCCCCTGCTACATCCGCAGGGGCATCCTCCACTGCCCTGTGGACAAGAACGTGCCCACAGCGTAAACAACGCCACAAGCGAACCATTTCACACCAGAAGAACAGGAGAAGCGGCATGGCAATCGGACAATCCAAACAACGGCTGGATGCCGAAGCCAAAGTGACGGGGCGGGCCCGGTATACCGACGATATGGGCCTACCGGGTATGCGGCACGCCGCCTATGTGCACAGCACCATCGCCCACGGCATGGTCCTTTCCATCGATGCCTCGGAAGCGCTGGCCCTGCCCGGCGTCGAGGCCGTCTTCACCGCCGATGACGTGCCGGGCTTCCTCTTTCCCACAGCCGGACATCCCTACTCCATGGACCCGTCGCACGGAGACGTGGCCGACCGCCTTCTGCTGACCAAGCACGTCCGCTATTACGGCGACGAAGTGGCCGTGGTCGTGGCCCGCGACGGCCTCACCGCCCGCAAGGCCGCCCATCTGGTCAAAGTCGAATATGAGCCCCTCCCGGTCATGACCTCGGCGGAAACGGCGCTGGCTCCCGGTGCGCCCGTGCTCCAGCCCTCCGTGAATCCCGACGGCAACCTGCTCAAGCAGCACACCCTCGAATGCAACGGCACGCTCGACGAAGCCCTTGCGGCCGCCGACGTGGTGGTTGAGGGCGCCTACCGCACGCCGACCATGCAGCATTGCCATCTGGAAAACCAGACGGCCTACGCCTACATGGACGACATGCGGCATATCGTGATCGTCAGCTCCACGCAGATCCCGCACATCTGCCGCCGCGTGGTCGGGCAGGCGCTCGGCATCCCGTGGTCGTCCGTCCGGGTCATCAAGCCTTACATCGGCGGCGGGTTCGGCAACAAACAGGATGTGGTGCTGGAGCCCATCGTGGCCTTCCTGACCATGAAGCTCGACGGCGCGCCCGTGAGCATGGAATTGACCCGCGAGGAATGTATGCTCTGCACCCGCGTGCGCCACGCCTTTGCCATGACGGCGCGGGCCGGGGCCACAAAGGACGGCAAGCTCCTCGGCTACGGCCTCGACGTGCTCTCCAACACCGGGGCCTACGCCTCGCACGGGCACTCCATCGCGGCGGCGGGCGGTTCCAAGGTCTGCTACGTCTACCCGCACGCCACGTACCGTTTTTCAGCCAAGACCTTTTACAGCAATATCCCCGTAGGCGGGGCCTGCCGGGGCTACGGCTCTCCCCAGACCGCCTATGCCATCGAATGCCTCATGGACGATACGGCCCGCGCGCTCGGCATGGACCCGCTGGATTTCCGCCTGAAGAACACCGGGCGCAACGGCGACATCTCTCCGCTCAACGGCAAGCAGGTCGCCACGCTCGGCATCAGCGACTGCCTTGAGGAAGGCCGCAAAAAGTTCCGGTGGGACGAACGCAAGGCCGCCTGTAAAGCCTTCAATGAAGAAGCCGTCCGCGCGGGCAGCCCGTTGCGGCGCGGGGTCGGCGTGTCCGCGTTCAGCTATGGTTCGGGGACCTATCCCGCCAATGTGGAACCGGGCAGCGCCCGCCTCATCCTGAATCAGGACGGCACAGTGAACCTCATGACCGGGGCGACGGAAATCGGACAGGGCGCGGACACAGCCTTTGCCCAGATGGTTTCGGAAACGCTCGGCGTCGCTTATGAAAACATCCACGTCATCTCCACCCAGGACACGGACATCACGCCGTGGGATCCCGGGGCCTACGCCTCCCGCCAGACCTACACCTGCGCCCCCGCCGTGCACGCCGTCGCGGACGGGCTGCGCCGGAAGCTCCTCTGCTATGCCGCCGAAATGACCGGGCACACGCCCGCCGCCCTGACCATCGCGCCGACCGCGCAGGGCGATGCCGTGGTCTTTGTCCGCAACCCCGAAAGCGTCGTGATCACGCTGCACGATTTGGCGATGGATTCTTTCTACAACAAGGATCGCGGCGGACAGCTCTCCGCAGAGGCATCCTTCAAGACGCGCCAGAATCCCCCCTCCTTCGGCGGCTGCTTTGCCGAAGTGGAAGTGGACATCGAGCTGTGCAAGGTCCGCATCACGCACATCCTGAACGTGCACGACGCCGGGGTGATCATCAATCCCGCGCTCGCCACGGCGCAGGTGCACGGCGGCATGGGCATGGGCATCGGCTGGGCGCTCTATGAGGAACTGCTCGTCGATCCCGCCACCGGGCGCGTGCACAACAACAATCTGTTGGACTACAAGTTCCCCACAACCTGCGACATTCCGGATCTGGACTGCGCGTTTGTGGAAACGCAGGAACCCTCAGGCGTATACGGCAATAAGTCGCTGGGCGAGCCGCCGCTCATCAGCCCGGCTCCGGCGCTCCGCAACGCCGTCCTCGACGCGACCGGCGTCGCCGTCAACGCCATCCCCATGACGCCGAAGCTGCTGTTCGAGGAATTCGTGAAGGCTGGATTGATTAAGGGATAGAAAACTATCGGGGAGGGGAGAATGCCCCGCTTGTCCCCTTTATGGGGATTCCGCAAAAAGGGGCCTTTTCCCCTCCCCGACCCCCTCCCCTCATCCACCAAAAATTTTCGTATGCGGGCTTCAGGGCGGCGCTGTATGAAATGATGGGCCGA